>Ga0214917_10003773_pt1 | contig 17284 bp, 22 predicted proteins | sample LL_1208_BB_MetaG_FD_177983 | JGI IMG/M metagenome (GOLD analysis project Ga0214917, IMG submission 177983) | Freshwater microbial communities from Lake Lanier, Atlanta, Georgia, United States - LL_1208_BB | ecosystem: Environmental > Aquatic > Freshwater > Lake | place: USA: Georgia | collected... | reverse complement strand
GTCCACAGAACCTCCAGCCATCTCCACTGGCTTCGGGTCCGTTGCCCATACGGTTAGCATAGGCACGATTGGCAATTTTTTCTTCGTTGCCGGCATATTGGTTGGCAATGTCCATGTTAGGAAAGTATTTGGGCCAAACTTTGACAAGACTGGCGGCACGATATTTGAGATTTTCTTTTAAGAATTTGAAGTTACCAGATTCGTGTCCACACTGTGCCATAAACGCTGCCACACGCTGTGGTGAGTTAATGTCATAGTCTGGCAAACATCTTTCCATTGCTGAATGCCAATAGTCCACATAAGGATTACCTTTGATTAGTTCAGCCAATTGGTCTCTGCTTAGAATAAAGTCACTCATTATTTCCCTTTACTTTTTACATCGTCGTAGATCTTTTTCTGTTCTACATACCAATCATTCCAACCATCAACCTTTAAACTGCATTGATGGTATAGGGTATAATTGTTTACTACAGTCTTGAGCATGTCTGTTATGGCTACTGCATCACCCTCGATCATCTGTAGTTCTCGACACTTCTCTGTTAGTTCTTTGACTGGTTGCGGAAACTCAGGCATCATTAATACAGGCTTGCTGAAACCACAACCGGCCAACGCTACTGTAACTAGGAGAATAGCTAGCGATCTCATTTCTTCGCTCCCTGTGCTGCATCATTAAGAATCTTTGCTGCGGCCTTATTGTGTTCTTCTACAACAATCTTAGGCACCGGGCAATTCTTAATAGCTGCTTGTAATTCTACGACCTTTTTCTCATATTCGGCTCGTTGTTCGGGCGTCATGTCTTTTGTAATTGTTTCTTTGATTGTTTCGCCCTGAACAATACGATCTATGTATTGTATCTGTGCGGCACCGCGCTCTTTGACAACACGATCTTTATAAACAATCTTTTCTTGAATCTCGGTATTCTTTTGCGTGGCTTTCTTTTCAGCTTCGGCAAGTGCCACTTTCATTTTGTCAATTTCAGCTTGCCATTCGGCTTCTTTGGCTATGCCGCCTTCGACCCAAATACTAATAGCCAGTATAAATCCACTCAGTATTCCTAATGGTAGTTTATAGGGTACGAACGGAAAAAATGCTGCTAGGAACAACATACCGGCGCTGACTAGCAATAAGATATGCCAGACAATGTCGGGTATAAATTCAAACATCCATAAAAGTTGCCACATAATTGAACCTCTCAAAATTAAATGATACCGGCAGCTCTCCTTAAACTATCGGTATATTTGTTCGTTGGTGCCCGTGTTTCTATTTTTATTCCTGCTCGTGTTTTTAATTGATTAATATCGTCATTTAATCTACGATGTAGTGCTCTATATTCCGACGGACTAGTGGGAATTAGACTCCGTAGACCTTCAGGAGACGCATCTACCTCTTGTTTTGGTTTAACACCGATTATTCGCCACTCATGAGCACCTATGCCAGTTAATGGCTCTAGATCATTTAACATTGTAAGTATGTTATCGATCATGTCAGATTCACGATCAATTTCCACAAATACTAGGTAAGTGCCATCGTCTAGTTCACCTGAACTGGTGTCAGCATCTAACACCCAGTCGTAACTCTTTTCAATAAAACTTACCAAATCTCTAGCCGGATCTTTTCCCTGTACTTTGAACGTTAGTACACAGATTTCTTCGTCGGAACCCATTTTACTTTTGTATTCGTCGACGGTGATGGCTTTATCTATTAGCCTAGCTAGGTCACCGGCTTCAAGACCCTCATTAAGCCGGTTGTGGGATTGGTGCTGGTGGCTGTCCTGGTTGTGCTGCATTTGCTGGCTGTCCTAATTGTTTGGCTTGACGCTCTTGATCATTATCGTCCTGCTTGTAAACATCATCATCTAGACCTGTTTCGTAACTTTGTTTGATATCCTCTAAGTCTATAGTTTCTGATTCTAAACTTATACTACCGCGATGTATTTCACGCATAAGTTGTTTTGGTATAGTGATTTCCACTAACCACACCGGCTTTTTTATCATTTTTGGCATCTTTGTGCCAGGGCGATAATCGTCGGGACTCTCAACTTCTACTGGGTATTCAAACTCGGTTTTTTTGTATCTAACACGAATGTTGTAGTCAAGTAACCTTTCCCCGGCTCTTGGATCGGGCATCATCTTTTCTGGCCACATAAAAGTACATGTAACAAAATACTTTTCATATAATGGCCCTTCGACTAACTCGCCTTTGATCCAGTTCTTAAACACATAAGTATCAAGTTCGTCCAAGACACGCTCAAAATCCATGAGAATTTCCAACGTGTTTTCTGTCACGTACAAATTTTTAATATTATCTAATACGTCTTTTACATTAGCAGGCATGGTTAGATCTTTTTTATATATTTATGGTATTTATAGAAATACGTTGTCTGTGATTTGGACGCTTAGAATTATACTTAGTCCTTTAAAAATAATTTAAACTACCAGTAGAAATAGGCAATGACCTATTTTAAATACCAGTGTGTAGTAATTACACAAGAGCACAACATGACATCAAATAAAATTCACAAAATAGGAGATTCAGACTTGTCAGCAAGACGTAAAGCTCAACAAGCTCGTGTTCGTCATCAAGACGATTCGGCTAAAGTAATTGGCATGGATAACTATGTACAGAAAAGAGCAAAATCAGTGATTTTGCTACCAAAAACTTTAAAACAGGAGGAATACATAGATTATCTAACAGATCCCGCTATTAACATAGTATTTGCAACTGGGCCAGCTGGTACTGGTAAAACTATGTTAGCTGTAATGGCAGCATTAAAAGCATATAAGGCTAGGACTGTAGATAAAATTGTAATAACTAGACCAGCGGTCGGCGTAGATGACGAACAACATGGTTTTTTGCCCGGAGACCTAAATGCTAAGATGGCTCCTTGGACAAGGCCTATAATGGATGTTGTTATGGAATACTATACGGCTAGAGACGTGGCTAATATGCTAGAAGAACAACTTATTGAGATAGCTCCACTAGCATATATGAGAGGCAGAAATTTTAAGCGTAGCTGGATCGTTTTTGACGAAGCACAGAACGCAACAACTAACCAGATGAAGATGGTTCTTACTCGCCTTGCTGAAGGATCTAAGCTAGTAGTAACTGGTGACTTAAATCAAAAAGATCGTAAGTTCACCAATGATAATGGGCTGGAGGATTTTTTGCATAGGCTAAAATCTGTTTGCAGCTCAGATATTGCAGGTGTGGATTTTGGGCGTCGCGATGTACAGCGACACCCAACAGTATCGGAGGTGCTAAAACTATACGGAGAAGATTAAATAGCACGCCCTAACACATCCTTGAGGAAGCGATCTAGGTCGTCTTCCCAAGGTTGTCCGGTTAATCTTGCTTGATGAATTTGGGACAAGATTTTTCTTACCCCACCAGGTAGCTCGGTCATACCTGATCTACGCTCAAGCTCTTTGATTAGATCTTCGGTCTCAAAATCATCTAAATTAACTTCTACTTCCACTGTAGTATAAGGCATGAGATTACCTTTCGTTATAAAAATTTGCAAAATATTCAAAGTGAGTGCCTAATGACCACACACCCATATCAACGATATGGCCGTCATATGTTTCAATTTTAAGTTTTGATAAATTGCTTTGATACCTTTGCCAAAATAACCAAGGATTGGGTGTTGTGCTAACATGGGTCTCATTTATTAACCTATGTTTTTTAGAGCTTAATAAACAAGTAGGTATATTTAGAGCTTCTTGGATCGTTAACTCTCCATAAATCAGTAGCTCCCTGGTTAGGGCTTTGGGAATTACATGCTCAAAATCACAATCCTGTTTGCTTACACCTACCTCACGATAATGAGCCCCTATTCTTTGTTTAATACAATACTCATGACAGCGTTTTAAATAAAAGTCTATTTCATCTCGCATGAGTCTAGCTGTCTGATCTTGCCGAGGGTGTTCTTTAATTAGGGGCAAAACACGAGCTATGCCTTGCCTTGCCCACTGATAAGTATCTGCGTAGCTATTACCATCCCGTTTAATAGGCCTATAACGTGTTTGAGAAAAAGATTCCAACCTTTGCTGTTTCTCTGATAGCATTACATTAGATCTCCGACAGCAGGAACGTAGGTAGCAGGAGGTTGCTTGGGAAATGGAGCACTGGGATTATTAGGAACCCACGAGTGCATAAGTTGATGCCAGAAAAAATTAATTCCTTGCGGAACATTTTTAGCATTCGATGGTGCTTTCGGCCGTTGCCAAGAATATGCATCACTGTACATTTTTTCATAGGCATTTAGGTTAGCCTGATGAACCTGCTCCCAAAATGGGCCATCCTTGTCAAAATTAGCATCGAATAAATCAATGCAATGTTGTGCAATGCTACGAATTTGCTCATCGGTCATTTCTAGATGTTCTAGCTCACACAATCTAAAAAACTCTATGATGATAGGAATTTCCTTTGTATTAATTGGACGCTTCTTTTTCTTATTAACTTGATGCTCAATGACATATTTGCCATATACTGCAAAATTTTTGACTACCTTAACACTGACAGCATTTATTTCATCTAGGCGACTAATTGCACCAGTTTCGTCGGTATTGTTGAATTTTGTGCCGGTCAAAAACATACCTGCTTCAGACAAAATTTTCCATTTGTCACGAGCTTGTACCCACTCAGGATCTTTGTATCCGTCTACCTCAACACCGTAGATTTTTTGCATAAAAATGTCTATAATGTCTAAAGGCTTCTTACCTGCACTTTTGCCGGTAGTAGTATTATTGCTGATAAAGTTATTACGCAATTCACCACGACTATGAATAGAATAAATGTTTACTGGAACTAGTACTTCTTTAAAGTCCAAATTGAAAGCATTTTTGATGATCAGATACAGTGCGAGTGCGGTGTGTTGTCCATCCCACCCACCTAATTTACCATCGGCGGTTTCATATACCTGTATTGGTTGAGCCTGGTATGCACGGAAATTAGTGATGATCTTTAATATCCAAGTAAGATCCGGTTCACGTTGCATAGTGGTATCAATGACAATATCACCCAATGGTCGTTCAAGAGCACGGCACAGTCTGAATTGACTTCTGTTGTTAAAGTTTACACCAGGGTGATTTCTTTTAAAAGCATTGATTGCCCTATTCAATTTAGCAGTCCAATTCTTCTGAGCCTGTGGGCTCATACTCGCTATTGTTTGATTCAACCTGGTAACAATGTCAACTAAATTGCTAGATTTGTTGGTATACCGCAGATTTTGTTTATCTGCATAAGACAGAGTTCTTGCAGCCATTTGGCATTTCTCCTATTAGAAGTATTGATCGCAGTACAGCCCCATGCTGTATGCGGTCGACAACTTGCTATATAGTGATAATACTACTTTTCTTGTGGCCTGTCAATTTATTTTTGGATGACTCGGACAGCAACCTCTTGGTGCCCGCTAACAAAGCCCAAATATTCGTATTTGAGTTGTTTTTTAGCAACAAACTCTTGCCAAGCACGAAACTCATCTTGCTGCCAACCGGGAAAATTGAAGTACTCGTCAAACACAATGACAGTGCCTGGGACAATTTGATCTGCTAGATACTCGAGCACATACTGAGCACTAGAGTATAGATCGCTGTCTATATGTAAGAATGCCACAGGACCTGTTAATGACCAACGAGGTAAGGTATCGTTAAACCAACCCACGTGCAGTTGCACATTTGATGGAACATCGGGTAACTGCTGCTTGAAGTGCCCTCGACGTATATTCCATAACCAAGTTTCGGGTAACCCTTCAAAACTGTCAAACCCATGAATGGTGTGATTGGGCCATAATCTAGCCCAATGTCTTATAGTTCTTCCTGTGGCTACACCAAATTCTAAACGATGACCTTCAATCGCGACCCAGTCTCTGACCGCTTCATGTAAGTCGTAGTCAGTGTCAAACTTTTCAGCTTGACGCATTTTAGACATTAGGTATTCGGCACTTGACTCGGCGGCCAGTCTTCGTGCTGTAAAATCTAAGTCAAAACTGTCAGTTTTTAGTCCTAACAAGGTTCTTTGTAACCAATTTGGTTGAGGATATTTTAACCACTGCGATAAGCGGTCTTTTAGTTGATGTATATTCATGTAGTTATTTTATACGATTTCTAACGTAATTTTCAAGATCACGTAGCTGCGATTCTAGCCGTTTATTTTTGGCTTCGACGTATTCTAGACGATGACGTAAAACAGTCATTTCTAAAGATACCCTTTCTTGTTCTTCCTTGGTTAATCGCAACTCCTTGACTTGTCCTAGCAAAGTAGGACGAGGCGGTGCATTGGGATCAACAGGTCTTTTTCTTTTGGCTTTGAGTAATTTAAGAAAGGCCGGGTTCATGTATAATATTTATCGCCCAAAATCGATGGTTCCTTTACACAGACTGTGTAAGTATCCTCCAAATACTCGCAAAAGAGTTCCTCACCGGGCATGATTTCAAACATGTCTCCGGTACGAAAATGTTCACCATTTGCCACAACATGCCCTTGAGTAATTAAACTTATTTCTCTAGCTACTTTATGTAAGTGACGTGGACTAGTGTCGCCACAAGGGTTGAATTGATAACTGACCTCATACTTATCAGTACGCCAAATGGCTCGGTCAAATGCTCCTATGAACCAACCACGCTCACCACTTTCCGATAATTTATATCGTTTCATTTAACCTCATTAACGGTGTCCACGACCCTAACTTCTGACGTTGGGGCAAATGAGAATTCTGAACCTGTAGATTCAATTGTCTGTGTAGGGGTGTTAAATAGGGTAGGTGGTACCTGCTCTGGGAATAAGTTAAAATAAAAAGCAGGATCAATTTGCAACATTATATCTTTGGTGTGCTTGGGATAGTTGCCGCAAAAATATTTAAATAGTTCTTCAAAGCTAGACTGTTTGTTCCATGAGTTTCTAACGACCTTTTTATTAGCTAGGTCTATAATAATTTTGCCCATGGAGATATCACGATTTTTTAAGTGTCGTGTTACAGCCACTTGCTCGTCCCAGCTTGTATTACCTTGCTCTTTCATCCAACCTGGGCGATTAGTTCGAACACGACTGTGGGCCGGCTTTTCAAAGTAATAAGCCACTAAGTAAATACTTTTCATTTTATTTTCCTATTGATGTTAATTGAATTAAAGTTGCTGATAAGTTAATTTCTGGGTCTAAGCAAAAATTATGTGCTACGATGCCATCACGTATGGCAACGATCGCTTCATCTTGGCCTTCATCAGTTTTACTCCAAAGGTCAAGATTATCATACGCCCAGCGATAAAAATCATCAATTTCATCGGGGCGAATTTGACTGCAAATCAAAGTACGTGCTTCGCGAATACGTTTTTCTCTAAACAGAGCTACCGCCGACAATTTGTAATCTTCTGTGGTACTATCTTCTGACTTAGGATTTTTTAAAGACCCCGTAATACTATTGGCCTGCAACAGATTAAGACATTTTCTCAAATCTGGATAAGTTGCGTCAATATAACTCATCAAATCTTCTGCATCGAACTCGACGCCTTCATTGGTCAAGATTGTGATAGTTCTTAAGGCAAACTGTTCTTTGTCGGTCTTACTGATTTGAATTTCTTGGCAGCGACTTTTTAATGGTGGAATAATACGGTTAGGATAATTACAGGTTAATATGAACCTAACCGAATCTGCGTATTCTTCCATTAAGTTACGCATGGCCGGCTGCACACTGACATTATTCAAGTAATCAGCTTCGTCAATGATTACCACTTTGAAACCGCCAATGTTCATAGGCATGGTTTGACAGAAGTTAATTAAACGGTCAACCCACTCAATCTTACGTCCTTCTTTACTACCATTTGCAAACATTACATCAATTGGATCAATGTCCAATTCATTTACTAATAGTTTGGCTAAAGTGGTTTTACCAGTTCCAGCCGAACCGTGAAATAACAGATGCGGAATACTACCGGTTTTGATCCAGTGTTCTACTTGTTGGCGAACGTGCTCGTCAACAAATACATAATCATTAACTGTACGTGGACGATACTTCTCAGTCCAAATTTGCTTGATTGACATGATTGGTCCTTGTGTGTTAGCACAGGAATTATACAGGAATTAAAGGCCTTTGTCACTGAAAGTATCGTCTTTCGGCTCGATGTCTGACACCAAAAGTATGTCTTTGGGATCGATTCTACGTACAACGGTTTCGCCGTCGGGTAAATCTAAACGCACACCACGAGTCCATCGTCCATGGTCTACACAGATCCATTGGCCAACTGCGACATCTTGTTGGTCTGGACCTACTGCGAATACTCGGCCCCATCTTGGTCTAATACCATGATTCTTACCATTGTCACTGGGAATAAAAATACCGCCCGATGTTTTTCTATCGGCGAAATTCATTTCTGTCACCAAAACATTATCATGAATTGGTCTTAATTGATTTATGCTGTTAACAAATACTGTCATTCTACACCATCTTGATCTTCTAAAATGCGTTTGGCATTGGAGCCGCGAACGCTACGGTTTGGTTTAACTTCTTGTGAAGCTGCTTGTGATTGAACTGAGACTGGGTCTGAATTTACAACTCCGCCATGCATACGATAATACTCGTCCATGACTTCGTTTCTAGTTTTGATGACCTGCCCACCTGGGCCCAATTCGTCGCCTCTTGCGTTGACTTTCATATTTCCTACGGCAATAGTTTCTTCATTAGTCAATCGTAAATGATCCATGTCAACCGATTTGCCTAGTGCAGTTCTATAACTTTTCTTCATGTTCCTCCTTTAAAAATTCTGTGATTTTTAAATCATACTTTAGTGAATCAATTCTATGTACCCCTATCTTATACAATACATAACTGGCAACACTACTACCTCGACCCACTCCCCATACTATGTTATTCTCCCGCATAGTATCTACAAAATATTTAAGATAAATCAATAACGGCAGGAGATTTCTTCGATCAAATTCAACTAATTCTTCTAGAACTCTGTCAATTTCAGTGTCACTGTTGCATTGTTTAACAAGCCATCCAGCTATATCAAATGTTTTGTAGGAATCTGGTATAAACCAATTGTCCTGATTCTTACGATCAAACTCTTCTATGGGAACGTCGGACGGAAGGTATGTAGACAGTTTAGGTAATTTGAGATGCAATAAATCCAAACTGTTGTTATATTGATCCGGATCAACTAAACTTAGATTATCTATTTTCAAACATGGATCGCGATATAACCAATCAAACAATGTAGCAGCATCAATGACCGGTTGACCGTATTCGTCATATTTCATTGAATATCAATAATATTTTTGAAGTTCCGATTTTTATTACTGGCTTCGTCTAACATTTTTTGTTGCCGCCGGCCGATTTCTTGACGAAAATCCTCTAGCAAAATAAACATTTGTCCTACAACAGACCCTGAACCTACACGCTGAGCCTGCTGGAATTTTTTATTGAGTTCGTTGTATTTTTCCATTAACTCATCCATGTTTAATTTGCTAAGGTCGGGTGCTAGAGGATGTAACATCATAAGTCTCCTTGTTTTCGATTTTCACTGTGATAAACATCAAATTCACCACCAGGATAACGACTTTTTAGTTTGTTGACATTTTCGGCAATGACTTCGTTAGGATCGAGATTTAATGCACGACACATGTTTGTCCAATACCATATAATGTCACCTAATTCGCGTTTCATATGGAACAGGGATTCTTCGGTCAATGGTTTACCCTGAAATGTAATTTTCTTTACAATTTCCATTAGTTCGCCGGTTTCGCTGCTTAAGCCCATGACTCCGGTCAGCATTAAAGGTACATTTACATCAGGCCCATGCTGACTGTTAGCGAAATCATAATTTCCATCTAAAACATCTAATCTATTCATGAAAGCAGTTAGGTCATTGCTGGCTTCGCTGGTAACCGCAGACACAAATTTCGAGTAAGAGTTAAGATCTACTGTAGACATAGTAATTCCAAAAATTATATAATACTGTTTTATTTGGTAATTGTCAAGACTTTATAGTCCTATGTGCCGTTTAATGTTTTCAATTTCAGTACGAAGATCTTTTATAGCTTCAATCAAAAGTGCGTTCATGTTTCCATAATGCACATGTTTTAGATCGTCGCTTTCGGAAACTAACTCGGGAACAACTTGTTCAATTTCTTGGGCTATAACCCCAATTTCATGTCGTCCAGTGTCGGTTCTTGTGTAACTAACACCACGCATTTGACAGATTTTATCTAAAGAATTTTCTATACGTTCAACATCTGTTTTTATTTTTTGGTCACTTAGAATTGGCACCCCACCAATCACCCTAATTACACCATTGTTAATGCCAATAGTGACCCCGTCAACTTTGACACCGCCCAATGTGCTTGTGGTTGCGACCGGCAATTGGTAAGGACTAGATGATCCTGTGCCACCGGTCTCTAACCCTTGTACGCCGACTAACCAATATTGATTAGTTTGATTTACACTGATTATCTCAATTAGGTAATTGCCCACAGTTGGAAATTGTAATTTACCAGCAACAATGTAATCAACCTCAGTGCCATACACCATATCAGGCGGTATAAAAAGTCTATGACTAATATCGTTTACTGTTACCCAAAGAGTTAATCGTCCTACAGCATTATGTGTTGGAAAATTGCTAAGGCTTAAATCTGCGGTTTTTGTTAAGGTTACTTTTTGAAAGTTGCCGTTTATGAAATTAACAGATACAACAACGTCTGCTTCACCGATGTCAAAAAAAGTTTCAGAGTAGGACTTCATTTGAGCCCTGATTAACTTAAAATAACTTAAATCATTATCGTGTGAAAAAATTTCACCTTCTTCTAGTTTTCTTAGTACGTAATTCCGCAGTTGAGTTAACTCAACTGCTACTTGCCCAAACGTGCCTTTAATTTTGCGGAAGTTATCTCGTAGACCTTGACTAGAATTGTTGGTTCCCGACACAGGATAATTTTCATTTAATCCATCTGTATTGACTTGACTGTTATAATTTGTATAGTTTGTGGGCATGTTTATTTAAATACGTTGTTTTTTGGGAACTTCAAATATTTATCGTATGTATGTTGTTCTACGTACTGCTCTATGTTATCAACAATCTTGGTTGACCCTTGGTCAAATACAGTAGTATCATTGTCAAAAATTGTAACATTCCCTGGGGTGAATTTTTGAGTCGCTGTGTCGTAATATTGGCTTAGATAATTTTCAAGCTGATACCTGTCAAATTCATAGGTGACAAAGTCGAAGTCAATCTCTTGTAGTCTTTGAGCAATAAACTTAGCTTTACCGGGTAGGGTATAGGCAACGATTACTATAGGCACGAAACCTATAGGAGCAAGGTAATCATTACTGTCTTGATCTATTTGTAGACTATTTGCCCATTCAGGTATAAGGTTACCGTAATCATCTACATAACCTATATTATCACGTACTCGGTATTTCATATTATAAACAGTGTTTTCTGATATTATCTTATTTTCTACCTGTGGTTGATTTTTATAGTACCATAAATCAAGTTCGTTGACCGTAGTGTAATAGTGACTACGTGAGCCACTTAAATCAACTAAGTTGTCTTGTGGTTCAGACAACCTATGTTCTAAGTCACGTCCCAATATTTGATCTTTTATAGTCAAGTAAACTATTTCGTATTCTACTTGATTATTTTCATCCAAAACTACTGCTGAACCCGCTGGCCCAAATTTAAACTCTTTAGAATAATGATTTTCTTTTAATACATACTCATACTGAGATAATGTTGTTTTATTTAGACCTACTCCGAATTCTATGTACAGATCTTTCCTTAAGCCAAACCAAGGGTCAGTGGGTCTAAACAAATCATTAGTAGAGATTATATTTTGATTGGTAAAAATACTATTCAATCTATGACGATTCTCCATGTTTGGAAAAGCTCGAATATATAGATTATCACTAGCACCGCGATTACGTGGCCTTATTTTAAGGGTAAATCTACGATCACTGAATGTTCTATCATATGGTGAACTTGCACGTACACTAAAACTGTAAAAATCATCAACAGGTACTGTCACGGGATCATGGTTATATGTTCTGAAACTTGGACGTCCGATAAGCAGTCCATCAGGTTGTAATATAACTCCTTGCGGCAATCTAGAATTGCTGTTTGGTGTTATTCTGTAATTTAACTGTTGATTAGAAAGGTTAGTTACTCGTATTTGTTTTTTACTAATTCCACCATTATCGATATAACCTAAATCAGTGGTAGCACCTTGCCAAAATGGTGCATCAGCTTCGCTGGTCAAAACTAGGAAATATAATTGATTGGGATCCACAACCAATGTAGAACTGTTTGTAGTAAACCAGCTTTCGTAGATTGGTGCTCGTAAATGTATAATTCTCACTGTGATAGATATGTCAACTGAACCAAAACTGTCTGCTAATTCTAAAACAAACTGATAATCAAAATCGTGAGCTCTGGTTAAAAATGTTCTTAGCCATGTTTCCCATGTGGTATCATTGTTAGTTGAGTTTTCAGTAAAACCGGATGGTAAAAATTCTCTACGAGCAAATGGCCTTATTACATTTTTTGCTGTTACACTGATAATTCCATTGGGATCTAGTTCAGCCGATGGTGGCAGTAATCCCCATTTTAATTTCCATGTTTTACCAGTTGCTGCATCAACTTGAGATTGGGTGATAATTTTATATGAGTAGTCTTTTTGATAGTAAGTTATACTTGGTGTATTAAAAGTTTCAGGAACAAATGCTCCGTTTGTGACTACTGATATACTATATTGTCTGTAGATGGAGTCTTTCGTTATCGGATCGTTTATTATGCTTATAAAAGAATATATATAGATTGGTTGTTCAAACTTATACTCAGTGTCAGTCACTACCGGGGTACCGGAAATTATACCAACGTTACTTAAAGTAGTTCCTAACGGTAATTGCCCTCGAGCAAATAAGAATTCTTTGTTGGGTTCTTCGATCGGTAGTTTTTTAACATATACCCTATTCAATAGTATGCTTAACCGTGATACGGTACTATCCCAAATGGATGCTGGCAGTGAGCTTGTTGTAGTTGATGTTGTACTTGTGGTAGTAGTTGGGCCCGGCCATCCGCAATTGGCTGAAAACCTCATTATGATAGCACTGAAATTTCTAGCGAATTGATCCTCAAATAAACCCCATTCTGTAAAATTATCACACCACCTCTTTAGAAGTTTAGAGTTTGGTGGATAGACTGGATAAGGTATGTATGGTGCTGCTGTGGTTGTACTTGTTGTTGATGTTGTTGATGTGCTTGTAGTTGTAGTTGATGTTGTACTTGTGGTGGTAGAGGTAGTTGTAGTAGTTGTAAATGGAAGACTTTTATCATACGCAGAAACACAGACATTGGCTGTTGGTAATGGAACTTTAGACCTAGCTCTAAACCTTTGATTGAATTGAGTTTCATATTGTCCAACTGCTATCCAGTACGTACCCGGAACTATCGGTATTTCTAGATAACTTAGATCAATTGATCCAGTGTCGTCATTTTCGCCAATGAGGTCGCCATTGGAATCATATACACCGATATGAGTATCGTATATAGGAGAACTAAACAAGGTATCAACTACTAGAGTCATTGCCGAAGAAACAGAAAAACTATACCATGCTACATTATCTACAACATTAATATTGCCGGCCACAGGAACTGGATAGCATTGAAATGGAAATGGTACTATTTGAGCCGGCGGATAGTATAAAGTGGTAGTAGTAGATGTGCTGGTTGTTGTAGTGGTTGATGTAGTTGAAGTTGTAGTAGTTGTTGGTGCTACGGTGGTTGTAGTGGTACTGGTGCTAGTAGTGGTAGTTATCCAATATTCTCTATAAAAAGCATATCGGTTTGGTGTACCAGCTAAATCAAAAGGAGTCTCATAATCCACTAGTTGGTTTGGACGAGCAATGTCCATGACAGCTAGTTTCATGTTCGATGGTGTAGTAAGTTGATTGGATATATCGCTTAAGAAAAGAGCTATAAAGCCGGTTATCTGTGGAGCGGCAAAGCTAGTACCATCGCCCACCGAAATACGATCAGAATTTAATCCTCTAAAATCTGCTGCTGAGTTTGGTAATACCGTAGTTCTATTAACAGCACTTACTATGCCAGATCCTGGTGCCATAATATCGATACCGGGACCACGATTTGTGTACCAATCTACGCCAGGTGCGTAGGAACTTGCATCAATGGCACCGACGTTTATTGAATTTACACTTGCGGCACTATTGCGTTGGTTGTAATAATAATTACCACCACCACCGGTCAAGGTTATGTTGTTTGAGTAATCAACGCCACCTGATACATCTTGTACTATTCCATCATTGCCAGCAGCAACTACTACATGGATGCCAGCTGCGATTAGATCTTCAACATCAGCCTGCCACGCAGTTATTGGATATGAAATTTTTAAATACCAATTGTAATCACCTACACCACGCCGATATTGTTGTGCTCCAAAATATCCAAATCCCAGTTCTTGGTAAGTTTTGCCATTAGTACCATAATTAGTCCAAGGTCCGTTATAGGTGACTCCTCTATGTACAATCGATTGTATGTTAAGTACATTTACATATCTATACATACCCCAACTTAAATTGACAACAGTTGGGTTCTTGTTACCAGTAATACCATTGACAGGTTTTATGGTTTGATGCCAATACTTGACATAGTCCAAGGCATCTTCAGCTGCGACTGCACCGGATTCATTGTAAGGACTGATATTGTAAATAGTTGACTTTCGTGCCCACCCTTGTGTGTTACCAGCAGCGATAGCAGCAACCATGGCACCATGGTCGCCGTTGGAAGAATTGTAATAGCTAGAGTAGTCATAGCTAAGTGGAACTGGGGTGACCCCTGGGGTTGTTGGGATAATTTTTCCAATGGCACTGGCATAGGATAACCAATCGATTTGATTAACACGACTACCACCGGTACCATCATCATTAACAGCGAATTCTGCGTGATTGGGTCTGATGTGACCATCAACGATGACAACATCAACATGAGTACCGTCTAGTGTAGTTGATATTGAAGCTGTATGTCTTTTCTGATCATCGAAACCATGACCAGGAACATCTACTCCGGTCAACATACGCAACAAACCCCAGTTCTTGTCTGTTCCTACGAGATCTGGGTTACTACTTGGACTACCTTTAAAAAAATTTCCAGTCTGCGTCCAAACTGGTTCTATTTTTATGTTTTGTTCTTCTAGGGTAAGCTCAACTGCCCAAACCCTGGGATCTTGCCGAACTTGCTCGGCTTCGGCTTCGGCGAGCCAATAAACAGTGTTTCTACTTAATGGTCTACGTTTAGCTAAATCAACAGCACGATCTGGTATATACAGGTTGCCGCCCGGAGTCTCCATGTCCTCATAGAATGACTCCAGATCTTCATACCTGTGAAGGGTTACTGTATATTGACGTATCATTTAGTTAGGTACCGAATATGTATTTATCGGTACCTAACTGGGCTACCTACGCATATGAGCAGCGTCTACCGCAGCCTGTTCACTGAATACAGGTTGGAGGCAACTTTTGTGCATGATAGTTACACCTAGCATTTTGTCACCAGTGTACACAGGCACATCTTTCTTAGCGGCAACACCCACACCGCTGTCACGGCTGGGGATATACGGGGTCTCACGACCAGGTGGGGGGCCTAACTTAGGTACAGCACGAGTCAAAGGGCGAGCGGCGGCGGGTTTAGCCATAGTACGTTCCTTAAGAGCTTGCCATTCTTGTTGCAGTTGTTCGTGTTGACGCTTGGCTTCGGCACTGGCCCACTTAAACTTACCACGACGGCGGCCAGTAGTAGATAACCAGGGACCCTCAAGATGCATAGACATAACAGCCTCCTAAATTAGCACTGAATTACAATTATACAGGGTTATTTTGGTCTAGTCAACCTGTTGTTTTCCCACAACATATGGGTCATCCATAAATACTTGCGTTTAGAGGAGATCAAAATGGCAAAAACTGATGTTCGAAGCAATAAAAAATCCGTGGTAAAGCGTACTAGCCAAGGCGGGTCTAAACCCAAAACCAGTTCGATGAACAAGCATCAACGCCGTGGATATAAGCCAAGCCGAGGGCAAGGACGATGAATGATAGAACTGCTATACACACTAATCGCGACACATTTGACGATTGTCGCGGTAACCCTATACCTACACCGTGGGCAAGCCCATCGTGGCATAGAATTTCACCCTTTATTAAGTCACAGTATGAGGTTTTGGTTGTGGCTGACTACTGGTATGGTTACAAGAGAGTGGGTGGCAGTTCATCGCCGACATCACAGATTCACTGACCAATACAACGATCCGCATAGCCCTCGAATATACGGAATCTGGCGTGTGTTATTTGGTGGGGCTTGGTTATATGCCGATGCTTGCCGTGACCAAGCAATGGTACAACAATATGGTGTAGGTTCTCCCGATGACTGGATAGAACGTAACTTATATAGCAAATTCCCATTAGCCGGTGTAATCAGTTTATTAATCGTCAATACTTTATTGTTTCACGGTTGGGGTATTGTTATTTGGTTAATACAGATGGCTTGGATACCCTTATGGGCAGCAGGTGTGATAAACGGTCTAGGGCATTACATAGGATATAGAAATGGCAAAACTAACGATCATAGCAGGAATATTGTTCCTTGGGGCATTGTTGTTGGCGGTGAAGAATTACACAACAACCACCACATCGATCCCAGCAGTGTCAAGCTCTCGCGGATGAAGTGGGAATTTGATCTAGGCTATGCTTGGCTTAGATTGTTTTGCTTAATTAGGTTAGCTAGGATAAGGTAAATATTTCTATGAGAGCTAGAGAATTTATTGGTGAGGAATACGTACATCGTGTCCAAGTAGATATAAAAAATCTAGCCCGTAATATGGCCGCTGCCCGTTTCGCATCTGAACACGGGCAAGGTCTTAACTATGCAGACAGTCTAATATATTTGGGCCTATTAGGTGATCCCAATTTGCAAATCGTTCTCAAGCCCAAGGCCATTGGTGCATACTATCAAAAAAGGCATAGACAAGAGCGGGGTGATGATCAGATTCATCAGGCCTTTAAGACTAGCAGTCCCACAGCGACCACATTGGGAATATATGGTTGGGGAGTTCATCCTGAGCGTGATAGGGCTCGTAATAACCTAAGCCAACAACAATATGAATTATATAGGGATAAGGATGTAGAGTATGACCTATTTGTCAGTGTGGAAGATGGGGAGAATCTAGAAGATCTAGCCACAGCGCAGCCCAATACCATAGCCAACCTAGCACATGAACTGCGCCATAG
>Ga0214917_10003772_pt1 | contig 17288 bp, 14 predicted proteins | sample LL_1208_BB_MetaG_FD_177983 | JGI IMG/M metagenome (GOLD analysis project Ga0214917, IMG submission 177983) | Freshwater microbial communities from Lake Lanier, Atlanta, Georgia, United States - LL_1208_BB | ecosystem: Environmental > Aquatic > Freshwater > Lake | place: USA: Georgia | collected... | reverse complement strand
GATGCAATTACAGAAAAAGTACTTTCAGATAAGCCAGAAAAAAACTCTACATTCTTACTGTCGTATGATGAAAAAAACAATAAAACAGAAGTTAAATTAAAAAAACCAACAAAAAGAAAAAAATAATTTTGCAAATGTTGAAAACTTTTGTACATTTGTAAAAAACAAAAATAATGGACCTACAAAAATTCAAAGAACTCCTTTCAGTACCATCAAAAACATATCAAGAAGAAGATATGGTAGAATATATTTGTGATGAATTGGAAAAAATTCATGGAGTTACGTTTTATCGTGATGAAATGATGAACATATATGCAACAAAGGGCACATTAGAAGAAGGTGAATTTTATCCCATGTTTATTGCTCACACTGATACGGTTCATAACAAAATAGATAAGATTGTTATTAAAGAAGAAAAATTAAAAAGACCACATACTTTTGGTAAAAATTTTGACGATACGCTTGTCGATGTATTAAAGGCATACGACGTTAATGATTTACCAACAGGTATTGGAGGTGATGATAAATGTGGCATTTTTATTTGTTTAGAATTACTTAAACAATTAGACAAAGTAAAAATTGGTTTATTTGTAAGTGAAGAAACAGGTTGTCACGGTTCATCAAAATGTGATGAAACTTTTTTGCAAGATGTGGGTTATATCACACAATACGACGCCCCTGGCAACCATTTAATTACTGAGATTTGCTCAGGTGTTCGTTTATTTGAACGAGATAGCGAATTTTTTACAAAAACATCAAAAGTTATTACCGAATCTTTTAAAAATGAAATGTTAGTTCAATCACACCCTTATACTGACATTTCACAGTTAAAGAAAAAAATTGACGTATCTTGTATAAACATGTCTTGTGGTTATTACAATATGCATTCACCACAAGAGTTTATTTCAATTGAAGATGTAAAATGTGCAATTGAAGCAGGAAAAAACATGGTTAAAGAGTTGGGATATAAAAAATACGAATACCAATATAAGCCGATAGTCTATACGCCAACAACAATCATGAACTCATTTGCAGAAGGATTTGATTTTGATTTAGATATTTTTGAAAAAAAAGAAGAATTTCATCGATTACAAACAATTGATGTGTATGAGGAAGAAGATGGTATTACATTAAGTGATACATACGAAGATGGTTTTATGTTTATACCTGATGAGGATTTGGAAGATTTATATGAAATTATTAAAGAAAGATTAATTAAAAAATATTAATCAACATAAGGTATTAAGGGTTCGGTATTCAACATTGTTAAAATATATTTTAATGGTGCCGAACCTTTTTTGAGTGGATTATACGAACTTCTTTTACGTATACCATAATTAACCATCAAACTATCTTTATCAACATCTAGTATTCTGATTTCATAGTCTCCAGGTATACGTTTAAATGTGTTAAATCCAATTTTATCGCTTATAATTTCTATTATTTTAAAGTATTTTTTTATTTTTTCTTCTCCACCCTCTTCAATCATATTTTCCAATTCATTTTCTAATCCTTCTAAAACTCTTACACTTCTTTTATTAAATTCACTAGAAAAAACATCATTATCCCAAGCCTCATACTGAACTGTATAATATTCAGGAACGTGTGTTCTAACTTCTTTTTCTATTGCCTTAAATAATATATCCATCAAACAATCGTCAGGTGTTCCATATCTTACAAATAACATAATTGCATCCCCCCAATTTAAAAAATACTTCCAATAACAATTACTTGATTGGTTTTCGATTCCAATAACAGATAAACAATTACAATATATATCATCAATATATTTAGGAACTGCGGCGTCTGTTGCCATTTCACTTGCATATGCATACGCCTCGATTAAATCATCTTTTGTTCTTTTACTAACAGATTCAATAAAGTCTAATATTTTATCTAAATTTTTACCTCTTTTCCATTTGATTTGGTCATTAACCATTTCAAATTCTTCTAATAAGTTTGGTTGATATATTTTTAATATGTTATATAAAACTTTTAACGATTCACCCTTTAATCCGTCTAACACATATCCTTCGTCCCAATCATCATTTGCTCTATCCCAATAATCCCATTCCCATGAACCTCTACGCATAGAATCTAAATATCCTGCTTCATACCAACCCTCTGTACCTTTATCACCATAAGTTTCTTTAAAAAAGAATCTTAGATAGTCTTCTAATCCTTCATGGAAAGTAAAAGTTATACCATTATAACCTACTTCATAATAATCTGAATAATCTTCACCATCGCACCCATCAAAATCAGTATAATAAGGGTCAATTCTTTTTTTGTTTAGTGCTAAAATTTTTTGATAGTCAGTTAATTCAACATCGTCATCCTCTTCTTCAAAAATTTTTAAGATTTTTTTCATATATTTATAAATATATTGTGAAATATAAATATTTATATTATATTTGTTTTATAGTTCTTTGAAAATATGGGGGCGTTTTTGGTTTTGACAGGTATTGGCTGAAGAATGAGGGCACGTAGGGACTGAATTAATCTCTTTAAAAACTGATTCAAAAAAACAACTGGCAATGTGCTAAACAACCTTGAGACTTTGGGACTTATCTCAACTCAAGAAGTTACTGTAGCTTGATAAGCTTACGGAAACGGGGGGTCGGCAGACATATAACCTAGCAACAGAAGTCGTAGTTGTGGTGGATTACTATTGAACCCTAAATCGAATGGTAACCATTGGTTGTTGATTTACGATGGTGAAGAACAAATCAACTATTTTGGAATATTAGAAAATATTAACCTAAACGTGTAGTTCTTATCTGACAGGATATTATGGACGAGGGTTCGAGTCCCTCCGCTTCCACCATAGACTTTTTGTACTTTCCTTTATATTTATTAATAAAGGAAGTACAAATGAGTCGAAAACAAAAAAAATACCATTTTATTTACAAAACAACAGACATTAGAAATGGCAATTTCTATATTGGTATGCATTCTACCGAAAATCTTAAAGATGGTTATGTTGGTAGTGGAAAAAAACTCAAACATTTAATTTATAAACACGGAAAAGAAATTTTTAATATGGAAATATTAGAATTTTTACCTGATAGAGAATCGTTAAAAAAACGAGAAATTGAAATTGTTAATTCAGATTTATTATTAGAAGAAAAATGTATGAATCTTAAACCAGGAGGTTCTGGCGGGTTTATTGACAAAGAACATATGAAGAAAGTTAGTAAGGCAGGTAACAAGCAATTTTTGAAAAAAATGCAAGATGATGAATACAAAAAAGAATTTTCAAAAAAAATAAGTAACGCAAATAAAAAACAATTTCTCAATGGTAGCAGAAAAAAAATATATTTTTATAGTTGGTCAGGAAAAACCCATAGTCAAGAAACAAAAAAAAAATTAAGCAATATAAGAAAAGGAACCGGTATTGGTGAAAATAATTCAGTGTATGGTAGAAAATGGATGACTAAAAACTTCATAAACAAAATGGTTAAACCTGAAGATTTCAATCTTAATTTAGAAAATGGATGGGTTTTTGGAAAATATATAAGTGATTCACATAAAACGATTCTAAGAGAATCTTTTAATAAAATCAAACGTCCATCACATCCGTCTTGTGTTAATCGAAAGTGGATGAATAGATATGGGGTTAACAGAAGAGTTAAAATAGAAGATGTTGAACTTTTTATTAAAAATGGGTGGAGTTTTGGTTGCTTATTTAAAAAATAAAACCCCATTCTTATTAGAAATGGGGATTTAATTTACTTTGGATTTTGTGTTGGTTGTTTGTATTGTTGAACCAATGTTGCCAACTCAGATAGTTTTGCGTCAACATCTGTTCTAGAATATGGATTTATTTTGACAACCCCATTGAAAGAAAAAATATTATTTCTTAAAAAAATTAAAGAGTCTTTAGTCATATTAGTACTAAAAGCAGGTTTTAATTTAGTACCATTAGAAACATAACCAGTAGCCTGTACTCTATCAGTTGATGGTAAGTAAGTAAAAAATAAAGTCCAAGTTTCAGCTTGTCCATCTATTGTTATATTGGCCAAACTAACCGATGGAGCTAGTTTAACAGGTGCCGGAGTTGGAGCTTTTTCATTAATAACTCGTCTTACAATTCGAGCCAAATCAGACTCAGTTAATCTAACAATTCTTTTCATAATTTTTTTGTTATAATTTAATTTTTTTATATCTTTGTTTTATAAATATATCACTAATTAAAAAAGTTCAAAAAATGCAAACGTTTCTTCCATATTCAGATTTTAAAAAATCATTAGAGTCTTTGGACAATAAACGTCTTGGTAAACAACGTGTTGAAGCTTATCAAATTATATCGGCAATTACTGGTCGTACACGTAAAGATGGTAAGCCTTATAAAGGATGGTTAAATCACCCTTGTTCTGTTATGTGGAAAGATTATGTGAACGCACTAAAACAATACTATAATGATTGTATTGATGTTTGGGTTGAACGTGGTTTTAAAAATACTATGGTTTACGAACATATTGAAGGTGATTTTGTTTTACCTCATTGGTTAGGAACAGAAGAGTTTCATTCTTCACATAGAGCAAACCTTTTACGTAAAGATGGTGAATACTATTCAAAGCATGGTTGGACTGAAAACCCTGATGACCCATACGTATGGATGGATGATAAGGGATTGTGGTATAAACAAATGGTTGGTAGTAAAGAAAGGCTCTATATATAAATAAACAAATCATCACCTTAACTAAAATTAATAGAATTAATTGAGAATTTGGCGAATTCTAAAACAAAGGTGCGTTTATATTTCCAGTAGGGCTACAACAAAAATCAATATTTGTTATAGATTCTGTTATATTGATATAAAGTCTTTCTTTTAATGGAATTTGAATTGACCCTTGACTATTTGTTACAAAAAAAGACCCTTCGTATCTTCCAACATCACTTGTGTTTCTTTTTGTAAATTGATAATATATCATTTCATTTGTAGAATCATAGGTACAATTACCTTTAGCAACTTTATAAATGCCGGTTTCTTCATTGGTCATATAAAATAAAATGGTGGAGCCACTCAAAGAAGAATCTTTAAGATTGAAACTTGTTCTTCCATTTTTGAAAATATCAAGACCTAAAATAGGTAAGGTTGCATTTTTTCTTATAAAAAACTCCATATTGATAAATAGTCCACATAAGAAAAGGTGGGTTTCAATAAAACTTTTATTATAGCAACAAACACAATATTTTTAAAAAAATGTATTAATTACATTAAAAAATGAATCTTGAACTATTAGACTATCATAACCTAGTTTAATCATTTTCTTTTTTTCTGTTTGCAATTCACTTATAAATTTTCTGTCTGAAACATTATTTTGGCTTATTAATGATTCGATAACAAAATCAAATCTTTTTTCAATTAATTTTTTTTCAAGTAAAATACTTGATTTAATTTCTTTTTGTTCTTTGATAATATTTTTAATTGTGTTGTTTAAATTACTTGAATTACTATAAACATTTTCATTTTCATTAACTTGTAAAGTTATTTCCATGAATTCTATTGATGGAGAAACATTTGTTAATTGTTTAATATAATCTAAACTTTTTTTAGATAACTTATTTCTGTACATTGTGTGACACCCAACAATTTTTTGTTTGTCATTTTTTAATTGTGTTTTATCTATTGAGTCGGCAGAAATACTTTTTCCATATAATGACACATAAGTTTGATAATATTGCTCAATTGTATTTTCGCAAACTTGAACTTCGGTTAAAGGTTTTTCTTTTTCTTTTTCGGGTCCAATTTTTGTTAATTCAAAATTAAAATTATTATTATCTTTGTCACTTGAAAGTTTTAATCTGAAAGTTTTTGGAGTATATCCATTTTTGGATAAATTGATAAAAACTATTTTTCTATTTTCAGGTTCTGAATTTCTTTTGATTTCTTTTTTTATTTTACCTTCAAAACCTTCAGAGGTTATTGTTCCTTGAATTAATGCTTTTGGATTTCTTTTTTCATCAAATATTGTAAATGAAACATCACTTAAAGGTTTATTTTGTGAATCTACAACTTTCTCTAATTTAAATTTAAAAAATGCGTCGTTTTTGTCTAATTTAATTTTGAATTTATTTTCACCTCTTCTTTTAATTTTTAATTTACCTGTTTCTGTGTCATAACCTTCATTTGATATTTCGTAATAAATTTCCGCCGAAGAATCAAAATTTCTTGGTCTTCTTTCTAATTTAATATAGTCCTCTACAAATCCTTTCTCTGAAGTTAAAAGTTCTTTTTTAGTATTATCTGAGTAGACATTAATTGTTGCATTAGATAAAGGTGTGTCGTTTTCAGAGTCAATTGCAGATATTGAGTACTCAAACTGTGTATTGATTGGTACTTCAAAAATATTAGACGCAGACAAGTCAAAAGAATCATTTTTTATTCTTGCTACATTTTTTTTTGTTTTCAATCCATTAAACACACAAATTTGAAATTCTGCAGGAATACTTTTTTTCCCTTTAAAACTTGCAACAATTTGAACTTTTGATTTATCTTCACAAGGCACATTATTAACCCTTTTAAAATTATCATCATATGGTATGACAAAATTTGATAATTTTCCATTTTCATCAGTTTTTCCATTTGCAACATTTTCATTATTGATAAAAAAGGATACATCCGCATTAGAAATATTTTCACCATCTTCATCTAAAACAGACACATCAACTACACATACCTGCTCAGTTTTATTTTTATCTCTTGTTACTTTTACCTCATCTTTTGTTAACACTTTAATAAACTTATAATTTTTTTCAAATTTTGTATTTGATGTAATTTCTAAATTTTCTAGTTCCGTTGACCCATAATCATTATTAAAAAATTTTATTTTATATGAACCAATAGGTACATTTAAAATTTCGTATTTACCATTATCATCAGAGATTGCTCCATAATTTTTATTTGCACCCAATAATGTTACTTTTGTATCGGGTGATGGTGTGTTGTCTGGATTGGTAATTTTACCAAAAACTGTTGCAGAATTGTCATCCTCATTTAGATAATATTTTTCAAAATATTCCTTCATGAATAATTTTTTATCAGATAGAATTATAGTTATTTCTTTATCTTGATTGTCCATTTTGAAATTATAATCTTTCAATGATGAAAATTTGTTATTGGTGTCAACTGTCAACAAATAATCACCTAATTCTATATTTTCAAATTCAAAATATCCTTCGTAGTCAGATTCTGTTTTATAAGTTATATTTTTAATTGTTTTGTGTTGTAAAGTTATTTTAGCCGTTGTTGGTTTTAATTTATTAGCAACAGTAAGAGTCGATAGTGTTTCATTATCAACAATATCTTTTAAACCATCAACAACTTTTGAATCTTTATTTTTTGATAATGTTGCTTTCACAAAACCTGTTAGTGTTCCTGATTTTAAAATTCCTTTAGTTCTATTTTGATTTGTCAAATCAGAATACACGTCAGTTACTCTTGGTCGTTCTGAGTTGTACTTTACCAAATCTTCTATTGTGTCAGTTTTTGTTTTTACTTTGTAAGTAGATTTTAATGAATCTTTTGAAATGGTTTCAAATTCACCCTCGTAAACCGAACCATTTGCAAAAGTCATTTTTCCAATACCATCTATTTTTCCATCATAAAATTCTCCTTCATATACATCACCATTTTCAAATGTAATTTTTCCTTCACCTTCAGGTTTTCCGTTGTCAAATAAACCTTCGTATGTAAATGCATCATCATGAAAATTAGGTCTAAGTGGTGATACGTAAATTTTACCATCGGATTCTGATGAAATGTTATGCAATTTACCTTTACCTTGGGGTTTACCATTTTCTATTTCACCTTCATAGTATCCTTTATCATTATCTATTACGCCGGTTCCAGATATTAATTTATTATCTTTAAATGTACCTTCAGATATACTACCATTAGGACGTTTTATTTTTCCTGTACCGTTTAATTGATTATTAACAAACGTACCTTCGTATATAGAACCATCTTGATATGTTATTTTACCTTCGTTTAATTCAAAATCAACAAACGTACCTTCGTATATAGAACCATCTTGATATGTTATTTTTCCTTGACCATTAAGGTATCCATTTTTAAATGTACCTTCATATATATCACCCCAACCATCAATATATTTTCCAACACCATTTTGAATATTTCCTGATATTTTTAATATACCACTATCAAACGTACCTTTATGTTTTGTACCATCCTTTAAAGTTATTGTTCCTGTACCGTTTAAAACTTCGTATTTTTCATCAAACTCACCTTCAGATATACTACCATCAGAATATTTTATTTTTCCATTACCTACTAACCAATAGTAATCATCCTTATATCTAAACTTACCTCCAGAAAGAGTTTCTCTTACCGTACCATCAGGTTCAGTTATTTTACCTGATGTTATAGTCCCATTTTTAAATGTACCTTCATATATTGTAACCTCACCATCACTTGTTTTATCAATTCTTTTACCTTGACCGTTTAATACATTATCTAAAAATATGCCCTCTTGTTTGTCACCACTAATAAAAGTTATTTTTCCTTGACCATTAAGTTTTCCATTTTTAAATGTTCCTTCAAAAGTACCTATGGAGGTTGTTAAAACCCCAACACCATTTTCGCAATCACCCACGCAAGTATCTTCTTTAATTAACCCGTAAAGACCAAGTATTTTTTTCTTTTCACTTTCAGATATGACAATTGCTTTTGACATGTTACAATATAAATATTTTAAAATATATTAAATGTGAGATACACCTAACTTACCGTCGAATCTTGTGTTACAATCTTCCAAATAATTTTCAACAGTATCTTTTGATAAATTGGATAAATTTAAATCTCTTTTACAGAAATATAAGGTTCTACAAAATCCTCTATTTAAATCAATATTTTTTTTTTGTGTTTTTAAAGAATGAAAAAACTCTTTTGTTGGTTTTAATTTATATATTTCAATTTTATCTGCAAATGCGGTATTGATAAAACTTTTTGTAAAATATTTGGCCAACTCATTAGGCGGCATTTCTGTTGTCCAACCTTTTGAAATTTTTTCTTTTACTTTTTCTTTAATTCTAACAGGTAATAATTCTAAACCTTTTTTTTCGTTAATTTTAAGAACGTTTATTGCTTCCTGTTCTTTTTTTTTTAGACCCTCTTCAGGTCTTACATTAACTTTTTTTTCTTTATCTTCAGGTTCTTTTTTGTGAAGGTCCATATTAGCCAATTCTTTTTTATTAAAATCGCCTTTTACTAAAAACCAGTTTCCGTTAGTTGGTCTTGAAACAGACCAAATTTCCATTTCACCTCTATCTTCTCGTATTAAACGTAAAACGTTCACTAAGCCAACTAATCTTACAGATTCAGTTAAATGTGCTAAATCCTTTGTAAATAGAATTCTTACAACATTTTCGTGCGTATCAACAACCGCCCTTACAAAGGCGTCATCTTCGTCATATTTTTTTCTGTAATGGTCAATTCTATCCATTACATCTTCCATTTTAATTTTTACATCTTTATACTCAGCGTTATCATCATCATATGATTGAAATTTGAAAGTATCTTTCCAATGTTTAAAATTGTCTTCTCCAAATTTAGTTCTTGGTTTCATTTATAATTTTTTTAGTAACTCCTGTAAATTTATAGGACTTGGGTCCTGAACAAGTTTTTGTTTACTATTTAAAGTAATAACCGCCTTTTCAGCTTCTATATAGTTATCAAAAAATCCATCGGCCCCTAAACCTTTAGGGTTAATACTTTTGATATCGTTCAAATCTGCTTCTGTTGGAACTTCATCACGGTCTTTTGCAAAATAAATTCTATATTTAGTTTTTTCGGCAGCGGTTTCTGGTACAATTGTACGAACAACATAATAAGGTTTATAGCTAATTTTTTTAAAATTAAATTTGTAATCTTCTAAATAATTTGGTTCATATAATGAGTTATCTGCTGTTCTAACGGCACCTATTGTTGCGTCCATTAATGAAGATGCTTTTTTTATATTTTTATCATTAGAAAATGCTTGTTTTATTTGTTCGGGTGAAACTACTATTTTTTTCCATTCATCAACTTGTTTTTTAAAACTTTCAACATCAACATTTAAATTTGAATAGGCAACCAATGAATTTCTTATTTTTTCAATGTCGTCATCTTCTAGATTATTTTTTTCTATAAATTGTTTTTTGTTAAAGGTCCATGTTTCTTTTGTCCAAAGATATAATTTTCCAAAAGCAGTAACTAAATTTTGACTTTCACCTAATCCTTTTATCAGATTTTGTTTTTCTTCCTTTTTTAGACTATTATACCATTGATTGAACGCTTCGTTTTTAGATATTAAAAGTTCATTTTCAGTTGTGTTTGGGTCTTCATTTAATTGATTATAAATAAAATTTTTAAGGTCTGAAGCCATTTCTACCGAAACAGAAAAATCAAAAGGAAAAAAATCAGACGGAAAAGACAATGTTGTTAATTCATCCATGTAATCGTTCCAAATTCTATCTTTCAATGTCCCTTCTCCTTCCACAACGTTTATACCTGCAGCTTCCAAAACTTTAGTTAAAATATTATTAAAAATAATAGGGAAAATAATTAGAAGTTGTTTGTAAACTAATAATTTTGAATATTGTAAAACGAATTTGCTGGCTAGTCTACTAGTGTTACCAAAACCTTTTGTACTAAACATTTTTCCAAGGGTTCTAAATGATTTAAACTGACCTGTAAACACCAAACGTAAAATTCCTTTAACATTTTGCCAAATAAATTTAAAAATTGTTTTTATCCAAAAGATAATTTCTGTCCACGACTGGTTTACGCCTCCAGTTGCTAATTTTTTTGCTTTCGCTATTTCTTCACTCCAGTCAGAATATTTCCCAAAAAATCTTTTAAATTGTTCCCAATTGCTAGGTTTCACATCAGGATATCTTTTGGCCAATTCGTCAAGGTAATTATTAATAGTTTCTGTTTTATAAACACCTCCATATATTTCAGAATTTTTCATAGCAGCCTTCAAATCTTCGTCAATCTCTGGGTCATTTAGTATTTCATCCCATATTTTTTTTGCATTTTTTTCGACACCATCTAGTTGGTCAATATCATATGCAATAGCTCTAGTTAAATTTTGAAACGGTTCTGAAGGTTTTCCATTTTGTATTAAGGATTCTTTTGGAAAACTTTTAAGTTTCTCGATGTTTACTTTTAGGGATTCACAATAATCAACTTTGTTAAAAACACCATCAAATTTTTTTATCATATTTCTTATGAATCTCCAATTTCTTTTAACTTTTTTTATGCTTTCTAAGTTTACTGTTGGTTTATCATCAAATACTAAATCTTGTCCTTCTGTCTTCGCATCTTGTTGCCATCTCAACACTTGTTCATCGAATTTTTTATCTAACCATTTTTTTAAGGGTTCAAAAATTGGGTCATTTTCTTTAAATTCTGTACCACCAGATTTTAAATTTTTTTTAAATTCATCAACATACCATTCTTTAATCAAATCTTTTTTAATCACAGTTCCCTGACCAACTTCGTCTACTAATAAATCTTGCACATCCTGAACTGCTTTTATGTGTGCTTTATATACTTCACCATTTGGGTTGTTAAAAATTTTCTCGGTCGCCATTTGAACATGTGTATCAAAAGTTACATCGTTATCAACGGACTTATTTAGTGCCGTACTAACCTGAGTTTTAAATTTTTCAAATTTTTTATAAGCACTGTTACTATTACCCAATGTTCCTAATTGGTTATTTTTAGCAGCAGTAGAAATAGCTTCTTTTTCTAAAAAAATTTCTTTTGCTAAAGTTTCAATTTCTTCAGGAGTAATTTTAATTTTTCTTGGGGCTAGCTCTTTCATTTTTATTAAAACTTTTTCTATTTCACCCACCTCGTCAACATCTTTAAGTAGCATAAGATAATTTTTAAATCTTGAAGCTACAACTTCATTTATAATTTGAAGGTTTTTTATAGAATTACTATCACTTAAACCCATTAATGATTTTACCCTATCAATTTCTAATATTAAATTATTATTCATTTTTTTTTTATTATAAATATGTTTATAAAGTATTAATTTTTAATTTTTCTTAAAAGTTGTATCAATTATGGTCAATTTTTCTAGTTGACCCTGTAAAGAATCTGAAAAATTATTAGTCATCCAAAAATTTACAATATTTGTACTATCTTTTTGTTGTTGAGGAGTTAAACGATTAGGGTCTGGTTCTATTTGTGTTGTTTCGTAATTTTCTATTAAATTTGTTTTTGCAAGGTCAAAAAGTTGATTCATTTCTTCTTCTTTATCTATTTCTAAATTATTTATATTTTTAATAATTAAATTACTCTTCAAAGAAGAAATTAATTGCTCTAATGTTTCTTTGTTGACTATGCCTGTCTCCTGTAATCCATATTTATTTTGATACAATTTGACCATTTCTTCTGTAATCCAATCATAGTGACCCCACCATATATTAGACTTAGGTCTTTGACCTTTCATAACCCCACCTGCTAAAGCGAGATATTCATAATTAATGTTGTTTTTTATCATTTCAGTTTCTTGAATTGTACCATCTTTCCACTCCAACTTCAATTTGAAAGATGTTGGTATAATTATTTTTTTTGAATCGACTTCTTTTTTACCCATAGGTCTTATAGTATCGACTATTTGGTCTCCAGGTATTGTGTTTATTATGTCTATTTTTTTTAAAGAACTAACGTTAGATATTGTTACTATTGAATTTTGATAGTCCCCTGAACCACCACTATTTATGGATATAATTCTTTCTAATGGATTATCTGATGACGAAGTTTTTCCTTTTTTGTTTTTATAAAAATTTTTAACTTTGTATTGAACCCCAATGTATGGCGCCCCGACAATTTGATATAACATAGATTGTAACATTTCTACTTCAATTTCATATCTGTTTTTATATTTAACACTCATAAATGAATTATTTTCTAACATAGTTGTGAATGTAGAAATAAGTAAGTTGTTGAACATTTTTTGCTTATCTAGTTGCAATTTTTGCATTTCTTGCAATAACTTTATTTGAGCAAATGCTTCACATTCTTGAGGTGAATTTGTATATGGTTGAGGATTTAATACTTCTATCAAATAATTTATTCTATCATTTAAAATATATTCTACTGCGTATTTTCCTTTATATTTTCGTTTAATAATACCGACCATGGCGGTAAGTTCATCCCAATTAAAAGTTGCTGAACATTTTCCTAAATTTTTATAAGCCCACCAATCAAAACTATAAGACACCCCCCAAATTTTATATATGTTTCTCATTATGGCCTTATTCCAACCAACACCTCTTGCCATTTCATCTACTAACCCTACTACAAATTTTGCACCTTTACTTTTTACTGCTTTATCTAAAGTTTCTACAACAACTTTTTTTAATCTTGGTATTATAGTTTTAGGGTCTGTAATCTCTTTATACAATTGTTTTTCAACGGAAGTCAACGTTTCTGGAGCCCCGTTGATAAGTTTTTTTGACATTATATTTAAAGCCTCTTCTCCACTTTTTGCACTTTTTGAAAGTTTAAGATAACTTCTAAATAATCCTAATTCTGAAAATGGGATTAAAGCCATACCAAGGGTGAATCCTGCAAGATATTCATCTTCGTTATAAAATTCATAAATTGCGGCGTCAATAACCTCTATTGCCGAACCTATTACGGGGCCTGCAGGAGGAAAAAAATTTAATATAAAACTTACAATAGGGGCGACTATATGATACGCAGACGCATAGGGAGCCCAATTAGTTTCATTTGATGCCTTATATTGGTCACCAACTGTTATGTAAACTTCATCGCGCGGGTTTGGAATACGATTATATACAGGTTGTTTAAACATGTTTACATTAATAATACTTGATACTGCATTAGGTATGTTAATTTGAGAACCTACATTTCCTGGGGAAGAACCAAAAAACATATTTAAAAAATTCCAAGGACCACCTTCAAAAACGTCTAAATTTGTTGTAAGTTTTGGGTAATTAAAATAAAAATCTTTCAAAACAAAAGTATTGTATATATTTCTACTTCTAATTTGTGTCTCATCGACTCCGAGTCCAACCTCTTTTGGCCGGTATAACTGTTCTTTTAATTTATCTATCATATCTTGTCCAAAACTGTTAAATTTCCACTCCCCGCCCGATTTATCTCCAACTACATTTACGACAAAAAAAGAATCTAAAGTTCCGTAGTTGATATAATTAAATAATAGATTTGTTAAATATCTCATCGCAGATAATGCTGCGTCCTTGTAAGCGTCTTGGTCATCTTTATAATTTTTACAATCCCAAGTCCAATAACTTCTGGGTATTGTAAAAAAACCTGCTTGAAATAGTAAAGATTTTATTTGAGCGGCTGAAAAAGATTTGCAGTAATTAGTAGTTTTTAGATTGTTGTTTTCGTTTTCAATAATTGTTTTACTCCTATCAAATCTAATAAGTGACAACTGCCTTAAAATTTCTTCATGTAAATTGTCTTTCATAATCTATATTTTATATTTTCCAGTTTTACCAAAAGTTCTTCCTGATGACCATTTTTCACCAGCCTTACCCAACATGTTTCCCTTTCCTCTTGTTATTTTATCTTCTTTTTTACCACCTAAAGAATTTGCAGGTCCCCTTGTCAATCCTGTTTCCCATTTTTCTATTGAAGGATAACCTGTAGATGTTCCACCCCCACCTGTGGATGCGCCACCACCTGCTGCTTCATCTTCTAAAATGTCAGATTCATCAAGTTCTAGTTCTTCATCTTTTTTTTCTAAAAGCATTAAACTTAAAATTCTATTTATATTTTCAATTAATAATTTCATTTAGATTGTTGTTTTGGAAGTTTTTTTGGGTATATAATATAGTATTCATTTAAAAAACTTAATAAATCATCTTCATTAGTTATATAATCATAATCATCATTTTCCCACTCATCCACCTCTTCAGATATAATTTCATAAATGTTTAAATCATTAGTTTTATCGTAACCAAATTCTTTAAAAAAACTATATTCAATAACGTCTTCTCTTACTACTTCGTCTTCGTCATCAATAAGTCTAAATTCAACATTAATTAAATTTTGAACTTTATTAATATGATGTGATATTATTTCGCAAACTTCCATTTTATTTGTTTACATAAAAATTTATTACACGTCTTACAGATTCTTCAATATTATTAATTTTATTTTGTAAATCTTCATCGTCATCCACTAAATCATCAAATTCTTCATCGTCTTCTAATTCAAAAACATCTACAGGTCCTTTTGATTTAAATCTGTATGCTGGTTTTTGATTATTAACGTTATAAAAAGTCATTGACTGTTGAGGACCTCCTGATTCAAAATCATAAGCGGGCTCAATTTCATCATAATTTAATGGTTTTGCAACAATTTCATTTATTTTATGATTTTGATATGTTTTAACATTATTAGAATTTGTGACCGTAATACCATATAAATCTTTTCTGTCGTCATATACAGTTATTGGATACATATTACCATTAACATTTTGTGTTGCATAACCATCATAAACTGAAGAATGTTGTCTTATAATATCTTGTTTTTCATTATTTGAAAGTTTAATTGGTCCTCTCATATTGTTTTGTCATTTAAAAATTTATCTGCATTACTTATCCAAAAATTTTTAGAGGTTTTAGCTAACTTAATCATTGTTCTTTGTACATTATCAATACTTGCTTCTCTATTTTGGTTTTCTAAATATTTCATTGCGTTTTTAATAAATAAATCTCTCATTTTTTGAGAACGAGATATTAGTTTTTCTATAAGTATCTCATCATCCTCGTTATATTCTCTATGGTACCTTTGTAATTTAAAAAAATCTTTGATATATGATGGGCCTGTTAATAAAAATTTACCACCCTCTGAGTACATATTATGTGAACCTATTTGTCTTTCTAATTCAAAAAACTTATAAACTTCTTCTAATTCTTTTTTTGAAAAAACAGCAAGAAAATCACCTTTTGAAATTAAATCATCAAGATTTCTAAAATCAATTTCTTGAATATTTTCGATATTAGAATCTTTATCGTAAATCCAAGCATCTGTTTCAGGAAGTAAACTTAATTTACTTAAAGCGTTTCCATCTTCATCAAACCATTGAACATTATACATATATCCTAAATCTTTTGTGGAAAATTTTGGCGCGTTTCCAATCTCTAAAACCTCACCTTTAGTTCCTGGACCTAATGTTTCTCCATCCATATAGACAAGAACAATTCTATCCCCCTTCTTTAATTTTGGATTTAATTTACTCATAACAATAAATATTAAGAAATACTTAAATTATGATTTTATTTTATAAGTTGCAAAAATCCATTAAACTCTATAATTTCATCAGTTTTAGGAATTTTGAATTTTAATTTCCAAGTATATACACCATCTTGACACATATTTAAATTATATGTGCCGTCCCAACCAATATTTGGGTTGTAAGATTCCCAAATTACTTGTCCCCAACGGTTGTATATGTAAAAACTATAGTTAAAAATATCTACACCACTTGTGATTATAGGTTTAAATGTATTATTTCTTTCGTCACCATCAGGCGTAAAAGCGTTTGGCACATAAAAAATATCATTTGGACATAACTCTATTGTTACTACAAAGTTTTGTGTATTAGAAACACACCCATTATCCCATCTGACAACTTGAAATTGAAATATACCATCTTGATTCCAAGTTATGTTTAGATTTTGTGCTTGCGTTGTATCACCAAAATGGTACCACTCGTTATAACCTCCACTTGCGGAGTTTGCTCCAAATACATCTGTAATTGTATCTCCTTCACATATCTGATGATACTTGGTGTTTTCACCAACGACACCATTAGTTATAGGTATTATATTTGGTCTTGGATATACTTGAACTTGAATTGAATCAAAAAACAAACATCCAGATTGATTATAAATGTAAAAAACAGTATCGATACCAATAAATCCATTGTCGGGACAATATTGCCCCCACCATACGTTTAATCCTGTAAAAGTACCATTTGAAGGCGTTGCAAATAAATTAATACAATTATCATATTCGCAAAAAGGACCAACAGGTGTTATTTGAGGTAAAATATTTAAAACATAAACAGTAAAAGTTTGTGGTTGACTTTGACATCCAAGTTGATTTTCACCAATTACAGTTAATAAGTTTGTATATAACCCACCATTAACTCCGTTTACATTCAAATTAATTTGATTGGTCCCTTGTCCTTGAGAAATACTTCCAACTGATGTAGACCAATTATATGTTAAATTTAGTGTTGGACTAGAAACATTATATT
>Ga0214917_10003771_pt1 | contig 17289 bp, 9 predicted proteins | sample LL_1208_BB_MetaG_FD_177983 | JGI IMG/M metagenome (GOLD analysis project Ga0214917, IMG submission 177983) | Freshwater microbial communities from Lake Lanier, Atlanta, Georgia, United States - LL_1208_BB | ecosystem: Environmental > Aquatic > Freshwater > Lake | place: USA: Georgia | collected... | reverse complement strand
GTTGGGCTGGAGCGTGCCCGACGCGTCGCGGTGGCCGAGCGTGTAGCCGTAGTCGCCCGCCATCGTGCGCACCATCTTGTCGAACTCCGGCGTGCCGACCGCCGCCTCCAGCTCCGCGAGCGACGGGATGCGGAAGCCACCGCCGCGGTCGAGCGACGTGCCGGGCACGAGCAGCGTGCCGTCGTCGGCGACGAGCCGCTCCTCCGAGACGAGCGTGGGGGCGAAGAGACCGGCGCGGGACAGCGGGCCGGAGTCGGGCGGCGTGGGGAACACGCGGTGCGACTCCGCGTAGCCCTGCAGGCCGAGCGAGGTTTTCTGCAGGTTGCGCTCCGCACGCCGCGCCCGCGACTCCGTGATGGAGTCGAGCAGCAGCGGCCCCACGAGCACGCACGCGGCGAGTGCCGTCGCCGCCATGATCGCCCGGTCGAGCCAGGCTCGGGGACTCGTGCCGGGCTCGTCGGCGGAGGGCGTGAACGCCCGCGGCGTGGGCAGCGGCCGCCTCGCCGCCTCCGCCTCGATGAACGCGAGCGTCCGGGCAGCGAGCCCCGCTGGAGCGACGATCGCCTCGCGGTCGGGCTCGAGCACGTGCGTGGCGGTGCGCAGCACGTCGAGTTCGCGTCGCAGGGCCGGCCCGTCCACCGGATCCGCGAGGGCCGCCTCGATCCGCCGAGCCTCCGGCTGATCGATCGCGTTCAGGAGATAACCGACGAGGTCGTCACGCATGGGAGAACCCGCTTCTTTCCGCTGCACGATGTCGGGGATGGATCATCGGAATCGGGATCACGGTCGTGTGTGGCCGGCGGCCAGCCATGATTCGTTGAGTTTGAGGAGCGCGGCATGGAGCCGGCTCTTGACGGTACCGACGGGGATGCCGAGCACGTCGGCCGCCTCGCGATATTTCATGCCCTGGTGGTACACGAGCAGCACGGCCGACTTGAGGGCTTCCGGCAGGTCGCCCACGGCGGTTCGCACCCATTCACGCGCCTCCTCGACGGCGAGCTGATCGTCGGCCGTCTGGTCGGCGCCCGAGAGCATCTCGACGAGCGCGCCCACGTCATCATCAGCGCCCGAACGCTGGTCGATGCTGACCATGCGATGGCGCTTGTTGCGCCGCTGGGCGTCGATGGCCTGGTTGGTGGCGATCGTGTAGAGCCAGGGGCGAAACCGCCGGCCGTCCTCGAAGTTCTCCTTCTTCAAATAGACCTGGAGGAATGTCGCCTGGAACACGTCTTCCGCCATCTCCGCGCTACCGAGATACCGCCGGAGATAACTGAAGAGCTCCTGCTCGTAGCGGTGGACGAGTGTCTCGAACGCCGCCGGGTCGTCGTCGATCCGGAACAGCCGCAGCAGATCCTCGTCGGACTGCCCGCCGCCCTGCCGCCCGGTGCCTTCGAGGGCACCGAAGCCGGCGGACGCGGACCGACCGACGGACCGTCCACGGTGATCGGAATCGTCAATACCCATGGTTGTGTACGAAGCGGGTCCGGCGATGGTTCGTCTTCCCCCACGTTGCCCGGAAACGCGGCGGATTCGGGCGGTTTCCCGGAGTATAGCCGCCCGCCGGGGGCGTACGGGAATCGCCGGCCGGTCTGCTACCCTGTGCCGCCATGCCCCCATCCACCCCACCCTACCGCTGGGCCACGCCGGGCGACATCAACGCCTTTTTCGGCCTGGCCCTCGACAATCTGGCCGATCTCGTGCTCGCCGTGTCGCTCCTGGCGGCCGTGTTCGACTACCCGCTCCCGTTCGCCCTCTCCCACCTCGTGCCGGGCACGGCCGTCGGGGTCGTGGTGGGCGACCTGCTCTTCACATGGATGGCGTTCCGCCTCGCCCGCCGCACCGGCCGGAGTGACGTCACGGCGATGCCCCTGGGGCTCGACACGCCGAGCACGTTCGGCATGGTGTTCTTCGTGCTCGGCCCCGCCTTCGCCTCGGCATTGGCCGGCGGTATGGAGCGCGACGCCGCGGCCCGCCACGCCTGGCACGTGGGCATGTGCGCGATCGTGGCCAGCGGCGTCTTCAAGATGGCCTGCGCGTTCTTCGCGGGATCGGTCCGCCGGATCGTGCCCCGCGCCGGCCTCCTCGGCAGCCTGACGGCGATCGCACTGGCCCTGATCACGTTTCTGCCGCTGCTCGAGATCTTCGACTCGCCCGTCGTCGGCCTGCTGTCGATGGGGATCGTGCTGGCCTCACTCACCGCACGGATTCCGTTTCCCTGCCGCGTGCCCGGCGCCCTCGCCGCCCTGCTCGTGGGCGGGCTCGTGCACGTCGTCGGCTCGTGGACCGGCTGGCTCCACGCCGACCCCGCACACGCCGCCTTCGACCCGCGGTCGGCGCTGTGGCCCGTCGAGTGGCTCGCGGCGCTCCGCTTCGAGTGGCTCGAGGCCTGGCCCGACACCGTCAGATACCTGCCGATCGTGATTCCCTTCGCCCTCGGCACGGTCGTGGGCGGCATCGACTGCACCGAGAGCGCGGCGGCCGCCGGCGACGAGTATCACACCGGGCGGATCATCGGCGTGGAGGCGATCGCCACGATCGTGGCCGGCGCCTGCGGCGGCGTGATCCAGACGACGCCGTACATCGGCCACCCGGCCTACAAGGCGATGGGGGGCCGCGCCGCCTACACCCTCGCCACGGCGATCGTGATCGGCACGGCCGGGCTCACCGGCACGTTCGCCTACCTGTATCAGGCGATTCCCGGCCCGGCGATCCTGCCGATCCTCGTGTTCATCGGCCTCGAGATCACCGCGCAGAGCTTCCACGCCACACCGCAGCGGCACTACCCGGCCGTCGCCATCGCCTGCGTGCCGGCGCTCGCCGCCATGGTGACGATCCAGGCCGACAAGCTCCTCGGCGCCGGCGCGAAGCCCGCCGCCGACCTGGCCCGCGAGCTGTTCTCGATGCGGCTGCTCTCTTCGGGCTTCATCGTCACGAGCCTCGTGTGGGCCGGTCTCGTGGCCTCGCTCATCGACCGCAGGCTCCTCCAGGCCGCCGGCTGGGCGCTCGCCGCCGGCACGCTCACGCTCTGCGGCATCATCCATTCCCCGTTCCCCGACGGCCGCCTCTTCGCCCCGTGGGCGATCGGCACGCTCCCTCCCGAAGCCGCCGGCCGCGGCCCGCTCGAACTCGCCGCGGCATACGCACTTCTGGCTGCGCTCTTCGCGGGCTGGAGTGCGTGGCTCGGTACGCGTACGTCGGACGCGGCGTGATCGTCCACTCGCCCAATCCGGCTCGGGGTTACCCCGTACCGTCTCGCCGGACGCTCGCTGCGCCCATCCTGGGCTTCACTCGCTCGGATGTGCCTGCGCTCCGGCATCCTGCCTGCGCTGGTCACATACGCCGTCTCAACGGCAGGGGTAACCCCTCGCCTCCCCTTTCCAGTTGAGGAGGCTTCGGGCTCCCCGTATCCCGGTCGCCGGCGTTACTCACCAGCGAAGCCAGGATGGCGCAGCGCCAGTGAGTCCGAGTGAACGGAGCCCAGGAGGGGCGCAGTGAACGTCCGGCGACGGGATATGGGGAGCCCGAAGCCGGCGCGCGTGCGCGCACTACTCGAGTCCGTACGCGCCGGCGACGGGGACGTCGAGGCCCGTGCGGCTCGCGAACTGCGTCCGCGAGAGGAAGCGGGGCTCGAGGTTGAACGTCACGCCCACGTTGTTGCGGCTGTAGTCGACGTTGAAGCCGAACGTCATCAGGAACGACTCGCCGATCCGCGTGAGCTGGAAGTTCTGGCCGATGTTGCGGCCGGTGAGGTCGATGGCGCCGCCGAAGCTGCTGGCCCACTTCGGGCTCATGCGGTAGGTGTAGGAGCCGGTCAGCACGCTGGCCTGGATCGGGCCGCCGAATTCGTTGAAGCCGACATAAAAGCTGCCGCGGGGGGTGCGATTGAGCAGTGCGCCGACGGTGAACAGCTGCTGGCCGCCGTTGAAGAAGTCGATGTCGGCCGACGAGAGCACGGTCGTGCGGTCGCCGACGTGCCAGCGGAAGTCATACTGCCAGAGGCCCATCGCTTGGCCGAAGTTCTGCCCCGAGACCGGAAACACCTCTCCGTCGATGTCGAGCACGATCCAGTCGATGATCCGGCGGTTGCCCGCCGGGCCGCGCTTCGTCTGCCAGCGCTGCCGGGCCGCGAGGCGGAACGCGGTGAGATCGTTGGCGATTTCCGTCGGCCCGGTGACCCAGCCGGCCTGGCCGCGCCGGACGGCGTAGAACCGCGGGTCGTACTTGCCCTGCGGACCGAAGATGAAGGGCGCGCCGAGCGGAATCGCCTGGCCGGGGATCGCGCCGTAGTCCCAGTAGGGGATGTTGCGGCGATACTGGTTGATGGTGTCGTCGTCGAGCTGGTCGTAGAGCGGGAACTGCGTGATGTCCTGCGTGGCGTCGGTGTAGGCGAACTCCGCCTCGAACACGACCTTGTGCGCGATCCCGTGCACGTTCCACAGCTGGCTCTCGATCGTGTTGTCGGCCGTCCACATCGGCAGGCTCGACCGGATGCCGACCTGGCCATAGGCCCGGTTGATGGGGCTCTGGGAGAGATCCTGGCCCCAGTTGGCGAGCTCGCCCAGCGCGTAGGGCACGAGTTTCACCGGCCCCGCCTGGAACGGCAGGTCGAGCTCGTGCCGCGTCGCCAGCCGCTGGCCGATCACGTTGTTTTCGTACGGCAGCGTCGTCCAATACCCGTTGGTCTGGCTGTTGCCGAGGCCGAGCGTCGGCGTCTGCGGCAGGCTTTGTCGGGCGTAGGCCACATTGGAGTGCTCGTACCACGTGACCGCATCCCGCAGGAGCGGCTGCCCCATGGAGTAATGGTCGAGCCTCGGCCACCACTCGGTCTGCGTGAAGAACTGGTTCACCCGCACGCTGCCGAGCAGCCGCAACTCGCGGTTGTCGATCGGCCGCCGCAGGTCGAGCCAGGTCCGCTGTTCGTAGCCCTCCTCCCACTCGGCCTCGTAGTACTCCTCGAGGAAGTTCATGTCGCTGATCCAGCCGGCCGTGCCCCGCGCCTGCCAGCCGCCGCCGAGATCCTGCCGATGCCGCCAGAACGAGCGGCCGCGGAACGTGCGGGCGGGGAAGCCCGGATAGGTGAGGTCACGACGATTCAGGCCCACGTTGTCGCGGCCGACGTCGCCGATGAACCAGCCATCGAGGATGCCGCTGGCCGGTGTCCCGATCCCGAGGAAGTCGGGGCGGTTGTAGAGCAACGAGGTGCCGCCGCCCGGCCCGCGGAGCGAGAGGAAGTCGGCGTCGAAGTCCCAGTCCACGCCGTCGGGCGGCCGCTGCCAGCCGAACACCTGGAAGGCATCCCAGCTGGTGAGGATCTGCGTGCCGAAGATCTGATCGTTCTTCACCTGCAGGTCGTTGAGGTAGAACGTCGGCTTCTTGGCGTTCGTGGCCAGCACCGGCCACCACAGGACGGGCACGCCGCCGAGGTTCACGGTGTTGCCGCGGCTGGTGATGAACTGCTGGTGCTCGACCGCCGGCTCACCGGTCGCCGGATCGATCATCGGCTGGCCGAGGGGACCGGGAAGCGGCACCTGCTCGTCGGTGAACTCCAGCTCCCGCGAGCGGAACTCCCAGGTGGGCACGCCCATCCGGCTGGACGTCAGCCCCGTCTGCTGGGCGACGAACCGGCTGCGATCGACCTGCCGGAGCACGTCGGCCCGCAGCCGCACCACACCGGAATAGTTGTCCACCGGGGTGAGCACGGTCGCGCCGGTGATCACCCCGCTCGACCGCGGCACGTCGTAGAACATCCCCACCGCCTCGACGATCCGCTGCCCCTGGCGGAAGACGACGTTCCCCTCCATGTACAGCTCGAGCGGCGTGTCGGCCGACTGCTCGCCACCGCCGAGGTCCGGCTGCGCCTGGCCGCGGGTCCAGAGCACGAGCCGGTCGGCGGAGATGTCGAGCGGTCCGGCCGGATCGACGCCGTCGATGACGAGGTTCACGCCCGACGTGATGACGGCGATCCACTCGCCACCCGAGGGGCTCGGGAACCAGCGGATGTTGAGCGGCACGCTCGACCGGGGAAACGCCCGCAGCCGACGGGTCGCCACCGCCGCCTGCACGGGCGGCGCCGCCGGAGCCCCGAATTCGCTGAACTGCGCCGCCTCCACACCGGTCGGGGCCGCCGCGTCGTTTGCGTCGAGCGGCGCTTCGGCGGACACCGGCAGGATCATGTTCGGACCGGCGGCTGCGTTGGCCGGCTCCGTGGGCGCATCGTAGATCGCGGGCGTGCCCGTCGGCGGGACGACGCTCGTGAAGTCGAGCGCCGGGTCGCGATACGTCCAAAACCGTCCCGTCCAGCGGCTGCCCCGGACGCTGGAGCCCGTCGTCATGCCGGCCGCGGCGGCCGACGTCACGGCGACGTCGCCGGCCATCCGCACGAGCACGCTCCGGGGTCGGGGCGTCGCCTCCGACTCGTCTGCGGTCTCGGCCTCGACAGCCTGCTGCTCGATCCAGACGACGGCCTCGTGCGCACGCGCCTCGGTCGTGCCCTGCGTGAACGCGACCCCGCCCGTCAGATGCCACACGTCGTACGAGCCCTCGGTCCAGCGGGCCGCCTGCGTGGCCCGGATCGCCAAGGTCTCCCGCGGATCGACCGACGGCACCTCGATGCGGCCCGCTTCGGCGACCGCAGCTGCCAGACCGCGGGCCGGCAACGCCGAGAGCACTCCGGCCGCCGCCGCGCCGATTGCGGGCTGCGGAGGTTCCGCGGCCGCGACGATCCCCGCGACGAGCACCGCGAACGCCCAGGCGGCAGCGAGCATGCGCGCAGCGTCGATCACGAGCAGGCGGCATGGCCTGCGCGGCGCGGGCGCGAAATCCTCGTCGCGATGGTGCAAGCGCGGGTGTCTGCGGAGTGGGGCGTGACGGCCCGGGACAAAAACCGCGGGACTATAGAGGCGGATTTTTTCACGGGTCAAGGCAGGCAGACGGCAGGATGCACGACCGTAAACGTTGTCAGCCAACGGGTTGCGCTTCCCGAGACGGTCGCGGTAAGATACGTCCCCGGGCGACCCTTCCCGCCGCGGCGGATGCGGCCCCAGACACCCCCTTTTGCCACGCAGTCCGCCATCACGTCCCCAGCCACCCCACCCCGCCCTGCCCCGCCCGGTCGCGAGGACCTCCCCCCGCGCCCGATCTCCGGGCGGATCGCAGACTGGCTGATCTCCCGGCGGCACCTGCTCGCCGTCGTCGCCGTCGTCGTCGCGATCGCGGGTGTCGAGCGCTCACGGACGCTCGAGTTCGCCCGCGCGATCGACACGATGTTCGATCGCGCCGATCCGGCGCTCGTCCCCTACCGGCGGATGGCCCGCGCGTTCGGCTCGAGCGAGGTCGTGCTGGCGGCGTACGACGACCCCGAGTTGTTCTCGACCGGCGGCATCGAGCGGCTGCGCCGGATCACCGAACGCATCGAGGCGATACCGGGGATCACTTCCGCCACGAGCATCGCCGGCACGCCGCTCGGGCCCCGGATCATCGAAGTCGATTCGAGCCCCACCGCCCGGAAACTCGTGAAGTTGATGGAGGGCTACACACTCGGCACCGACCATCGGACGGCGGCCATCGCCTGCGTGCTCGCGGCCCCGCCAGCCACGGACACATCGCGGGCGGGAGCCCGGACGCAGGCCGCCTCGCGGGCTGAGGCGATCGACCGCATCCGGGCCGTGGTGGCCGACGTGCCGGGCGGCACGGTGGCCGGCGAACCGGTGATGCTGCGCGACGGATTCGCGATGCTGGAGCGGGACGGCAACCTCCTCGGCACGAGCGCGGGCCTGCTCGCCGGACTCGTGCTCCTGGTCTCCTTCCGCAGCCTGCGCTGGCTGGTCGTCCCGATGGCCGTGGTGCTGCTGGCGCTGTGGAGCACCCGCGGCCTGCTGGCGGTGCTGGGGCTCAAGCTCACGATGGTCTCCACGATGCTCTCGGCCATGGTCACGATCGTGGCGATCGCGACGGTGGTCCACGTGATCGTCGAATACCGCCGGCAGCGCGAGCTCGGCCTCCCCCCCGAGGCCGCCCTCCGGGAGGCGATCGCGCTGCTCTTCTGGCCGGTCGTCGGGGCGATCGTCACCGACGTCATCGGGTTCGGCTCGCTCGTCTTCAGCCGCGTCGGTCCGGTGCACGACTTCGGAATCATGACCGCGATCGGAGCCGGCATGGTGCTCGTGGCCAGCGCGCTGGTCGTGCCGTTCCTCGCGCTCGCCGGCAGCTTCGACGCCGACCCACGGCGTGCCTGGGGCGAGGGGGTGCTCGAACTCGGTCTCGACGGGCTCGTGAAGCGGATCGTGCGCCGGCCGGGGCTGATCCTCACCCTGTCGGGGGTCTGCGTGGCGGCGGCCGTGGCGGGCATGTGGCGGCTCGAGGTCGAGACCGACTTCACCCGCAATTTCCGCCGTTCGAGCCCGATCGTGAGTTCGTACGACATGATCGAGTCGCGGCTCGGGGGTGCGGGCGTATGGGACGTGCTGATCCCGGCCACGGAACCGATCGATGGCACGACGCTCGGCCGGATCGTGCGGCTGGAGGAGCGGCTGCGCACGGAGGTGACCTCGCGGTCGGGCGACACCACCCCCGCCCTCACGAAGGTCATGAGCGTGGCCGACGTGCTCGACGCGATCTCGCCGGTCCCGATCGATCGGCTGGAGCGGACGAAACTCGGCAACTGGCTCGTGGCCGGGGCGATCCGGCTGTTGGAGGAGCAGATGCCCCAGCTCGGACGGGCGCTCATCGGCCGTGACCCGGCGGACGGCTCGACCTGGCTGCGGGTGATGCTGCGGGCCCGAGAACGGCAACCGGCGGATGAAAAGCGGGCGATCATCGAGTCGGTGCGCCGGATCGTGGGGGAGGAGTTCCCCGCGGGAGCGGAAACGGAGGGCCGCGGAGGGGAAGTGACGGGCGTGTTCGTGCTCCTCGCCCAGCTCATCGACCAGATGCTCGCGGATCAGTGGTTGACGTTCCTGCTGGCTGCGGCCGGCATCTTCGCCCTGCTGGCCGTCGCGTTTCAAAGCCCGCTCCTGGCGGCGGTGGCGCTCGTGCCCAACGCCCTGCCGATCTTCGTGGTGCTGGGGCTGTGCGGCTGGGCCGGCGAGCGCGTCAACATGGGCACGGCGATGATCGCGGCGGTCTCGATGGGGCTCTCGGTGGACAGCTCCATCCACTACATCGTCGCGTTCCGGCGGCGACTGCGGGACGGACACGCCTTCGAGGCCGCCCTGGAGACGGCCCACCAGACCGCCGGTCGCGCCATGATCTTCTCCACGCTCGCGCTCGTCGTCGGATTCCTCGCGCTCACCACGAGCGGATTCATCCCGACCGTGTCGTTCGGGGCGCTTTCCTGCCTCACGCTCGTGGGCGGGCTGGTGGGCAACCTCGTGGTGCTGCCGGTGCTGCTCGCGCTGCTCACGCCATGGCTCGGAACGGGCTGCCCAGCGGGACCAAAAACGCTACAACACGCGGCGGCACCCTGACCCGATCCTCCTGCGAGACCCAGCCATGACCAGTGAGTTTTCCGTCCGTGGCAGCCGCGACATCGTCGCCGATCCGAGCGCCCGCCCCGAGACGACGGAGGCCGAGGCGGTCGTCCTGTTCCTCACCGAGGGTGGCGTGGCGACCGGTGCCGCAGCCGATCTCGACCGCGCCACCGGGGGCCTGCTCACCCGGCTCGTCGCCGGCGGCGAGGTGACCGGCAAGCGGTTCGAAACGGTGCCCCTTCTCGCGCCGCCGGGGCTGAGGACACCCCAGCTGCTGGTGGTGGGGCTCGGGAAGCGTGACGACCTCGACGCCGGCACGGTCTACAAGGCTGCGGCCACCGCCACGCGGCAGCTGGCTGCTCGCCCGCGCACCCGCGTCGCCCTCGTGGCCGACGGGTCGTGGACGACGCGGCAGATGGAGCAAGCGGTCGCCGGTGCCGCCGTCGGCATGGTGGGGCAGGATCTGTACCGGGCCGAGAGGAAGCGGACCCGCTTCGGCACGACGGTGTGGATCGGGGCGTCGCCGGAGGCCGTGGAGCGCGGAAGCATCATCGCCGACGGCGTGAACCTCGCCCGCCGGCTGGTCAACCTGTCCCCCGAGGACATGTATCCGCAGACGTTCGCCGAGGAGGCCGCCGCCGTGGCGGGCCGGACCGGCCTCGAGATCGAGATCTGGGACGAAGGGCAGCTCGCCCGCGAACGCTGCCAGGCGATCCTGGCCGTCGGCCGCGGCAGCCACCGTCCGCCGCGACTCGTCGTCCTGCGTCATCGCGGCCGAGCGGGCGGCGACGACGTGCCCGATCTCGCACTGGTGGGCAAGGGGGTGACGTTCGACTCCGGCGGCCTGTCGCTCAAGCCCTCCGAATCGATGCTGACGATGAAGTGCGACATGGCGGGCGCCGCCGCGGTGCTCGGTGCCGCCGCCACGATCGCCGCCCTCAAGCTGCCGGTTCACCTTGTGGCCGCCGTGGGCCTCGCGGAAAACATGACCGGCCCGGCCGCCTACAAGCTGGGCGACGTGATCACGGCCCGCAGCGGCACCACGATCGAGGTCCACAACACCGACGCCGAGGGCCGGATCGTGCTGGCCGACGTGCTCGACGTGGTGAAGGGCCTGGGGCCGAGGAGGATCATCGACGCCGCCACGCTCACCGGCGCCTGCATGGTGGCGCTGGGTTACGACGTGGCCGGCCTGTTCACGAACGACCAGCCGCTGTGCGACGCCCTCGCCGCCGCCGCCCGCTCGGTCGGCGAGCCGGTCTGGCAGTTGCCGATGTACGCGGAGTACGACGACCAGATCAAGAGCGAGGTCGCCGACATCAAGAACGTGGGCGAGGGCCGCTGGGGCGGCGCGATCACGGCGGCGAAGTTCCTGGAACGGTTCGTGGGCGGCATCCCCTGGACCCATGTCGACATCGCCGGTCCGGCCTTCGCCGAGAAGCCGCGGCCGTGGATCGACGGCGGCGGCACGGGCTCCATGGTGCGCGCGTTCGTGGAATTCGCCCGCGGCACGTGATCCCGTGGGGCAAGCGTCCCGCTTGCCCTTGGCATCTCGCTCAGTGCGCGCCGGCTCGGGGCAGCCCCTCGCCTCCCGAACTCAATGGCGTGCGAGCACTGCGGCGATGCGGGCGGGGGTCACGGGGTCGATCGCGCCGTGTTCGGTGATGATCGCGCGGATGAGACGCGCGGGGGTGACGTCGAACGCGGGGTTGAAGGCCTTGGCACCGGCGGGAGCGGCGGGAACCCCGAGCGGGGCGAGCACTTCGGCGGCTCCGCGCTGCTCGATCGGGATGTCGGCGCCGGACGCGAGCGAGAGATCGAACGTGCTCGACGGGGCGGCCACGTAGAAGGGCACGCCGTGGGCGGCGGCCAGCACGGCGAGAGAGTAGGTGCCGATCTTGTTGGCCGTGTCACCGTTGGCCGTGATCCGGTCGGCGCCCACGATGCAGGCGGCGATCCGGCCGGTTGCGAGCAGGTGGCCAGCCGCTGCGTCGCAGAGGACGGTGACGGGGATGCCGCGTTCCACGAGTTCCCAGGCGGTGAGCCTCGCGCCCTGGAAAAGCGGCCGGGTCTCGTCGGCGAACACCTCGAACCGGCTGCCCGCGTCCCAGGCCGTCGTGATCACGCCGAGCGCCGTGCCGATGCCGCCGGTGGCGAGGGCGCCGGTGTTGCAATGCGTGAGGATATTGCCCGCAGGCAGGATCGCCGCGCCGTGGCGGCCGATCGCCGCGCACAGCCGCTGGTCTTCCTCGTGGATGGCCCGGGCCTCGGCGAGGAGCAGCGCGGCGAGATCGGCGGCCGGTGTGTCGGCGGCGACGAGGGAAAGTTTCGCGAGCGCTCGCTCGACGGCCCAGCGGAGGTTCACCGCCGTCGGTCGCGCCGACGCCAGGTCCTCGCCGCGGGCGAGCACGTGGGCCCGCGCCTTGTCTGGCGAAAATTGCCCGCGCAACGCCTCGCCCGCGGCGATCACGAGGCCGTAGGCCCCGGCAATGCCGATCGCCGGGGCCCCGCGCACCCGCAGGCTGTTGATCGCCTCGACGACGGTCGCAACGTCGCGGCACTCCAGCCACTCGAGCCGCGCCGGAAGCTTCGTTTGATCGAGGATGTCGAGGTGGCCCGTGGCCTCCCCCACCCAGCGGACGGCCACGGGCACGCTCATGGCAACGGCTCGCACGGCAGGCCGAACGCATCGGCGACGGCGCGATAGACCAGCCGGCCCTGGTAGACGTTCACGGCCGACCGCATCGCCGGGCTCGACCGGATCGCCGCGTCGACACCCTCCGCGAGTTGCAGCACGTAAGGGAGCGTGGCGTTGCACAGGGCATAGGTGCTCGTGCGACCGACCGCCCCCGGCATGTTCGTGACGCAGTAGTGCACGACGTCGTCCACCACGAACGTCGGCGCCGCATGCGTCGTCGGCCGGCTCGTGGCCACGCAGCCCCCCTGATCGATGGCCACGTCGATGATCACGGCGCCCGGCTTCATGAGGGCGAGGTCCTCCCGCGACACGAGGTGCGGCGCCCTCGCCCCGGGGATCAGCACGCTGCCGATCACGAGGTCGGCCCAGCCGAGCCGCTCGCGGATCGTGTGACGGTCGGAATACAGGCAGTCGATGTTCGGCGGCGTGACGTCGTCGAGATACCGCAGCCGCTCCAGGTTTGTGTCGAGCAGCGCGATATTCGCGCCGAAGCCCGCGGCCACCTTGGCGGCGTTGGCCCCCACGCTGCCCGCCCCCAGCACGAGGACGTTCGCCGGGGCTACGCCCGGCACACCGCCCAAGAGAATCCCCCGACCCATCTGGGGCCGCTCGAGATACTTCGCCCCCTCCTGGATGCTCATGCGCCCCGCCACCTCGCTCATCGGCACGAGCAGCGGCAGGCGGCCGCGATCATCGCGCAACGTCTCGTAGGCGATGCCGGTGGCGCCCGTGGCGAGAAACCCCTCGGTGAGCGAGCGATCGGCTGCGAGATGAAGATACGTGAACAGCGTCTGACCCCGGCGCAGGAGGGCGAGCTCCGGCGGCTGCGGCTCCTTCACCTTCACGACGAGATCCGCCTCTCCGAACACCTCCGTGGCGGCATCCACGAGCGTCGCCCCGCAGGCGGCATACGCGTCGTCGGGCAGCCCCGACCCGGCGCCCGCCGATCGCTGCACGAGCACGCGGTGGCCCGCCCGCACCAGCTCCTCGACGCCCACCGGCAGCATCGAGACGCGGTACTCGTCCTTCTTCGTCTCCTTGGGGACGCCGACGATCATCAGGCGGTGGCTTTTTTCGGCGCTTCGATCTTGTAGGTCGCCGGCATGGGCAGCGGATAGTTGCCGTCCTTGTCGGGCACCACCGGCGGAACCGTCTCCCATGTCAGCGTCTCGGGCATCGTTCGGAACCCGGTCTTCATCAGGTCGTCGTAGCCGGTCTGCTTGCCGGTGTAGGTGGCCGTCCGCCCGAGCACCGCCGAGAAGCTGGAGGTGGTGCCGTAGAAGGCGTTGTTGAGCGGCTTGTCGTTGCGGATCGCGTCGTGCAGCTCGTCGTGCTCCACCTGGTAGGGGTTGTCGCTCTTGCCCTCGAACTTCCAGAGCACGTTGCCCTTGTAGTCGGTGATCTCACCGATCTTCACGTATGCCTTCGAACCCTGGAACTCCTCGTTCACGCGGCCGTCACCGCCGGGGAACTGGCGGCACTGGCTGGCGATCCGCACGCCGCCGGGATAGACGAAGTTCACCGCATGGTGGTCGTAGATCTCGCTCGGCTGGCCGGGCACGCGGTTCTGCCGGCCGCCCACGCCGTAGGCGCTCTCCGGCAGCCGGTCGAGCACCCAGTTGGCGATGTCGATATTGTGCACGTGCTGCTCGGCGATGTGGTCGCCGCACAGCCAGTTGAAGTGATACCAGTTGTGCACCTGGAACTGCATTTCGGTCATGTCGGGCTTGCGGCCGCGGTACCAGATGCCGCCGCCGTTCCAGTAGACCTGCCCGCCGATGATCTCGCCCGCAAGGCCCTCGCGGATCTTCTGGATCGTCTCGCGATACTTCCGGTCGTACCGCCGCTGGAGGCCGACCACGACCTTGAGCTTCTTCTCGTCGGCGACCTTCGCGGCCGCCAGGCACACCTCGGCGCCGAACGCATCGACACACACGGGCTTTTCCATGAACACGTGCTTGCCCGCCTTGATCGCCGCGTCGAAGTGAAACGGCCGAAACCCCGGCGGCGTGGCCAGGATCACGAGATCGCAGTGGTCGAGCACCTGCTTGTAGCCGTCGAGCCCCTTGAACTGCCGCTCCTCGGGGCACTCGACCTTGTCCTTCATGTTTTCGACCGCCTTGAGCGCGCCCTTGATACGGTCGTCGAACGCGTCAGCGACCGCCGTGAGTTTCACGTTCGACCCCGGCACGGAGAGCGTCTGCTGGAGTGCGCCCGTCCCGCGCCCGCCCGCTCCGATGAGCCCGATCCGGATCACGTCGCTGGAGGGGGACTGTCCATGCACGGCAGGCATCGCGGCGACCGCACCACTGATCGCTCCGGCGGTCCACAGGGCATCACGACGGGAGAGACGGGCAGGATTCATGGCAAGCTCCATGGTGAAGCGGAAAGAGACGCGTCGAAGTCATCCGAGGCGTAACAGACTACCCTCTCGACGCATACGATGAAAACTGGCCCTATCGTGGGACAGGCGTCCCGCCTGTCCTGCCCCGCTACCTTGCCAGGCCCCGTAACTACCCGCAATCGGAGCCGGCGGTAGGCATGCTCGACTCCGGTCGTGTTGAGAGTACAGGACTCGCGGGTTTTGATCAGGCGCCGATAGTCCTCAACGACTCCCTGCGTCTGCGCGTGCCCACCGACCGACTCCGCCGAAACTTCTTGGCGCCTACGAGTCGAAGAGGCTTCGGGCTCCCCGTGTCCCGGGAGCCGGCGTTACTCACCAGCGAAGCCAGGATGGCGCAGCGCCAGTGAGTCCGAGTGAACGGAGCCCATGGATGGGCGCAGTGAACGTCCGGCGACGGGATATGGGGAGCCCGAAGCCGGCTTGGGCGCAAAATGCCAAGGCATGACAGGCTGAAGACCGTCCTACGCTTCCGGTTCCTCGGTCGTGCGGCCGCGGACGAGGAGCTTGATCGGCACTTCCGTGAACGGCGTGTGCTTTCTCAGCACCCCGAGCAGGTAGCGACGATAGGGCTCCGACACGCTCTTCGGGGCGCTCGTCGAGAGCACGATCGTGGGGGGGGCGGTCTCCACCTGGGTGGCGTAGAAGATCCGCACCGGCTTGCCGCGGGAATCCGCCGGCGGCTGGTTGGCCTCGATCGCCGTCCGCATGATCGCGTTGAGCTTGGCCGTGGGCACGCGGGTGCGGCTCTGGCGGAAGAGCCGCTGGGCCGTATCGACCACCGCCTTCACGTTGCGCCCGCGGGTCGCCGTCACGAACTCGACCGGCGCCCAGGGCATGGTGCGGAACGTCTCACGCAGGTACTCGACCCACTCCTTCTGCGGCACGCCGCCCGCGTACAGATCCCACTTGTTCACCACGAGCACGACGGGCTTCGCCCCCTCGACGACCTCCTCGGCGAGCTGCTTGTCCACCTTGCCGATCGGCTCCGAGGCGTCGAAGAACAACAGCACGACGTCGGCCCGGCGGATGCTCCGCTGGGCGCGGTGCGTGGAATAGAAGTCGATATCGCTCTTGCGGCTCTTCGCCCGCCGCAGGCCGGGCGTGTCGATCGCCAGGAATGCGTGGCCGTCGACGTCGAATCGCACGTCGACGCTGTCGCGCGTGGTGCCGGCCACGGGGCTGGTGATCACCCGCTCCTCGTGCGCGAGGGCGTTGACGAACGTGCTCTTGCCGACGTTCCGCCGTCCCACGATCGCCAGCTTCATCTCCGGCAGCTCGGCCTGCTCCGCCTCCTCCGGCCACGCCTCCGGCAGCCGCTCGACGATCGCCTCGACGAGGTCGTCGCGATTCCTGTTTTGCCGCACGCTGACGACCAGCGGCTCACCGAATCCGAGCCCGTCGAAATCGTGGGCCTGCACGTCGAACTTGGGGTCGTCGGCCTTGTTGGCCACCAACAGCACGGTCGCCCCGCTCTTGCGCAGCCGCGCGGCCACGTCGCGGTCGGCAGGCAGGAGGCCACTGCGGACCTCGACCACGAACACCGCGAGCGCCGCCTCGGCGAGCCCGGCCTCGATCTGGGCGTCGATCTTCGCCGTGAGGCCGTCGGGGTCGTCGAATCCCATCCCCCCGGTGTCGATGAGGTCCACGATCCGGCCGTCGAGTTCGATCCGCTGCACGAGCCGGTCGCGGGTCACGCCCGCGGTCGGGTCCTCGATGGCGATGCGCTTCCCCACGAGCCAGTTGAACAGGCTCGACTTGCCGACATTCGGCCGGCCGACCACGACGACTTTCGGAATCACATCAGGCACGGCGTTCTCCTCGAAGCCGCCTGTTGTAGCACGGCGAGGTCAAATGAGCGGCACCGGCTCGGGGTTACCCCGTACCGTCTCGCCGGACGTTCGCTCCGCCCATCCTGGGCTCCACTCACTCGGATGTGCCTGCGCTGCGCCTGGCGAATGTCGCGCCGTCGCCGCCGTCCCGGCGTCGGCGCCGGCTTACGGTCGCCGAGCCAAGCTCGGCTCCCCACGCGAACGTCAGGGCCGGAGGCCCGGTTGAACACCAGCGGGCAGAGGCCCGCCAAGCGAACAGCGGCACGATGCCGGGTGTTCGCGTGAAGATGGCTCCGCTGGTCACATACGCCGTCTCAACGGCAGGGGTAACCCCGAGCCTCCTCCTTTCTCATTACGTTGAGGAGGCTTCGGGCTCCCCGTATCCCGGGAGCCGGTGTACGCAGACAAGCGAAGCCAGGATGGCGAAGCGCCGTCGGAGTCGAGTGAGCGCAGGGCAGGATGCCCGGAGTGAACGTCCGGCGACGGGATATGGGGAGCCCGAAGCCGGCGCGCGCCCGACACATCACAGCAGGCCGTCGAGCTCGTCGACGAGGCGGCCGAACTGGGTGAGGGCCGTGGCGACGGGTTCGGGCTGTTCGAGATCGACGCCCGCGTCGCGCAGCAGGTCGAGCGGCCACTTCGAGCAGCCGCCCTTGAGGAACCGCAGGTAGGCGTCGAGCTCCCTGGCGCCGCCTTCGGCCACCTTCTTCGCCAGCGTGATCGCCGCCGAGAGGCCGGTCGCGTACTTATAGACGTAGAACGCGTTGTAAAAATGGGGGATCCGCAGGCATTCGAGCTCGAGTTGCTTGTCGAGCGCGAAGTGCGGGCCGAAGTAGGCGTCGAGCAACTCGCGATAGATGCCGCGGATGCGTTCGAGCGTGAGCGGCTCGC
>Ga0214917_10003770_pt1 | contig 17291 bp, 14 predicted proteins | sample LL_1208_BB_MetaG_FD_177983 | JGI IMG/M metagenome (GOLD analysis project Ga0214917, IMG submission 177983) | Freshwater microbial communities from Lake Lanier, Atlanta, Georgia, United States - LL_1208_BB | ecosystem: Environmental > Aquatic > Freshwater > Lake | place: USA: Georgia | collected... | reverse complement strand
CGCGATCGGGATGGCGCTCAAGGCTGGCCATCAGGCCACCGCCGAACATGATCCGGTAGCCGATGTCCTCGCCGCGGGCCCAGGTGCCTTCAGCGAAGCGAATGGTGTTCAGCAGCGCCCGACGCTCGGGGGTGATGGCGTAGCGAGCGGCTGCCGGAGCTGACTGCGGATTGAGCAGAGCAAGGCTGGTGCGCTGTGCAGGCATGGCCGGCTGGACTTCCGGAGCGGACTCCGCCCGCACGGACGCCATTAGGGGGGCCACCAAGGGGGCGGGTGGCGCAACGATCTCGACCGACTGAGCGCGTGCAGCCACCGGCAGGGCGATTGGTGCGGCAAACACGGAGGCCAGGCACGCCAGCAGGCTCAGACCGGACGTGGTGCTGGGGGCCTCACGACGGCAAGCGCTGCGGGCGGAGCACAGAGAGGATCGAGCGGGAACCAGCAAACCAGGAGCACGCGAAGAACAGCCGCAACATCCAGACAAATATCTGGCGTCACAGTGGGTTAAGTCGATGGACGTCCAATCAAAAACCCTGAAATCAAAGGGGTGAAGGACGTTGGATTGATCGGCTTAAAAGGAGTTAAGAAGGGGTAATGAATGGAGTCAGAACGTCAAACAATCGCGAAGCCGGGAGAGAAACGATTGAATCCGCTTTGGATTGCGGCCATTGTGTCAAACAACCGGCGCGAACGCCAATGCATTAGGGACGGACAAGAAACCGTCCACTGCTATCACGAACCCACTTGCACAGTTCGAAACGCTTTTGGGGCGGCTGAATTGGTGGCGTTTGCAACAGAAATGCCAGGGATCTGTTGCCGCAGCAACAGTGAGGCACCGCTCAGCGCGCCTGCAGCAGGCTGCGCTCAATGGCAAGCTCCCGCAGTCGCTGCGCGGCGGCCACCTCGCCGCCGGACGGCAAAGGCCCCGTGCTGGGTGGCAGCAGAGGCTGATCCAGCTGCCAGTCGCCCCGTTCAAGCTGCTCGCGGCTGAGCAGACGGTGCCAGCCATGGCGCCGCAACGCGGCCTCGAGCACCGGCGCTTCAGCAAAGCCGTGGCGTTGCACCAGGTGAATGCCGGTGCCCAGGCTGAGAGCTTCGCAGAACGTGCTGTAGCCCGGCTTGGTGATCACCCGGCCGCAGAGCGGCAACAGCTCAAGCGGCCGTAGATCCGCTGGGATGAGGACGGCGTTGCCCACAGCTGCAGCAAGGGCCGGATCACTAACCAGGAACTGATGCTCGGGCCAGCGCGCAAACGGAGCGGGGTCGAGCGCAAGGCCGAGCCCGCCGAAGGCCACCATCACCGTGCCCTCCCGCGGCTCGCTGAGCTGCAGGCGCTCACGCAGGGCTTCGGGGCGGTGACGCGGCCGACCGGCCGTGAGGCCCACAGCAGTGACGGGCAGATCCCAGGGCATCGGCATGGCCAGAGGGCACTGAATCAAGGCATCACCAAGGCGGTAGGCGGCCTGAGCCCGATCAGCCAATGCGCCGAAGGCACCGCCCATGGGGCGATAGATGGCATCCCAGCCGAAGTTCCCCATCCACACCAGTGGCGCTGCCAGCCGTTGTGCCAGCTCCGCGGCCGCGGGCGGCACATCCCCGAGCAGCAGCAGCGGGTCACCCTGGCTGCGAATCCAGGCGACCTCACGCTCCAGCTGCGCCGGCAGATCCCGCTCCAGCTGCTCGTGGGCGTTCAGGGTGGCCGGGCCGTCCGCACCAAGGGCATCGGCCTGGATCACGCCCACATCCCAGCGGCAGGGTCGCAGCTCAAACGGCACAGGACCGAAGGCAAGCTCGAGAAAGGAGCGCGGCAGGGAGGTGGACAACACCAGACGCCAGCTCGGCTCGAGGACGTGCAGGGCCGTGAGCACCGAGGCCACCCGCGAGCCATGGCCATAGCCATGGCCGCTGACGCAGGCATGAATCAGCACGCCTGCAGCTCCAGGCTGCGATGCAGGGTCTGGCGATAGAGCAGGTCGCCGGCGGGGCTGTACCAGCGGTGGCTCACCTCCTGCAGCACGCCGTCGCTGAGCTCCACCCAGCTGAAATGGCGCAGGGAGCGTCCCTGGGGATCCAGCCCGTGCCGTGGCACGCAGGCGCTGTTGAGATAGGCGGTACCGGCCCGATCGATGCAGAAACTCAGGCGATCACCCGCACCACGACGCAGGCGGTGGTGCATGTGGCCGAACACCACAAGGGGCAGGGGGCGGTGGCGGCGGATGCGATCAATGGCCAGGGCCAGATCCTGATCGCCCCAGTCGCAGGCGGGAGGTTTCCAGTCGCGGCCGCAGGGGTCGGCGGCGGCGCTGCCAAGACCGCTGGGGCCGCTGTGGGCCAGCAGGATCAGCGGCAGCAGCGGATCGGCCGCCAGTGCGGCCGCGGTGATGCGCTGAACCGAATCCTCCAGGCTCACCGGTCCGAACACGGCGGTGGCACCGCTGTTGAGATGGAAGCCGCCTCCGGCACTGGCGGGGCGGCCGCCCACCACGGAAAGCCCGGGGGGATGGAGCTCCCGAAGGCCCCAGCCGCAATGCCGATCCCCGAGGGCATCAAGCTGACGGCGCAAGGTGCGGCCACTGGAGTCGCGGCCGGTGTCGTGGTTGCCGAGGATGCAGGCCACGGGCAGATCCAGCGCCGCCAACCGGGCCGGAATGCGGCGGTTGCCATCACTGAGATCGCCCACCACCAACAGGGCGTCGGGCGCCAGAAGACGCAGCAGCTCCTCATCGGAGTTGTCCCACTGGCCGTGTAGATCACCGGCGATGGCGATGCGAAGCTCTGCCAAGCCGATGCCTAGGCTCTCACCATCCTGCATCACATGGGGTAGCGGTTGGTTTTCGCGGCAGCGCAGCACACAGATCCCAGTGCCGGCAGCGACAGCCCTGCCACAGCTGATCTGCCGGCGGCGATCCGAGCGCTGCAGCAGCAGCGCAAGGCGGTGATCCTGGCGCACTACTACCAGCAGCCTGAAATTCAGGACATCGCTGATTTCATCGGCGATTCACTCGAGCTCTCCCGCAAGGCCGCCGCCACCGACGCCGAGGTGATCGTGTTCTGCGGCGTGCACTTCATGGCCGAGACGGCCAAGATCCTTAGCCCGGGCAAAACCGTGCTGCTGCCTGATCTGGAGGCCGGCTGCAGCCTGGCGGACGCCTGCCCGGCCGATGCCTTCGCGCGCTTCCGCGCCGAGCACCCCGACCATCTGGTGGTGAGCTACATCAACTGCTCGGCGGCGGTGAAGGCCCAGAGCGACCTGATCTGCACCAGCAGCAACGCCGTGGATCTGGTGCAGCAGCTGCCGGCCGATCGGCCGATCCTGTTTGCCCCGGATCAGAACCTGGGCCGCTGGGTGCAGCGCCAGAGCGGCCGCGAGCTCACCCTCTGGCCGGGCAGCTGCATCGTGCACGAAACCTTCAGCGAGCAGGCGCTGCTGCAGCTCAAGCTGGAGCACCCTGGCGCCGAGGTGCTGGCCCACCCCGAATGCCAGCAGCATCTACTGGATCTGGCGGATTTCATCGGCTCCACCAGCAAGCTGCTGCACCGCGCCGAGGCCAGCCCCGCAGAGAGCTTCATCGTGCTCACCGAGCCGGGCATCCTGCACCAGATGCGCAAGGCCGTCCCTGCCAAGCAGTTCTTCGAGGTACCGGGCGCCGATGGCTGCAGCTGCAACGCCTGCCCCTACATGCGGCTCAACACGCTCGAGAAGCTCTGGCATTGCCTGCACACCATGGCCCCGGCGATCGAACTGGATGAGGCGCTGCGCCAGCGGGCGCTGGAACCGATCCAGAAGATGCTGGCGATGAGCCGCTGAGTTCGTCGCTCAGTAGCTGTATTTGGCCACGAACAGGCTGGCGTCGTCCGAGGGTTCAGAACCGGCCGCGTAGACGCCGCGGCTGGCGGCGCCGTTCGCCCGCGCCCGGGCCAGCAGGGCCGCCTGGCCGGCAACCACATCGGTACCGCCCCAGTGCTGGAGGCAGGAGTGCTGCAGGGCCCGGCCGAACGAGAAGCCCAGATGCCAGGGGGCGCTGCCGGCGGCGGCCTGGTTGATGGCGTTGAGGCAGAGGCTGGCGTCCTCCTCGCTGAGGCCACCACTGAGGAACAGGATCGCCGGCACGGCCGCGGGCACCGTGCGGCTGAGGGTGCGCGCCGTGAACGCCCCCACCTCCTCGGCACTGGGGCGTTGCGGGCAGTCGGCGCCGGCAAGGGTCATCGAGGGCTTGAGCAGGCTGCCCTCCAGCAGCACGCCGTTGAGCGCCAGGGTCTCATAGACGGTCCGCAGCACCCACTCCTGCACAGCGGCGGAGGTGACGATGTCGTGGTCGCCATCCATCAGGATCTCCGGCTCAACGATCGGCACCAGCCCCTGCTCCTGCACGGTGCGCGCATAGCGGGCCAGCCCCCAGGCGTTCTCGCGCACCGCCAGCTCCGAAGGGCAGCCGCCGGCACTGATCTGCAGCACCGCCCGCCATTTGGCAAAGCGGGCCCCAGCGGCGTAGTAGCGCGCCGCCCGCTCCGCCAACCCCTTGAGACCGGTGCACCAGCTCTCCCCAGCCAGACCACCAGCCAGCGGTTCCACCCCCTGATCCACCTTGATGCCGGGCACGATCCCCTGCTGCTGGAACAGCTCCGTGATCCGCACACCCTCGGCGCCGGCGATGGCGGGGTCGGCCACCTGAACCAGAGTTTCCTCGAACAGGATCACGCCGGAGATGCTCCCGTTCAGGCCAGCGCTGGTGGACAGCAGGCTGCGGTAGGCGCGGCGGTTGGCCTCGCTGTTCTCGAGGCCGATCGCCGCGAAGCGCTTGCCGATGGTGCCGGTGGATTCGTCGGCCGCCAGCAGGCCGGTGCCGGGCGCCGCCAGGGCCGCGGCCGTAGCGATCAGCTCCTCGCGAAAATCGTCCAGGGACATGGCGGCCGCCTGCAGGAATCCACCCCTGGCTAAGGACGGGCAGGGGAAGCGTCAACGCCCACCCGTGGCGCTCGCCACAATCGCCGCACCCCAGCGCCGTGGATGCTCCCACCCGATTCCCTGCTGACCCTCACCCCCGAGGGCCTGTTCTGCAGGGCCGCCCAGGCCTGGATCGATCCCTGGCGGCCAGTGCCGCGGGCCCTGATCACCCACGCCCATGCCGACCACGCCCGGCCCGGCTGCGGCGAGTACTGGGCGGTCGGCAGCAGTGAAGGCATCCTGCGGGAGCGGCTGGGCAGCGGCATCCGCCTTCTGCCGGTGGACTACGGCCAGTTGCACCGCATCGGCGACGCACGCGTGTCGTTTCATTCCGCCGGCCATGTGCTGGGTTCGGCGCAGATCCGAATCGAGGCAAGCGGCGAGAGCTGGCTGGTGAGCGGCGACTACAAACGTTGCGCCGACCCCAGCTGCGCACCCTTTGAGCCCGTGCAGGCCGATGTGCTGATCAGCGAGGCCACCTTCGGCCTGCCGATCTACCGCTGGCAGAGCGGTGCGGCCGTGGCGGCCGAGATCGTGCGCTGGTGGCGCAGCGCCCCGGATCGGCCCTCGCTCCTGCTCTGCTACGCCTTCGGCAAGGCCCAGCGGGTGCTGGCGGAACTGGCCGGGCTGGGGGTGGAGGAGGAGGTGCTGCTGCATGGGTCAGTGCAGCGGCTGATGGAGCCCTACCGCCTGGCGGGAGTGGCGATGCCTCCCACCAGGGTCCTGGCGGAGCTGCCACGGGGCGAGAGCCTGGCCGGCCGGTTGGTGGTCGCCCCACCGGGGGCCATGCGGGGCCGTGGCCTGCGCGGACTCGCCCAGGCGCAGAGCGCTTTTGTGAGCGGCTGGATGGCGGTGCGCGGTGCCCGCCGCCGCCGTGGCACCGGCCGCGGCTTCGTGCTCAGCGATCACGCCGACTGGCCCGGCCTGCTGCAGACCGTGCGCGACAGCCGCGCCCGCCAGGTGTACGTGACCCACGGCCAGAGCAGCGTGCTGGCCCGCTACCTGCGCGAGGTGGAAGGCCTCAGCGCCGCACCACTGGAGGGGGACTTCGAGGCGGAGCGCTTCGAGGGAGATGGTGAGCCGCCATGAACCGGTTCAGCGCCCTGTTCAGCCAGCTCGATGGCACCACCCGAACCGGCGCCAAGCTCGAGGCGCTGGAGCACTATTTCCGCAGTGCCGATCCGGCCGATGCCGCCTGGGCGCTGGCCCTGCTGCTGGGCAAGCGGCGCCGGCGGCTGATCACCGGCCGGCGGTTGCGGGAGATCTGCCTGCAGGCCACCGGGCTGCCGGACTGGCTGTTCGAGGCCTGCCACAGCCAGGTGGGTGATTCGGCCGAAACCGTGGCGCTGCTGTGGCAGCAGGCCCGTCCATCGGGATTGGAGGCAGAGCCCCCCCAAGATGCCGCGGCCAATCAGGCCAGCCAGGTGCCGCTGCATCAGTGGATGGAGCAGCGTCTGCCGCGGCTGGCGGCATTGCAAGGGGAAGAGCAGGCCGCGGCCGTGGGCGTCTGCTGGGCAGCACTGCCGGCAGACCACCTGCTGCTGGTGAACAAGCTGCTCACCGGCGGCTTCCGGGTGGGGGTGTCCACCGGGCTGGTGACGCGGGCCCTCGCCCGCAGTGCAGACCTGGAGGAGGCGTTGCTGGCCCACCGGCTGATGGGGGGCTTCGAGCCCAGCGCCGAAGCGTTCACCACCCTGCTGCTGCCGGCCGAGCAGAGGCAGGAGCTGCGCACGCGGCCCTATCCCTTCTTTCTGGCCAGTCCGCTGGAGCCGGGCCAGCTCGAGCCCACAGCACCCGGCAGCTGGCAGGTGGAGTGGAAGTGGGATGGCATCCGCGGCCAACTGATCCACCGCAGGGCCGGCTGCAGCCTCTGGAGCCGCGGTGAGGACCTGATCAACGACGCCTTCCCGGAGCTGATCGCCTTGGCGGCCGCGTTGCCAGAGGCCACGGTGCTCGATGGCGAGGTGATCATCTGGCGCCGCGGTGAGCCGCGCCCCGAACCCTTCGCAAGCCTGCAGCGGCGGCTGGGACGCAAGGCACCCGGCGCGGCGCTGCAGCGGGAGTGCCCAGCCTGCTTCATCGCCTACGACCTGCTGGAGCAGGGGGGAGAGGATCTGCGCGAGCTGCCACTGCAGCAGCGCCGCCAGCGGCTGGAGACGTTGCACCGCCAATGGCTCCGGAGCTGCGGCGATGGCCCCCTGGCAGGGCGACTGCAGCTCTCCGGCACCGAGGTGCTGGAGCACTGGAGCGGGCTCGACGACCTGCGCGATCAGGCCCGCAGCCGCAGCGCCGAAGGGCTGATGCTCAAGGCCCTCGACTCCCCCTATCTGGTGGGGCGCAAGCGGGGCTTCTGGTGGAAGCACAAGCTCGAGCCGCTGCGGCTGGATGCGGTGCTGCTCTACGCCCAGGCCGGCAGCGGACGCCGCGCCAACCTCTACACCGATTACAGCTTCGGCCTCTGGGACGGCGACCCAGCCGGCGGCGGCCAGCTGGTGACCTTCGCCAAGGCCTACTCCGGCCTCGACGACAGCGAGATCCGCGAACTGGATCGCTGGATCCGTGCCCACACCACCGAGCGGTTCGGGCCAGTGCGCTCCGTGCAGCCGCTGCAGGTGTTCGAACTGGCCTTTGAAGGGCTGCAGCGCTCGCGCCGCCACAAGTGCGGCATCGCCGTGCGCTTCCCCCGCATCGCCCGCTGGCGCCACGACAAGCCGGCCAGCGAAGCCGACAGCCTGGCCAGCGCCCTGGACCTACTGGAGGCACAGGCATGACCCCGCTGGCGCCGATCGAGGCCTGGTTCAGCCACCAGGGCTGGACGCCGATGGCCTTTCAGCGCGAGTGCTGGCAGGCCTACCTGGAAGGCGAGAGCGGCCTATTGCAGGTGCCCACCGGCTCTGGCAAGACCTACGCCGCTGTGATGGGCCCGATCGCCGAACTGCTGGGGGAAAGGCGCAGCGCCGCCCAGGCCCCAGGCCGCCTGCACCTGCTGGTGATCACGCCGCTGCGGGCCCTCAGCCGCGATCTTGCCCTGGCGATCGAGGAGCCGATCCAGGCCATGGGCTGGCCGCTGCGGGTGGGCATCCGCAATGGCGACACCAGCAGCCATGAGCGCACCAAGCAGCTGCGTACTCCCCCCGAGATCCTGATCACCACGCCCGAGTCGCTGTCGGTGCTGCTGGCCAACCCCAAGGCGCCGCAGCTGTTCGCCGGCCTGCAGGCCGTGGTGCTCGACGAATGGCACGAGCTGATGGGCAGCAAGCGCGGCAACCAGTGCGAGCTCTGCCTGAGCTGGCTGCGGCGGCTGCTACCCGGCCTGCGCACGTGGGCGATCAGCGCCACCATCGGCAACCTCGAGGAGGCCGCCCACGCCGCCATTGGCCTCGGACTTGGCCTCGGTGCCAACGCATCTCCCCGCATCATCACCGCGGCTCTGCAGCGCGACACCGCCATCCGCAGCCTGCTGCCGGAGACCATCGACGGCTTTCCCTGGGGCGGCCACCTGGGGCTGCGCATGTATGAGCGGTTGGTGGCCGGACTGGATCCGGCCGTGAGCACGCTGCTGTTCACCAACACCCGCAACCAGGCCGAACGCTGGCACCAGTGCCTGCGCTTCGCCTGCCCGGAGATGGAGGACGCCCTGGCCCTGCACCACAGCGCCATCGACCGCAGCGAGCGTGAGGCGATCGAGGCGCGGGTGAAAAGCGGCGCGCTGCGCTGGGTGGTCTGCACCAGCTCGCTCGATCTGGGGGTTGACTTCCAGCCGGTGGAGCGGGTGGTGCAGATCGGCTCGGCCAAGAACCTGGCGCGGCTGCTGCAGCGGGCCGGCCGCAGCGCCCATTGCCCCGGCGGTACCTCGCAGGTGCTGTTCATGCCCACCAACGCCCTGGAGCTGCTGGAGGTGAGCGCCATGCGCCGCGGACTGAGCGAGGGCCTGGTGGAACACCGCCGCCCACCGCTACTGCCCCTGGATGTGCTGCTGCAGCACCTCACCACGCTGGCCTGCGGCCCGGGCTTCGAGCCCGCTGCCGAGCTGGCCACGGTGCGGCGCTGCTGGAGCTTCCAGGAGCTCAGCGATGCCCAGTGGCAGTGGTGCATGCAGATGCTTGAGCACGGTGGCGCCTGCCTGGGCGCCTATCCGCGCTACCGCAAGCTGGTGCGCTGCGAACCCGGCAGCGACGAGCTGGCCGCCGAAGGCGCCCCCTACCGCTACCGCGTGCTCGACAAGGCCATTGCCCGCCTGCACCGCTTCAACATCGGCACCATCACCGCCGATCGCGCCGTGACCGTGCGCTTCGTGCGCGGTGCAGTGCTGGGCCATGTGGAAGAGGCCTTCATCTCACGGCTCAAACCCGGGGATGTGTTCTTCTTCGCCGGCCGCCAGCTGGAGTTCGTGCGCCTGCGCGAGATGACCGCTCAGGTGAAGGCCACCACGCGCAAGAGCTCCACCGTGCCCGCCTGGGCCGGCGGCCAGATGGCCCTCTCCGACCTGCTCAGCCAGCAGCTGCGCGATGAGGTGGACCGCTGCGCCCGCGCCCTGGCCGACGAGGTGGAGCTCGACAGCCCCGAGCTGCAGGCCCTCGAACCGCTGCTGCAACGCCAGGCGGATCTCTCCTGCCTGCCCAAAGCCGATCAGCTTCTGCTGGAGGTGTGCCGCAGCCGCGAGGGCAGCCACCTGTTCGTCTACCCCTTCGAGGGGCGCTTCGTACACGAAGGCCTCGGTTTTCTCTGGGCCTGGCGGCTGGCACGCCACCGCGCCAGCACGATCACCGTGTCGGTGAACGATTACGGCTTTGAGCTCCTCGCTCCGAAGGGGTATCCCTTCGAGGAGCTGATCGAGCTGCATGGCGACGCATTGCTCGACGTGGAGCACCTTGATGCCGACCTGGAGCAGGCGGTGAACCTCTCCGAGCTCTGCCGCCGCCGCTTCCGTGCCATCGCTCAGGTGAGCGGCCTGATCAGCCAGAGCATGCCCGGGCAGAACAAGACAGGCGGCCAACTGCAGATCAGCGCAGCGCTGCTGTTCGATGTGTTCCGGAAGCACGAGCCCGATCACCTGCTGCTGGAGCAGGCCCGCCGTGAAGTGCTCGAGGAGCAGCTGGAGCGGCACCGGCTGCAGGCCGCCCTGGAACGAATGGCATCCAGCCAGTGGCGGCTGGAGCGCATCCCCCGCCCCGGCCCCCTGGCCTTTCCGCTGCTGGTGGAACGGCTGAACAACCGCCTGAGCAATGAATCGCTGCTGGAGCGGGTGCAGCGGCTGATCAGCGAGGCGCAGCGGGCGGAAGCTCTGGGATGAGCCGAAGGGATCAGAAGCGCAGGATCCACAGCGGTGAGACCAATGACAATGCTGCAGGGATGTTCTGCACAGACCCGCGATCGGTCTGATCATGACCAGCAGCGACGAACCGGGATTGGGGTCGATCGTGACAACGCTGCGCCCCACCGGCTGGCTCCGCCAGCGCCTGCGCACCCGCCCTGACCCCAGGGCACTGCCCTGGCTGGTGCTTCTGGGCGGACTGCTGACGACAACGTTGTTCTGCAACAGCGAGCGTCACTACAAGCAGCTGGAACATGAGCGGATCGAGCGCACACTCGCCACGGACATCATCGAAGGGATCGAGGCGCGGCTCGGGACCAACATCGCCATGCTCGATGCCACGGTGGGGCTCTTCAACGCATCCGAGCGGGTCACCCGCGACGAATTCACCCGATTCGCCCAGTCTCTGATCAGCCATGGCGAGAACCTCAAGGGCATCCAGGGCGTTGGCTTCGCGGCGGTGGTGCCCGTCAACGACGTGCTCGCCTTCGAGGCCGAGATCCGCCGCGATGGGCAACCGGACTTCCGCATCCGACCAGCCGGGCCAAGAGCGCTGACAACGGCAATCGTTTATCTCCAGCCGGATGACTGGCGCAACCAACGGGCCATCGGCTTCGACATGTATTCCGAGACGGTGCGACGCAGCGCCATGCAGATGGCCGCCAGCACCGGCGAACCGGCTCTCACCGGCCCGGTGCGTCTCGTGCAGGAGATCAATGTTCTGCCACAGGCCGGCACCCTTCTCTATCTGCCGATCTACGAGAACCCGAACGACAGGTTTCTATCGCCTCAGGATCGATTGCGTCGTCTGCGCGGCTGGGCCTACTCACCCCTGCGCATGGGCGATCTGATCAACAATGCCCTGTCGGATGTGAAAAATCCCGACAAGATCGGCACCGGCGTGCTGATCTACGACGGCAACCAACCGCGCCGTAATCGGCTGTTGTTCGACAACCTCGGCCTCGACGGCAGCGCGCGGCTGACCCATCCCACCTGGCTGAAGGTGATGGTGGCCAAGCGCACCTGGCTGATCGGCATCCAAATCGATCACCGCAGGGTGAGCCCCGGCGGCTGGAGCCGAGAGCTGCTGCTGATGGCGCTGCTGGGCCTCAGCCTGAGCGTCCTACTGGCACTGATCACGCTGCGCCTGGTAACGAACCACCTCCGCCTGCAGGCCGCGCTGGCCGGCGAACAGGCGGCAACCAGTGAGCGCGCGCTGGCCAGCGTGGTGTTTGACAACAGCCCGGTGGGGATCGTGGTGACCGACCCCGACGGCATCATCATCCGCGTCAACCCGGCCTTCACCCGGATCAGCGGCTACGCCCTGCAGGAATGCCGCGGTCACAAATCCAACCTTCTCCGATCCGGCCGCCACGATCAGGAGTTTTACCGCGAGATGTGGGAAGCGATCATCCGGAACGGCCACTGGAGCGGAGAGATCTGGAACCGCCATCGCACCGGTCAGATCCGACGGCACGACCTGACGATCACGGCGGTGCTCGACAACAAGGAGCAGATCGTCAACTTCGTCGGACTGCTGCGGGATGTCACCGAGCGATACAGCCAGCAGGAGGAGATGCGGCATCTGGCCACCCACGACCAGCTCACGGGTCTGGCCAACCGAACGCTGTTGATGGAGGCGCTCAACCGCGGCATGGCTCTGGCTGCACGCCAAGGACGGCGGGTGGGTCTGCTGTTTCTCGACCTGGACGGCTTCAAACCCGTCAACGATCACTTCGGCCATGGAACCGGCGATTGCCTGCTGCAGGCGGTGGCCAACCGGCTGCTGAGCAGCATCCGCAAGAGCGACACGCTCTGCCGGCAAGGGGGTGATGAGTTCGTGTTGCTGGTGCCCGAGGTGGAGGATCTGGCCCAGCTGCTGAGCCTGGCCGAGAAGCTCCTGCTCAGCCTGCAGAAGCCCTATCCCGATCTGCCCTCTGGGATCAAGATCGGGGCCAGCATCGGCGTGGCCTGCTGGCCGGAGCATGCCGAGGATGCCGACAGTCTGCTGGATGCCGCCGACAACACCATGTACCAGGCCAAACATCGGGGCGGCGGCGCGATCGCCGTGGCCGGAAGCGCCAGCTAGAACGGCACCACGCAGAGCAGGGCTCGATGGGGCAGCAGCAGCAACCCCGCTTTCTGGCGGTGCGCGTGGGGGATCTGGTGGCGGTGCAGGCCTGCGGTGATCTGGCTGTCGACTGGTGGCTGGGGCAAGTCATCCACGCCGAAGGGGGCGCCCGCTGCAACGCCAATTCCCTGTTTCAGATCGCCTGCGTCGACACCGGCGTGATCCGCACCGTCAACGCCGATGCGGTGATCGAGATCCTCACGGCGGCAGCTGATGCGCGATCAGGTGCGTTCGAGACGGCGCACGATCACAGCCATCAGCGCCAGCGACCCGGCCAGGGCAATCAACAAGGCGATCGTCATGGCGGCCAACGCGGAAGACGCTGATTCTGCCGCCATGGTGTTTGTGTACGGCAGTCTCAAACGGGGCCAGGCCAATCACCACGTGCTCAAGGGCGGCCGCTGGCTGGGAACGGCGGCCCTGGCCGGACTGGCGCTGTACGACCTCGGCCCGTTCCCGATGGCCATCGCCAACGGCGACGCAACCTGCTCACTGGAGGGTGAGGTCTACGCCGTCGGCGCCGCCTTGCTGGAACGTCTTGACCGCTTCGAAGGGGCGCCGCGCCTCTACCAGCGCCAGGCCCACGCCCTGGCCGACGGACGGACGGTGTGGGTGTACGTGGGGCGGGCGCGGCAGGTGCGGCATGTCCGGCGGATCCCATCCGGCTGCTGGACCGGCCCGCGCTCCGCTGACTGATGGCGCCCGGTCCGCTCTGATCAGCGCTGCGCTCCAGCCCTGACGCTTCCATGCCGCTGACACGCCTGTTGCCGGGGTCGCTGGCGCTGCTGCTGCCGCTCTTGCTGCTGAAGCCGGGGGCCGCCATGTCGGAAGACCTGCGGCATGACTGCCTCGCCTGGCAGCGCGCCCATGGGTCCGAGCAGGTGGCTCTCGCCGATCGGATCGGCAGCGCCCAGCTCCTCACCCGGGCCCATCAACCAGCGGAGGTGGGCAGCAGCGACTCGCGCAGCCTCTACAGCTGGAGCGACATCCAACGCCTATGTCGCCGCCAGTAACGGGACAAAGGGGAACGGCGCGGGAGCAGCAGTCCGTCAGGCGGCCACCAGCCAGCGGCCGCAGCACGCCAGCAGCAGCGCCAGGGCCGAGGCGCCGAGCCAGGCCGCCCGGTTGTTGGCCAGCAGCCGCCGCAGCACCACCACGGCAGCCAACCAACCCAGCAGCACCGCAGCGCTCTGACAGAAGGCGATCACATGCGAATCGGCACGCCAGGCCGGCAGAGCGGCCAGCCAGGTGACGAGCCAGGTGTCAAGCCAGCCTGTATCGCCAGCGCCGACCAGCGGCGCGAAGCTCACCGGCAGCACCGCCCCAGCCTCCGCCATGCCGATCGGCAGGTGGCGAGCCAGCAACAGCGCCCACAGCAGCGGCAGCAGGCCGTAGAGCGTGCGGCGCAGCCGCGGCGCCGAAAAGAAGGGCCGCGCCAGCAGAAACAGGGCCGACGGCAGGGCCAGGGCGAGGGTTGCGAAGGCGAGGCGAGGCAGCAAGGGGCCGGCCACCAGGCTGGCGGGGGCCAGCGGTAGCCAACCCAGCAGACGCTGGGCCTGGTGCAGACAGAGATCCCCCGCGAGCACCAAGATCAGGCCGGGTTCGCCCACGGGGGTATCCATCTCGCGCTGCAGATCAGCCGCCGGCGGCCGAAGGGCCAGCTGCACCGAGCGATGCGGACAGGCCTGGGCGCAGGTGAGGCAGAGCACACAGTTGCGGTTGTCCGCCAGGTGGGCGGGATGGGTGCCGAGCGGACACCCCCCCGTGGTCAGCCCTTCGCCGTCGGCGGGACCACCCTTGAAGCAGGCGTAGCTGCTGCAGCTGCCGCTGCAGGTGCCCACCTGAGCGCGCAGCTCCAGCACCGACAACTTGGCGAACAGGCCGTTCATGCCGCCCACCGGACAGAGGTAGCGGCACCAGAACCGCTTCTCGAAGCGCAGCGAGCCGATCACCGCACCGGCAGTGATCAGCAGCAGCAGGCAGCTGCTCAGCCAGGCGGTGTTCTGCAGGTTCCACACCTCCTCCCAGAGCAGGATCAGGGCGAAGCCCGCCGCCAGCAGCGGCGAGGCCCAGTCATCGCTGTTGCCGCGCGGCCAGCGGGCCGGCTGCCAGCCGAGGGCCCGCGCCGCCCGCTGGGTGATCTCCCCCCAGACCATGAACGGGCAGAAGGAGCACCACAGCCGGCCCACCAAGGGAAAACCCAGCAGGATCAGCGGCCACCACCAGGCCCAGAACAGATTGAGGGCACCGTTGTGGTCGCGATCCTGCGGCCCCAGCCACAGCCAGAGGTTGACCAGCACGAACAGCCAGCTCACCAGCCCGTACAGGAGCGTGTTCCAGAGCCATGGCGCCCGCATCCACTCCCTGAGGCGAGGCTTCCAGCGCCAGATGTCAAAGCGCAGGCGCTGCTGGCGGGGCGAGGTCCAGAACACATCCTCCGGCAGGAGTGCGGGCCAGGCGGCCTGTCCGTTGGTCCCCCCCTGGCGCCGCACCTGTTGCAGGGCGCGGTAGATCAGCGTCTCGAGCTCGCGCAGATTGTTGGGGAAGTCGTAGCTCTGCAGCCGCTTGACCACCGCCTCCGGGACCTCCGGGGGATGGGGCCAGCCGAGCTTGCGGCTGCGCTGACGCACGCCGTAGCGGAGCCATTCGCCCAGATCCTGGCGCCGCACCCGCAGGGGCGGCACGCGGATCAGGCTGCAGGCACGATCAAAGGCCGGCGTTGCCTGCTCCGCGGTGAAGAACACACGGCCGGGAAAATGACGCCAGGGGCCGGCTGCATCACCATCGGAACAGGCGGGCCGCCATTGACCGGTCTGGGCCAGATGCAGCAGCAGAGGCCGCAGGTCGACCGGCACCTGATCGAGCTTGTCGATCAGCAGGGCGCCGCGAGCGAGCAGTTCCAGCAGCGGTCGCTCAGAGTCGTCGTCCACGGTGCCGAACAGATCGGATCCATCAGGCCGCAACAGGGCACCATCGAGCTGCAGCATCAGCTGGTGGCGAGCGGCGGAGCCGAAGTGGATCAGGGCAGCCAGGTTGTCCTTCTCCAGGCCGGGCTCTCCGCTGATCAGCACCGGCCGTGCCGTGACATCAGCGGCGGCGAGCCTCACCGACTCGCGCAGGCTGCGTGCATAACGACTGCTGCCAACCACGCCGCGCCGGGCCCGACCCACCAGCAGCGGCGCCAGCCGCAGCAGCTCGGCCGGCTGTCGCAACGGTGACTCCAGCGGTGCTGAGCTCACGGAGGCGTCGGCAGTGTTCTCCAGTGTGATGCCGAGGCCGCAACGCAGCAGCACCGGGTCTGAGCCGATACTGGCGCGTCGAGCGATCTCCTTCCCCTGAGATGACCCTCACCCTCTACGGCGGTGCCCGCAGCCGCGCCTCGATGCCGCGCTGGTACATGGAAGAGAAGGGCATCGCCTACGCGTGGCACCAGCTGGATCTGGAGGCGGGTGAGCACCGCTGCGAACCCTTCACACGCATCAACCCGTTCGGCAAGGTGCCGGCCCTGGTGGAGGAGGACCCGGGCCTTCCCGGCGGGCGGGTGCAGCTGTTCGAGAGCGGCGCGATCCTGCTCTATCTGGCCGAACGCCACGGCGGTGAGTGCCGCACAGCCGCCGAGCGGGCCCTGGCCCAGCAGTGGGTGCTGTTCGCCAATGCCACCCTGGCCACAGCTCTGTTCGTGCCGAGCAACCGCGAGCGCGAGTTTCCCCGGCTGATGACGGTGCTCGATGGGCTGCTGGCCGGCGGACATCCCCTGATCGGCAGCGACTGGGGCGTGGCCGACTGCGCCGTGAACGCCTATCTGGCCTATCTGCCGATCTTCTTCCCCCAGATCGACCTCAGCCCTTATCCGAACGTGCAAGCCACGATCGCCGCCACCCAGCAGCGCCCTGCCTACCAGCAGGCCATGGGGCAGCGGTGAGCGGGGCCGGCCGGGCCTGGCCGGGAGCCGCGGAGCTTCACTGGCATGGTCACCGCCTGGAGCTGCTGCCGGAGCGCGCTGTCTGGGATCCGGCCCAGGGGCTGCTGCTGCTAGCGGATGTCCATCTGGGCAAGGCGGAGTGCTTCCAGGCCAGCGGCATTCCCCTGCCCAGCGATGGCGACCTGGCCAATCTCAACCGTCTGCTGACGCTGGCCCATGGCCTGAGGCCGCAGCGGGTGGTGGTGCTCGGAGATCTGATCCACAGCCGCCTGGGCCTCACCGGCGAGCTCCGCCAGAAGCTCAGCGCGCTGCCGGAGTTGCTGGGCTGCCCGCTGCAGCTGGTGGGCGGCAACCATGAGGCCGGCAGCTGGCTGGCGCGGCTGCCGGCGGAGTCGTCCCAAGGCTGCGGCCCGCTCTGGCTGAGCCATATGCCGCAGCAAGCGCCCGGTTCTGAGCAGCTCAACCTCTGCGGTCACCTCCATCCCGTGGCACTGCTCGGCGGCGGCGCCGACCGGCTGCGGCTGCCCTGCTTCGGGTTCGACCGGCAGCGAAGGCAGCTGCAGCTGCCGGCCTTCGGTGACCTCACCGGCGGCCATCCCTGCGCCCGAGAGCTGCAGCGCTGGGTGGTGGCGGACGACCAGGTGCTGGCCCTGCCATGAAGCGCAGCGAACATGGCGCCGGTGAGTAAGCCCCGTAGATTTGCGGCCGCCTTACTCCGCCCTCTGACTCGCGCCACTTCGCCACAGAGCGCAGCCCGCGAGGCTCCGTCGTTGCCGGACCCGAGGCCCTGGTGGTGGCGCAAGCGCTGGCTGACCATCGGCGTGCCCGCTGGCGCCGTGGCTTTTCTTGTGGCGATTGCACCACCGCTGCCCGAAAGCCAGCGCACAGACTCGAAAGCGGCAGCAGCGGCGGCGGCCGGCAGCAGCCGCGGCTTTCGCTACCAGCCGGATGCGCAGGCGTACGCCCTGGATTTCGATCC
>Ga0214917_10003769_pt1 | contig 17292 bp, 18 predicted proteins | sample LL_1208_BB_MetaG_FD_177983 | JGI IMG/M metagenome (GOLD analysis project Ga0214917, IMG submission 177983) | Freshwater microbial communities from Lake Lanier, Atlanta, Georgia, United States - LL_1208_BB | ecosystem: Environmental > Aquatic > Freshwater > Lake | place: USA: Georgia | collected... | reverse complement strand
GATATTGCTCGTATATAGTCTCTAGCGGCTAATCCCCAGCCGTCGTGCTGTCTATATGGTCCAACAAATAATATATTTGTACTCATGATACTGATCCTAAATTAGCTTTAAGATGAGCATATTTAATATAGTCTTCACTACTTAATTTATCTTTATTCACAATGGCTTGTTGAGCAAAATTATGATTAGATATAATGGTTTGGATGGTGTCTATTACATTTTGTCTGGTAAACGGTTGAATTTGCATTCCATTTTGTGTATATCCATATTCTAGATCTCTAATCATCTGTAAAGGAATGATACTATGAATGATGGGATGGTTTGGTAAAAATTGTTTCATAATATTATATACAAAATTATAATTAGTCATTCCTTTTGTGATTTCCATTATGTCGGGAGGTAATTGTTGAAAAGGATTCATAGGTTGGTCCCATTGACCTTGTAATCCAACAAGTTTAATATTATCAAAATATTTTTCCCACTTTTTTGCTATGTCATCCCAATTATAATATAATTCTGTTAATTTTCTAGTTTCCTGTCTTTTTTGTAGTCTTAATATTGGTGGTAGCCTATAAAGATTTTCTACTATTTCTATAAAATGATTATTGTCAGGATAAACTCTAATAGCTTGTGTTTCTAGTTCCTTAAAGGCTCTTTGTACTCTAACTGGATATCCATTTAGTTTATGAACCACATCGTTCATAGCACTATAATCAACAGAGGCCAGAGGTATACCACATGCCCCAGCTTCAACTTGAGGCATACCAAAACCTTCGCATATAGCATACTGTACATAAAGATCAAATGTATTTATAATATGTGCTAGCTTATGTGAATCTATACCATTATTAACACTAGGTAATTGCATAGACTTTTGTCCACACCTAGGACATCCAGCAACAACATGGCTAAATAGCATAGAGCATATGTGTCCACAATGACGACACGCATATGTAAAAAATACCTTGTTAGATATATTATATTCTTTTAGTAATTGCGGAATATCCCAGCCAGCATCAGGGTAGCTAGTATGAATATATAAATATGTTTTTTTATACAGCTCAGGATTCTTTTCTTGTAGAAGCTTTAGAGCATCAAAAAGATCAGGAATTAATTTTCTCTTTTGGTTCCTAACAACGGTGCCAATAATAAAACTGTCTTCTGGAAGACCGAGTGCTATCCTAATATCTCTTTGCTCATTAATCATTGGATGAAAACATGCGAGATCAACACCAGGAGATGCTGTATCTATATAATTAGCATGATTATTACTTTGCTGTAACAATACATCTCTACCAAAATCAGAATATGTAAATAAAGCATCTGCTGATATATAAGTGTCTATCCAGGTTTCTTGTTGTGGTGACGAGTCTATTGTTGGCATTACAACCCAATGATAGTATGGTCGTAATGGAGAGTATTGTTGATATGAATTCATCCAATAGTCACGTATATCAAATACTATATCTGGCTTAAAGTCTAGTAATACTCTATCAAATCTCCATTTTCCAAATTGATTTTCTGTACTATTATTATATTCTCTGGCTCTTGGATCATTGTCTGCTGGGGCATTTGCATACAACATCCAAGGAATATTAATATCTCTTGGATCGTTTACCTTGGCATAAGAAGCAAACTCTGCTACTTCGTATTTGTTACTAGCATATAGTCTCTTTAATAACTCTCTACTATAGCCAGAAAATCCAGAGCTAAGATAACTAGCTTCTGAGCACATTAGTAATCTTAATTTTTTCATTTTTAATCCTAGAACTACCCAAAAAGGCACAAGCCCATATGGGCTTGTGTCTTCTCGGATAATAAATCAGAAAGCTACAGATTCTTCCTTATTGGCATCCTTATCCTTTTTTGATAAGCGAGTAATCTTAGAAAAATTATTAACTCTAACCTTTAGGGTGCTATGCTTAACACCATCCTTTTCCCATGTATCGTTTCTAAGAGAACCTTCAACCATCACAGGATCTCCCTTTCTGAACGATTCTCCTATTACCTCGGCCCCGCTATCCCAAGCTTCGCAATTAACAAATGTTGTAATCTTATCTCGATCACCATTAGCCTTAGTATACTCTCTAGAAACAGCAACTGTAAAATTAACAACAGCAGTTTCTTTACCGCCTGAATTAATATGCCTAAGTTCTGGATCGCGAGCTAGATTACCCTTGAGTAAAGTGATATTCATAATTTTTTATGTTCTCCTCGGAAAAAAGTAAACTCAATACAATGTATTATACGTCCAGGCTTTGTTTTGTCAAGTGGTAGGTAAAAAGATCTTTTCTACTATGATTCCATCTTTAGTATTAGACTTTTTCCCTTTGATAATAATAATATTGCCTTCAAATAAAACGTGTCTAAATTGTTTGTATTGTTCAGCAAAACAAACCACAGAATCTAAACAGCCCGTATTATCTACTACAGATAAAAATGCCATATCTTGACCTTTGCTTTTACCACTTTTAGTCTTTACTACATGTATTCTATCAATTTCAGCCGCTAATAGTATATTAGTAATACCGATATTATTTTTTATATCTCTACAAGTAGCATTTGTCATAGTAATATCATACATATCAATTTTTGAACATGTAATTGGACAACCTAGCAATTCATTTTCCGTATCAGAAATCCATTCGGCACTATCTTCTAAACTAAATGGAGGATGTAGCATTGTGTACATTATTTCTTTGATAGTTGAATTTCTATTTTTAGTAATTTTACTATTATTTAGTAGATTTTCTAACGCTTTGTATAAATCTTGATTAATATTTTGTCTAAGTAATTCTAATTCTCTTTTAGTTAGTTGACTAACTGTAGACAAATCGAATAACATAGTATTTCTTGATCTGCCAAAAATATCTAACGCTCCAGAACCTATTAGAGCCTTAGCAGCGATACTATTAATTTTTAGTAATACATCTATCAAAAAAGCATACCATCCATTCTTATTATATTCTATTGTTACAGATGATACTATCTTGATTAGTTTATCAAAAACAGATTTACCAACGCCCTTAATATCTGTTAATCCAAAATATATAGTATTATTATCTAAACAAAAGAATTCATTTAGCAGTCTAATATCTGGTGGCTTAACAGAAATATCCATTTCGTTTGCATTTTGAATTAACTCTTTTATTTCTTGCTGAGGATCAATTTTATCTTTAGCAAATCTAAGATATGAAGCAAAAAAGATTTTAGGAAAATGGGCTTTTGTATATGCTGATAAATATGCATTAATGGCATAAGATACGCTATGACTCTTATTAAACGAATATCTTTGACTTTTTTCGATCCAACTAAAAATTTCTTCTGCTTGATCCTCATTAAGAATTTTTGTAGTCTTAGATCCTTCTAAAAATTTTAATTTAACCTTTGCCATTTCTTCCGGTTTTTTCTTGCCAATTGCTTTTCTTAACAAGTCAGCTTCTTGTAGATTAAATCCTGCTATAACCCTAGTAATGTCCATAGCCTGTTCTTGATAAACCATCTCCCCATATGTTGGTTTTAATATAGGCTCTAAAGCAGCATGAAAATAGTCAACAGCTTCCTGACCATTTTTTTTGTCTATGTAGTGATTACTAACGCTTTTACCATCCCTCATAGCCTCTAGACATCCTGGCCTAACTATACTAATTAGAGCAGATAATTGCTCTATATTTTCTGGTTTAAGTTTTTTAGCCATAGTACGTCCGAGTCTGCTTTCCAACTGAAAACAGCCCTTAGTATTTCCGGACGAAATAAGATCCCAGGTTTTGTCACAATCAAGAGATATATGCTCGATAGTAGCATCAAAACCAATAGAATTATTATCAGAATCGATAGGAAATTTACATCCACAATCAAATGTAAAATATTTCATACTGTAGTTTTACCAAAAGAGTCCTTAAAAAGAATTTTACGGGATAATTTACGATGTAATTTCATAAATCTGATTAAAATTTCTGCACTATCTTTAACATCTTTAATCGCATCATGTGCGCCGTCTTTAGAAATACCCAAATATTCTCTTAAAGAATCTAATGAATAGCTGGATAGGTCTTGATTATTCTCGAACCATAAAAATACAATATTCATTATATCAAGAACATCTCGCATATAAAAGATATTGCTACGATTTTCTTTATTTAGATTATTATATTTTTTACTTAATCTATCTACTATGATCAAATCAAATCTATGAATATTATAGCCAGCAGCAATAGGAGCAGTAAATTGGCTCTTTTTACTTCCTGATCTACAGTGATACTTCGATAAATATTCGGTAAATAAATTCCAAGATTGTTTTTGCGATGGATACTCCTTCCATTCTGCCAAAACTTGTTCTTTGGAAGAACCTTTAACTTTAGCATGAAAATCTAATATATCACCTTCGTATATATGGTTAGGATTGTTTTCTAATACTTCTGGTTTAAAATTTATATTAAATTCAGAATCAGGAATAATAGATAATTGTAATGGATCAACCATAACCGCAGCTATTTGTACAGGACTGCAAGATAGAGGGTCCGATCCATCTGTTTCAAAATCAAATACACAAATTTTATTATAATTAATCATTAACTTCTACTTGTTGTACGGGGGTAATAAACTGTTTAACTTCTGGATGATTTACTTGTGCAGCATTAAGTGCGGTGCAACAACTAACCCTAATAGTTTCTATCTTAGTATAATCTATGCCCTGAAACTTAAAAGTACTACCCACAGCTAACTCATGAAACGGTACAAGTTTTGACATTATATTCTCCATTTTTTAAAAGATCTCTTATTGTCATAATTTTATCTAACATTGCTATGCCTAAAATATCAAATTTAATCACGCCAATACTTTCTAAATCTTGCATTTCCATACCAGCAATAAGCTGTTCATTTTTTGCATCATAGACCATCGGACATATTTCTGCTAAAGGTTGTTCAGCAATAACTACTCCAGCAGCGTGTTTGGACTGATTTGACTTGGTCCCTTCTAATCTAATAGCTTGCTCAAACCTTTTGGCAAGTGGCCCCTTTAATTCTTGAGTATCGCTATCCAAATAACACCAGTCTCTTAATTTATCTGGATTATTTTCTAGAGCCCATTGTATTATGGAAGCTTCTCCATATTCTTCTTTCATTTCTTGAAGTTCGTCTGCTATTTTTGCCTCATCAGGAATATTTTTGGTAATTTTATTCATTTCATCAAATGATATATTGCCGTATACTCTTAATACGTCTTTTAGTGCGCCACGACCCTTCATTGTATTAAACGTTATCATTTGAGATACTTTATTAGTTCCATATTTTTCTTTAATATAGTTGATAATGTTTTCTCTTTTATTAATAGGAACATCCACATCTATATCTGGCATAGATACTCTATCTTTAGTATTTCGACCAGCATTATAAAATCTATCAAAGATAAGATTATATTTTATTGGATCAATTGAAGTGATACCTATCAGATAAGATACTAAACAACCAGCAGCACTTCCTCTGCCGGGACCGGGTAGCCAATTATTAGATCTTACATAGTTCACAATATCTTGCACAATCAAAAAATAACTAGACAGATTAGCTCCTTGTAGAACATCTAACTCATATTTAATTCTATCTACATATTCTTGTTGATTTTCTTTCGATATTGTATTTGCTATTTTGTCTCTCCAGCCATCTCTACATAATTGTCGTAAATATTCTGCGTCGTCGTATCCTGCCGGGCATTTAAAATTTGGTAGCATCGGCTTGTGTGTGATATCATAACTTTCACATAAAGAATCAACATATCTTGTATTTTCTATCTCTTCTTCTGTATGTAGAGATCTAATTTCTTCTTGCGAAAGAATATGAAAATTATCAGATGTAAAAAAACAAGATAGTCCAACATCTTCATTATTATTTAGTTTATTTTGTATGCTTTGAAAAGTAGTTTTTAAATTATTACATAATAATACTCTTTGATCAACAGCATCTTCTTTAGTACAATAATGAGCATCTGGTGTGCATATAACTTTTGTATTGCTTAATTGTCCAAGTGTTCTAATTTTTTCGGTTAAAATATCCTGAATAGGAGTATTAATACGATCCATTAATTGCGCTTCTAAAAATAAATTATCTCCAAATACTTCTTTTAGTTCAGATATATGATTTAGACCAATATTTTGCCAATTATCTACTATATCGTCATTCACCATAATTTTATCCGCAAGTGTTGACCCGAGATGGCCGCAAATACCTATCATGTGTGGGCCACAGATCTCTTTGAGCGTGTTGATATCTAGCCTAGGCTTGCGATAAAAAAAATCTGGTCTGTTGGTGCAAGAAACTAAACGAATAAGATTTTTCCATCCTTCCAAATTTTTTGCTAAAACTATGAAATGCGATAGTTTTCCGTTTTCTTTAGACTGATCTCTTGGGTCATTATTACAGATATATAGTTCGCACCCTAAAATAGGTTTAATATTTTTATTCTTCATAGCCGTAAAAAACTGCACAGCACCCGCTATATTTCCATGGTCGGTTAGTGCGCAGGATTCTGCGCCTATGTCATGACACCTTTGTGCCATTTGTTCTGGTTTGCTAAGGCCGTCTAATAAAGAAAAATGACTATGGGCATGAAGAGGTATATAATTGTTCATTCTACGCTACCTGGGGCTTTGTATTTTCCAACAGTATAACCGGGCATTGTGTATTGGTCAACTACTTCTTTCATGCCCTTGAGTTCAATATCGTGTTTAACCTGTTCGCATTTTGTCATATGATTATTAATAGGTGTTAATTGATTATCTCTATATTCTAGTATTGGTAATACATGACTATTTTCAAATGTAGTTTTACCAAAATGACATAATTTATTACAAATCCAACTTTTATTTAGTTTGGGTTTTTTGGTTTTTTTAATATATTCAAACTTATCTCTTAGCATTTGTTCGGTCTTGCTTAAATCAGACTCATTAAAACAGACAGAAAATGGACCACCATCATTAATAAAGTAAATAGTAACTATTATATTTTTAATATTTGGATATATTTTTTTAAGAGCGTAATGATAAATACTTAATTGAGGATCTGTTTCTAGTTTTTCTTGTGTTTTTTCTGCTCCGGTAGCCCAATCTAATCTTCTGCCAGTTTTCCAGTCTATCAACTCATAAGTATCATCATCTATTTTGGTAATTAGATCGATAGTTCCCTTAATTGCTAAATTACCCTCTAAAACTCCTTCGTTGGTTTCGTATTTATAGTATGACCATGGTTGTTCGATAGTAATATCGAATCTTTGTTCTGGACATACTATTGTTCGGTTTCTAGGATCGAACATTCCATTATGATAATTAATTGCTTTATAAACCCAACTATAACAATCTTTATAGTCTTTTTTCTCCCATTCGTGATGAGAAAACTGTTTGGTATAATATTGATATACCTGTTCTATAATATGATCTAGATTATATTTATGGGTGTCTATTTTTCCTATGGTATCGTCATCGACTATTTTTTTATTATCTTGTAATCCTTGTTTAATAACGGCTAATATTTCAAGTACTTTATGCACAATCGTACCCTTATCGGCTTTTTTATTTGATGGACCTCTCCATCCTAGCACATATTCAAAAAAATATTGTTGCTCGCACATATTATGTGCATTGTAAGAAGAACTACGAAAATATGTAATTATCATAAAGCCTCAGAGTATGGTAAAATATTAAATTGTAGCACTAGTCTTTTGAGATACTCAAACTGTTCTCTAACTGTCATATTGTCGTTGTTTATAATGGCACTAAAGTTTTTCCAGTCATAGTTAGCTTTATCTAAACAAGATTCGCTAGTATGTTCTGAATTAAATGGATTTCTACTTAATCTAAATACTAATCCATTATTATTTTTAATAGCTTCTATTTCATTAGGAAATCTACAATCTGATACTATGACCATTTGATGATTATTTTTTTTAATTCTATTGATAAGAGCATTTACCCAAATATTATTATTTAATTTTCTAAATAGGTCGGTACCTATTAGTTGCATCAGATCTCTTGCTGTTAATTGTTTATTGTCCCAGTATGCATCTATGAGTTCGTTTTTACTATCATCACTGCCATAACATTGTTCGTAAGTTAATCCAAACATATTCATACAAATATCTTCTTTTAGAGGATCTGCAAAATTATATATAGGAACATCACTGTATCCATTGGATAATAATAGTTGTTGTAAAAAATCTGAGCATACTGTTTTGCCAGATTGTTTTCTGCCGGAAAAAGCAATAATATTTACCATTTGATTTGCTCCAGATAATTTTTAATTTGTATTGTAATTTCGTCGGATGTCATTTCGCCAATATCATTTTTTAATATTTTAGGTATTAATATATTATATGTTTTTGAGCATTTGTTTTGTATTTGTTCGGCAGCTTTTTTACCAGCATCGTCATTATCTGTTAAGATAATAATATTCATTGCTCCAGAAGAGTCTAGTATTAGTTTTTGTCTGTCACTAAGAGAACATCCAAAAAGACCAACACTATTATGTATTCCATTTTCTTCTAATTTCCATACATTGCCGGGGCTTTCAACAAGTATCACGCTTCCTGTTTCTAAAATATGTTCTTTAGCAAACCAAAAATTATACAAATAATTTTGAGATTTAAAGCCATTACTATGTTTCCATTTAGAATATTTCCAAGAATCTTGCTGTGATGGACAAGATGTTTGAGGATTATGAAAACTACCACACACATTGCATTTATTAAATATGGATCTACCAGTACATCCGACTACAAATCTGTGATTATCATCGTAAATTGGTGCCACAACTCTATTGTACATTTCTTTACCAGCAGTAGAACATAGTCCAACATCATACTTTTCTAGTATTTCGTTAGTATATCCTCTATCTATATAATATTTAGCAGGGATAGATAGGGCGGATCTAACGTATTGCCTGTTTACCTTGGTGCTATCAAATGTAGTTAATGGTTTAATTTTTTCTACTATTTGGGTAAATTTATTTTTTTCTTGGGTTTTCTTTGAGACTTTAAAATCTTTAACATCTTTATTTAAAAACTCTAGTGCAAATTCTACTGCTTGATTAAAAGGATATATCTTATCTCCATCTTGTTTCCATTCATATTTTTCTACAGACAACAAGCCCCTAATAAAACCAATAATGGATGGTTGAAATATCTTCTCGCATTGATGAGTTCTACAGGCCCAATTTCCTCTGTAATGATCTCCCAAATGATAAATATTTAATGCAGACTGGTTATCTCCGCCATGTATTGGACATGACATTGTAAACATTTTGTGATTTTCTTTGTAGTCTAATTGAAATAAATCAAATAGAGTCTCAATATTATCACATAAATTATCACAAACTAATTTCAGTTCAGACTGACTATAGGAACGGGATTTGCTCATCGTTTTCGTCTGTTTCATCTGTTATAAAGCCTTCTGATTTTGCATTGGAATTATGACTTATTTCTAATTTGGTTTTACCTTCTGTAATTTTAGCGCACCAACCCTTCATGTGACAATTAATATAGTCATTATCGTCTAATCCCCCACCATGACGACTGATAATAGGTACTAATTTTCTATTGCCATTATTTGGACCATCTTCCGCAATTTCTTCATCTGATTTTCGTTTGAAAATAGTAAAGTTACTACACAGCCATATAATTCTATCCGAACCGCTAGCCGTGTCCGTACTTTCTTTGGTTATCCCATCCCTATTGAGCTGTACAAAAGCTACTATTGGTATTCCAAATTTGGTAGCAAAATTATGTAATTGTGTCATCATAAATCCTAATAATTGATATTCTTTAAGATCTTGACTCATACCCTGAGTATCCATCAATTTTAGGTAGTCGTAAAATACAACACACTCTTTAGCTGTGCCATCATCATTAAGTCCAACATGCTTGAGAATCCAGCGTCTCATTATGGACAACTGTTCGTCAAATGGCTTACCAGCAATAGACTTATAATAGATAGGAATATTTGATAATTCTTGGGTAGCTTTTTCTATTTTTTGTTTTGCGGCCGATGACTGTGCAAACTTTCCTGTTTCTATATCTCTTAATTCTGTTTCCGTCATCATTCCCAGCAATCTATGTACATGGTCTTCTTTTGTCATCTCGGTATCAAGATTAAGTACTGGAATATTAAGATTTCTGGCAATGTGAAAACCCATATTATCTACTAATAATGTTTTTCCAGTTTTGGGCCTTGCAGCAATTACATTAACAGTACTTTTTCGTAGTCCTCCTCCTATGGCCTGATCATATATTGGAAATCCAGTTGGAATACCAACTTGATCCACAGGATTAGAAGACAAATATTCTATATATTCAACAATACCCTTACCCATCAGTATAGGACTGTTGTCATTATCTGTTAATGAATTTGTAAAACCTAAAATGGATTCTTCTGCTATTCCTACAATATGGCCAACAGATTCACTACCATTAATGTCTAAAATCTTTTCTTGTACAACCTCTAACTCTTTATGCAAAGATCTAGCAATTTCTAGCTTTTTGATTTTTGCAGCAAATTTTCTAATATTATCTTTTCCGACAGGAAAATCAACAATCGCCCTAAGATGTTGTGCTTCATCTTTTGAAGATATTAAATGAGAAACTCCTATCTCGCTAGCAGCAGAATATATTGATGGTATATCAATGTTTAGAGTAGCGTCTTTATCATAAAGATGCTTGATGCATTTATATATTAGACTATTACTATCTATAGTGAAACATTTCTCATCTATAAGATCAGCAATATCTAGATAAACCTCTTCACCGAATCTACATATTCCAGCTAAAACGGCTCTCTCAGCCGCTGTATCACTTAATATCATAATTAATTTCTAATACTAATTTTGGACTTATAAACCATTGTTAAGATATCTGCTAAATTTTTTATATTTCCAGACAAATATGATAGTCTATCGGATCTCTGTTTGGCGTACTTCTTTATTTTATTGAGCGCGGACGCCTTGTCATTGTGTTTGATCGCTTGCAAAGATTTTTCCAAAAAACCATATCCTTTGTAGTTATTGATATCGTCAGCTATCACTTCTTTGATTGTTTCTTCAGCCCAATTATATCTAGCTATTTCTCTATTGGATGTGCGCTGAATATGTAAAGCTAATTGACTAAGCCTATAAGATATTTGTAAACAATCTTCTGGCGATAGTTTTTCTATATGATCTCTATTCATAGAAAAGTATAAACTAACTTCAGATTCTGGAATAAGTGTATTTTCATATTTTGGTAGACCAGTACTAGTTTCGTATTCATCTAGTATTCTATCCCATTCTTCTAGTTGGTCTTTTGCTGTCTTAATCTGTTCAGCCATTGTTCATAACTTTCATTAAAGGGAAGTTCTATAAAACCTATACCATTCAGATTGCACCATTCTTTTTTTAGCTTATCTCGTTTTTGATGACGTAAAAAGCCTAGTGCATTACCATGATAGTGAGCAATAAATTTATAGTGTTGTTCGCCATGGGTTTCTATGCATAGTCTTTTTAATGGAATATAAAAATCTAAATATAGAGTATCATTCCTAGTAATTTTAATCGGCACTTCTTCTAAAATTTGTAACGTAGGAAATATTTCTGTAATCATTTCTCTAGCCTTCATGTGAAGACCAGATTTTTTTATATTTGGATTAGCTTGATATCCAACTAATTGCCAATTATAAATATTTCCATCTAGATCATGCACTTCCATTATTAATACCAACAGTATTTTTTACAACCTGATATAGTTCTTCGTATCGTGTAGGATTGTCTATTAGGAACTGTCTTACTTTTTCAGAACCTTGAAATTTAAGTTTTTCATCGGTAATAAAATCTAATGTATACCAAGCTCCTCCCTTATTGATTAGTCCCATATCTGTAGCTATCATAACTAATTCTGTAAATTTATCAATACCTTGTCCATATCTAAGATATGATGTGATTGTTCCGCCGGGCGGTCCAAGAGCAGAACATAAAACTTGCCATTCTACTTCTTGACCTATTTGAGCACCATCTGTACCTAAAACCCATGGTTTATGAAATTTTGCCTTTAATTTTACATCTGTTTGATATGCAATAGCTTGTCCGCTTTTTTCTTTCCATTCAACATTGCCATATCCTGGATTGCCCATAAGATGTGTAATACCAATAACTATATTCTTATTTACTGGTATAACATTTGCAACTTTACGACAAAATTTAGCTAATAGTTTTGCTCCATCTGCTCTTTGCATTTTATCCATATCGCTTGTAATCTCGGCCTCTGTACATAATGCAGAATAGGAGTCTATGATTATGATTGATCCTGGTTCTTCATTGATAAGTTTTTCTGCAATTTGTAAATATTCTTCAGCATGTAAAATCTTTCCTTGCTGAGAACCTATTACATCAAATCTATCTAGATCTAATTCTTTTATACCTTCTAAGTCTCTCTTTTTTAGTCTGCCTTCTATATTAAGGTAGTACACATGTCTTGGGCTTTTCAGATCTCCACGATATTCTTCCTTTTGGGCCGTTGCGGCAAAATCAAGAGATGTGGTGGTTTTGCCACATTTTGGTTGACCAGTAAAAATAACGAAACTACCTTCTGGTATGCCTCCTTGAAGCACAAGATCCAATGCTGGACTAACCGGTATAATTATAGATTTTCTGTCTACTATAGAATTACCAGACAGAATGATATCCGTACCAAAGTTTTTCTTTACGTCTTCTTTAACTGTCATTGTCAATTTCCTTTAGTTTTGATAAGATATTTTTTTGTGGTTGTGGTGCTTTGCGATGATCTATTATTTCTTTTCGATTAAACGTTTGTTTCAATGTTTTATTGCTTGTTTCTAGTATTTTTTGTTTATCTACTATAATAGGTTTGAGAAATGGAGCCCTTAGAGAATATATATTCTTAGCTTTGGGATCATTTAAAGCTTTGATAATAGCTAATGGTTCGTATTCTTTTACTAATTTATTTGCTGCGGCTATTTGATCTCTAAAAAATTTACTCCATTTAGGAGATGTCCAAAATCTATAGTGTAAATCTAATTTATCTTTTTGGGCTTTTTTTTCGCATATCATTTCCGTAATAAACTGAGCCGGAGTAACAGTTTTATTATTGGAATATTTCGAAATAAACTGCATTATATTTTTTCGATATACTCTAGTACAGAATTAACTTTTTCTACAGGATCTTCGCCTATCATTACTTTTTTTAAGAAGGACTTATTATAATGATTAATTAGCTCAATCCTTTGTCCTATCTGATTATCTCTAAATATTTTTATTCCAAGCATAATCTCTATATCATATGGATATTTGATTTCTTTTTCCGTTGTTACATCTGTTTGTTGATTATTTTGTTCATCTTTGATTAGAGATAATCTATCATTCATTGATTTAAATAAATCTATAAAATTAGCATATTCTTCAACAGTTAATAACTGTTTTGCCATTATATCTAATCTATCTATAATATCATGCATTATGATACTCTAATAAATAATTTTTCCAAGCACTCGGTATATCTACACCTATAGTAGATAGTTGCGCACTCACTGGCAAGTATCTAAAATCATACTTTGGCTGATAAGGAAAAGATAATAGTTCCATATTAGCCTGCTCTGGTGTTTTATTTTTCTTCTTTCTGTTGCACAAAGTACAAGCTGTTATGATATTTGACCAACTTGTAGCTTTATGCTTATCGTGTATAAATTTACTTTTTGGTATTACATGATCGTATGTTAATTGATTATATGGAAAACTTTCTCCACAATACTGACATGTATAATTATCTCTAATAAAAAGATTTTTTCTAGAAAATTTTAAAGATCTATCATATAGATTAAAATATTTTACAGTTTTAGCTACAGATGGAACAGGATAGGTTTTATTGGTTCCTTGTATATATTTATCGCTATAATAGTCTATAATTTGGATAGCGTAATTATGATTCTCATTATATTTTAATGACCATACAATTGCCTTTTGCCAACTGATGATTTTTAATGGGCAATAGTTGGCATTTAGTAATAAGCATTTACTATTTTCTGCCTTGTTCATAATTGTCTAATTTAGCTAAAATTTTTGCTATGATAGGATTACGAATAATGTCATGATCGGTTAGTGTTGAGATGCCAATTCCTTCTACATCAGATAAATTTTTAATCATCTCATAAAAACCGCCCTGTAAATGTCTAGCCAAGTCTGATTGGGAAACATCTCCAGTTAATACCATTCTACTGTTTTGACCAATTCTTGTCAACAACATTTTTAATTGCTCGTATGACGCATTTTGACACTCGTCCGCTACAATAAAACAATCATGAAAATTTCGACCTCTCATAAATCCTAGTGGTACAATTTCAATTTTATTATTGAGCTTAAGAGTTGCATTTAATGCTGGGCCGATAAAATAATTTATTTCATCTTCTATGGGTAATAGATAAGGAAATAACTTTTCTTCATATTTACCTGGAAGATATCCTATTTTTTCTCCAGCTTCAACAACGGGCCTGGTTATGATAATTTTTTTAATCTTTTCATCTAATAAATATTCTAACGCTAATCCAACAGCACAATGGGTATTATGGGTTGGAATATAATTATCTGTGAGATATAAACTATCTTTATGGTCTACTGTTATACACTGCATTTCTTTATAATCAAGTTTTTCTATTCTGTCTATGTATAATTTTGGAAAATATTTAATTCTTGGTATTTGTTTATTTTTTTTTCTATCTAAAAAGAAAATAGATATATCATTTGGCAAAGAGATGTGGCATCTGTAGCTTACTCTATGTCTTGTTCCATCTATTTTTAAACAACCTCTTTTAGGTTTTATTCTTGTTGTTCCTCCTAGAGAGTAAATTAATTCACAAAAATCTTGTGCTAGTTTATACGATGTTGTAGAGTATGAGACCGAGCCATCTTTACTTATTGTTCCATCTCCATCCATTAATCCTTGCAACAATGCTATTCTTTGGTCTATCGAACCATATTTATATGTTTCAGGAATATGTTTTTCATAAGAATATTTACCCCATAAACCTAAAGATATTAATTCTGTCTTATATAAATTTTTGTGAAAATTACGAGACTTTCTAACTATTCTGTGATCTATGTTTTGTTTAGTTTTTATTACGTATTTATCATTAATACTAGAAGCTACACGATCATAAATTTGTTTCTCGCAGCTCGTAAAAGTAAGATTATAATTAGTAAGACTACCTTCCGATATTAGAATACCCATAAAATATGGATCTATTATATAATCTTTTCTATTAAAATTAACTGGTTTAGTACATTCTATAGAAAGAATTCTTTTTCCATCATGTCTTTTACAATTATTTATTAAATATTTAGTATCTACAACAATCTTGTTTTTTTTACCATCTTGATTTATTAACCATAAATGATCCTCACAACAATCAACATAGGTTTCATTGCTAAAATAAACCCTAAATACTTGTTTTTTACCCTGTGGATAAACAGCTAAAACTTTAGAGAAAAAACCGTCTGGATTAGCTATTTCATCTCCAATTTTTACTTGGCCCATAGTAATCGGACCGTTTTTGGTAAATAATTTGGATTCAAGAGTAAGGGCTTTGCCGCTACCAGCGCTGCCTTGACAAAAGGTAATGGTGTTCTCAATTATAGAACGTATATATTCTTTTTGATTATCTGTTCTAGGTTTTAATCTATTACGATAAACTATTCTATTTTCATTATTAAGGGTAACATTTGTAAGATCGATAAGTTTGTCTTTTTTATTATTGGCGCTAGCATTTTTTTTCTTTCTCAAAGATGTACCCTTTAATATGTAGGTAAATAATATATTCGTATATTAATATACACCATACTATACAAATGACTTAAGATTGGGTGGCTGCCAATTTTGTGGTTTGAGCACTTTACCATCTTCTCTTTTTTTTACTTTGCCTGTAGCGCTATCTATTTTAGCAAAATTAGTCTTCATTACTTCATCCCATGCCCCCTGAGCATTTGCCCCCATACTATTAATAGCACCTGCCGTAACAACTATAATATCTATTAGGGCATCTAATATTTCAACGCGATCATTAGCATCAAAAGCTTCTTGTAGTTCTGACACCTCTTCCTTAATCAAAGTATGATACATATTTAATTGAGGTATGTTCCATTCACATACACTCTGATCGCAAGCTATCATAAATTTTGTTTGATCTTCGAATACATTTCCCATTTTAATCCTCTTATATTAAGACTCACAACTAGAACATGATAAAATATTACGAGCTAATTCTTGTGCGGGATTAGCACTTCTTTGATAGTAAAAGGTTTTAACTCCTAATTGCCATCCTTCTATAAGAAGGTCGCTAACCTGCTTAGGAGGAATATCTGGACCTATCATTATATTTAATGACTGAGATTGATCAATATATTTTTGTCTTTGAGACGCTTGTATAATTATTTCTTTTTGACTAATCTCACCAAATGTTTTAAATACCTCTTTTTCATTATCCGTTAAAAATTTTAAGTGTTGTACGGAACCACCTTTTACTAATATGCTTTTCCAAGTAGATTCATCATTTTTATCATACTTTTTAAGTATATCTTTTAGATAAGGATTTTTGTATGTAAATTTACCTTTTGCTAAATTCTTAACAAAGTAATTACTATTTAATGGTTCTATACTAGGACTAACTTGTCCCAATATAAAACTACTACTTGTTGTTGGTGCTATAGCAAGAGTTGTCACATTTCTACGACCATATCCTTCTAATATTGGTGCTTCACCAAATTTATCTGCTAATTCTTTAGTTGCCTTATCAGATCTGTCTCTGATAGTTTGCCACATATTATTATTAATAAGCTTGGCTTGCATACTTTCAAAGCTTACCATTTTACTTTGTAAATAAGAGTGCCATCCTAATACACCCATGCCTAATGCTCTTTGATTTAAAGCAAAGTTTCTGGCACTTTTCATAAATCTAGTATTTTGTGTTTTATTAACAAATTCTTCATTAACACTATCTAAAAAGTATATCAATGTTTCAATAGCATCTGTTTTTACAATATCATCCCAATGCAAAAGATTCAAAGAACTTAATACGCATACAAAACTATTATTCTCATCCGAACTCAATGCTATTTCACTGCATAAATTACTAGAGTTGATTTTTAGTTGCTTATCTTTATAGATTTGTGGAGCATTGTTATTAATCGTATCGGTAAAGAAAATATAAGGATAACCACTTTCAAATCTTTTTTGTATTATCTTTGCCCAAATTTTTCTTTTATTTTTATCGCCAT
>Ga0214917_10003768_pt1 | contig 17295 bp, 12 predicted proteins | sample LL_1208_BB_MetaG_FD_177983 | JGI IMG/M metagenome (GOLD analysis project Ga0214917, IMG submission 177983) | Freshwater microbial communities from Lake Lanier, Atlanta, Georgia, United States - LL_1208_BB | ecosystem: Environmental > Aquatic > Freshwater > Lake | place: USA: Georgia | collected... | reverse complement strand
TGCGGTCGGTGAGCACGTCCACCGCCACCGCCTCCGGCAGGGACGCCTCCAGCTGCGGCAGCAGCGCCTTGACGCGATCGACCACGTCGATGATGTTCGCCCCCGGCTGCCGCTGGATGTTGACGATCACCGCCGGCACGTCGTTCATCCAGGCGGCCTGGCGGAGGTCCTCCGCGCCGTCGGTGACCTTGGCGACGTCGGTGAGGCGGATGGGGGCGTCGTTGCGGTACCCGACGATCAGCCGGCGGAACGCGTCGCTCGTCAACAACTGGTCGTCGGCGGCGATCGTGTGCGCCTGCCGACGCCCGTCGAAACTGCCCTTGGCCTGGTTGACGCTGGCCTGCACGAGGGCCGCCCGCAGGTCCTCGAGGCTCAGGCCCACCGCCGAGAGGGCGACCGGGTTCGCCTGGATGCGGATCGCCGGCTTCTGCCCGCCTGACAGGCTCACCATGCCCACGCCGGAGAGCTGGGCGATCTTCTGGGCCAGCAGGGTGTCGGCGAGGTCCTGCACCCGGGTCAGCGGCAGCGTGTCGCTCGTCAGGGCGAGCGTGAGGATCGGGGCGTCGGCGGGGTTGACCTTGGTGTAGATCGGCGGGTTCGGCAGGTCGCGCGGCAGGTAGGCCGCCGCGGCCGCGATCGCCGCCTGCACCTGCTGCGTCGCCACGTCGATGTCGAGGTCGAGCGCGAACCGCAGCGTGATCCGCGAGCAGCCCTCGGAGCTCGTGCTCGTCATCTGCTCCAGGCCCGGCACCTGCGCGAACTGCCGCTCCAGCGGCGCCGTCACCGCGGAGAGCATCACCTCGGGCCCGGCTCCCGGATGGAAGGTGAGCACCTGGATGGTGGGGTAGTCGACCTGCGGCAGCGCCGCGATGGGGAGCTGTCGGTAGGCCACCGCACCGGCCAGCAGCAGCGCCACCATCAGGAGCGACGTGGCCACCGGCCGGAGGATGAAGGGCCGGGAAAAGCTCATCGCTCAGGGCCTCGCCGCGGCCGCCGGGCCGGCGGCCGCCGGGCCCGTGGCGACCGCGGCGGCCCCGGTGCCGTGGGCCGCCGGTTCACGCACGACGACGCGGGCCCGGTTCGATACCTTGTCGATGCCGTCGGTGATCACCCGTTCGCCCGGCTTCACCCCGGCGACGATCGTGACCACGTCCCCCTGCGTGGGACCGGCCTCGACCGTCCGCAGGGCGACGGTCGAATCGGGCTGCACGACGTACACGAAGTCGGCAGTCGGACCGTGCTGCACCGCCGCCGCCGGCACGACCGTGGCCTCCTCCAGCGTCTCCACCAGCAGCCGGGCGTTGACGAACTGGTTCGGGAACAGCGTGTCGTCGTCGTTGGGAAACACGGCCTTGAGCCGGACGGTGCCGGTGGAGGCGTCGACCTGGTTGTCGATCGCCAGCAGGGTTCCCGTGGCCAGCCGCGTGCGGAAGTCGCGGTTGTAGGCTTCCACCGGCAGGCTGCCGGTGGCGGCCAGCGCCCGCTGCACACGCACGATCTCGTCCTGCGGGATCGTGAACACGATGGCGATCGGGTGCAGCTGCGTGATCACCGCCAGCCCGGCCGGATCGTTGGCCCGGATGATGTTGCCGGAATCGACCAGCCGCAGGCCGATGCGGCCGGAAATCGGCGCGGTGATCCGGCAGAAATCGAGCTGCAGCCGCACGTTGTCGATGACGCCGCGATCGATCTGCGTGGCGGCTTCGCACTGCCGCACCAGCGCCCGCTGGGCGTCGATCTGCTGGCCGGTGATCTGCTTCAGCTCGGCGAGCGACTCGTACCGCTCGAGGTCCAGCCGCGCCGCGCTGAGCGCGGCCTCGTCCCGGGCGAGTTGCCCCTCGGCCTGGCGCAGCTGCACCTCGTAGGGCCGGGAATCGATCTCGGCGAGCAGGTCGCCGGCGGAGACCGACTGCCCCTCCTGGAAGGCCACGCGGACGAGCTCGCCATCGACCCGGCTGCGGACGGTGACCGCGTTGAACGGCACCACCGAGCCGAGGCCGTTGAGGACCAGCTTGACGTCACTGCTCCGGGCGGCGACGGCCGTCACCGGCACGACCCGCGGCGGCTGGGGACGGGCGGCCGGAGCCGGCGGACGCAGCAGGGCCAGCCCCCGTTCCCAGCCCCGCGACACGATGGCGGGATCGCGGACGACCGCCACGCCGCCGGCCGCGACCGCGGTCACCCACAGGAGCGAGCGGACGACCGCGGGCCAGCGGCGGCCCCGGCGCGGTGCGGAAGGCGCGCCGGAAGGGCTCGACTGCAGGCTGGCTGGATCGTTCGGCATGCGACGGCGATGGTGGAAGACGACGGCCCGAAGCGTTCCCGCTCCCGTCCACCAATCATAGCTTGAGTCCCCGGCGCCGCCCCCGGCCATCTTCGGGGCCTCGACCGGCCGACATCGGCATGGCCCGCCCGCCTGCCCCGGATGTAGACTTTTTGTCGGTGGCCGGCGGCGCGGTCCCCCGCCGCACCGCTCGGGTGGATCGGGCGGCACCACCCCGTTCGCGCGGTTCCTTCCCCGCCATCCGCCGGAGCGTTTCATGCACAAAACCCTGCTCGTCGGCGTGCTGGTGGTCGGCGTATGCGCCGCGGCCGCGGCGTCGCGCCGCACCGAGCCGCCGGCGGCCGTGGACGGCCGTCGTGTCGAGGCGGACATCGCACCGGTGTCGCACGACGAGCCCACGGTGTCGGCCGTGCTCGTGGAGTTCCCGCAGCCGACGCTCGCCAACGTGACCGACGCCTACGAGCCGGTTCGGCTCTGGCCGACGTCCGAGGCCGTGCAGGCGGCCCGTGCCGCCCTCGAGGAGCCGTTCACGGAGCAGGCGACGTTCACGGAGACGCCGCTGCGGCAGGTGGTCAAGGCGGTCGCGGACGCGTCGGGCGCGCGGATCTCGCTCGACGAAGAGGCGCTCGACGCCATGGGATTCGATCCCGACACGCCGATCACGGCCGCGCTCGCCGGCCTGTCGTTCCGCGCCGGCCTGCGGCACGTGCTCGCCGGGCTCGACCTCCGGCTCCTGTTCACCAACGACCGGGTCCTGATCACGACCGCCGACAAGGCCGCCGGCGTTCGCGAGACGGTGTTCTACCCGGTCCTTCCCGGCGTGAACCTCGACGAGGTCGCCGCGCTCCTCGAGCAGACGGTCGCCCCGGAGAGCTGGTCGCACGCCGGCGGCACCGGCACGATCGTCACCGCGCCGCCGGGGATGGGGCACGGACTGGTCGTCGCCCACGACGGCGAGATGCAGGAGCAGATCGACTCGATCCTGCGGCATCTCGACGCCTCGGTGTGGGTCCCCAGCCAGCAGGACGAGGACGTCGCGCCGCTGTTCGTGCGCACCTACGAGGTCGCCGACGCCGACCTGCGGGCCGGCCTCCAGGAGCGGCTGGCCGACCTGTGCAACGACGCCCTGCCCCATGGCGCCGACCCCGACGCGGTCGTCGAGGTGATCGGCCGATCGATCGTCGTGCGGTCCCGGTCGAGACCCTTCCATGTCATGGCGGCCCAGATCATCGCCGCGCTGGTCGGCGAGCGGATCGAGGTCGAGATCGACGCCGACCACGGCACCCGCGGCAGTCCTGCCGCGAACGACACGTGACACCGGCCCGCGGCGGTGACGGCGGGGCGCCGCCGGCGGCTTGCGTTGCCGCCAGGCGACCGTATCATCCGAAAATCACCACCCATCGCACGACGAGGCCTTCCATGCCACGCACGCGTTCGTTCCCGATGATCACCATCGTTCCCCTGGCCGTGGCCGCCGCGGTCTGCCTCGGCCTCGCCGCCAGCGCCGCCCCGGACGCGGGCGCGAAAGCCAGCGGCTCCTACAACTTCTACGGCTCGAGCGCCCACCACTCGTTCTCGAGCGCCCGCGGCCACGTCGAGAGCTACCAGTCGTACCTGCGCGACACCCACGGCGTCGCCATGCCGGCTCCGGCCGCCGGCGGCCCGGTCGCGTCGGCCGCGCCCGTCGCGGTGGCCGCCACCTCCCGTCCGGTGGACGTCGAAGTGGCACGCGACGTGAGCGACGCCATCGGCGACGACATCGAACGCATCCAAAGGCACCTCGACCAGATGCGGAAGCGGGCCGAGGCGGCCGTCGACAAGGATGTGCTCGCGATCATCGCCAGCGTGGAGAAGAACCTCGGCGTGGCCCGCCGCAGCCACGCGGCACTGCACGAACACCATGCCGAGGAGACGATCGCGCCGCACACCGCGATGGAACTCGCGCACAAGGTCAACGAGTCGCTGCGGGCGGCCCACGCGGAGCACGACAGGCTCATGGCCCGTCTCCGTGAAGCCCGCTGACCGCCCCGTGGCTGGATCGCGGCCCGCGGGCAGGACTGCCGCCGGCCGGACGCCGGCCCGGCTCACATCGGCGTGGGCAGCAGCACCGCGTGGTGGTCGAAGAGCACGCGGCGGCCGAACGCGTCGATCGCGGGCGTGAAGAAGAGCAGGAACACGTAGGCCAAGAGCAGCCCCATCACGATCGCCCCGAGCGGCCAGCGCACGATCCGCCAGCCGTCGGCCTCGCGGCCGGCGGCATGATGCGCGGCCCAGCCCACGGCCAGCCGGGCCGGGTAGATCGTCACGATGAAGATCGGCGTGAGCAGCAGCACGGCGTCCCGCGGTGCGGCGACGATCTTGAAGAGTGACAGCGGCAGCGAGAGTCCGTAGAGCAGCACGACCGCCAGCCCCATGACCAGCGGCGCCCGCCGCCACATGCCGCGGACGGCCGACAGGTCGAGGAACACGTGCCACCGCGGGTCGGCGGCGAAACGGGCCTGGAGGAACGGCACCCACGAGAGCACGACCGCCAGCAGCAGTCCGCCCACGACCGTCACGACCACCCCCCAGGGCCGCGTCGTGTCCCGCAGCGACGACAGCAGGAGCGTCGGCGGCACGAGCCACAGCAGGCCGCCGAGCAAGCCGCGGGCACCGAGCGAGAACAGCCGGCCCGGCCGCACCGCGGCGACGCCGTCCGCCAACGCCGCCGCGGCGGTCGCCCACGCCGTCCCCCGCAGCAGCGCCGCACCGAGACGACGGGCACTGCGAATGGGGCGAAAGAAGTCCACGAGCCCGCCGCCGGCGAACACGGCCGCGATGAGGTGGATACCGACGCCTGCGGTCACGGCCAGTCGCGCCGCCGCCCAGCCGCGTGCCGACGCGCCCGCGGGATCGATGAGTGCGGCGTCGGCGGCGGCATCGGAAACGAGCCGCACGACGAGGAGCCAGAGCCAGCCGCCGAGCACGACGGTCCCGATCCGTGGCAACAGTCCGGCGAACGGGATGCCGTCCCGCAGCCGCCCGGACCGGACGACCCGCCCCTCCGCCTCGAGCATCGTGCCCAGGGCGAGCACGTTGAGCACCGGGAACGCCGCCAGCATCGCGAGCAGGAGCAGCAGGCTCGCGAGCCCCGTGCCCAGGGTGAGCAGCCATGCCACCGCCCGCAGTGGATGGCGACGCGGGTCGGGGCATGGCGGCAGGTCGCCGGCGGCTGTCCCGCCCGGGCCGGCCACGGGTTCCCCGGCACCGGTTCGTATCACCGGCGCGTCCCCGCGATCCGCCGCGCTCTCGACATCGGTCATGCCGCCGTCCCCCGCGAGCCGCCGCCGGCCGCCCGGCCCGCCTGCGCCGGTGCACCTCGTCGCGGCCACATGATACGCTCTCGAGGGGAGAACGTGATGGCGACCGCAACCGACCGCCGACAGAGCATCGCGGCCCGGACGCTGCCCGTAGCGGCGGTGGCGTCGGTCGTGCTCCTCGTGATGGCCGCCGCGCGGCCGGCCATGGACGGCCGCCCACTCGCGGTGGATCGCGGGGCCGCGCCGTCCGACGCCGCGGCCGATCCGACGGTGGCCGCCGTCGATGCCATCCTGGCCGCGCGGCGGCGGGCGAACTCCGTGAGGGCGGCGACGCCGGCCGACGATCTCACGGTGCTCCGCCGCCTCTGGCTGGCGCTCGCCGGCACGATCCCGTCGCTCGAGGAGATCCGGCGGTTCGAGGCCGATGCCGCTCCCGACCGGACCGCACGGGCCCTCCGCGGGCTGCTCGCCGACCGGCGGTCGGCCGAAGCCCTCGCCCGCCGTCTGGCGTCGGCGCTCGTCGGCGACGAGCGCGGCACGTTCATCGTCTTCCGTCGCGATCGCTTCACCTCGTGGCTCGCCGACCAGCTCGCCGCCCATCGGCCGTGGGACGCGGTCGTCCGCGACATGGTCGCCGCCCGCGGCCTGTGGACCGACACCCCCGCGGTCAACTTCATCACGCAGGCGGCGACGGGCAAGACGGTCGATGCCGGCAAGCTCGCCGGCCGTGCGGCCCGGGTGTTCCTCGGCACCCGGCTGGACTGCGCGCAGTGCCACGACCACCCGTTCGCCGCCTGGACGCAACGCGACTTCGAGGGGCTCGCGGCCTGCTTCGCCCAGGCGCGGCTGTCGGCCGTCGGCGTCGAGGACGATGCCCGCCGCGTCCTGCGCGTCACCCGCACGACCGCCATGGCCATGCCGACCACGGAGAACGCGGCGGAGGGCGAGACGGCCGTGCCGCCGTCGGTTCCCTTCGGCGTCGACTGGCTCGGCCGCGGCGGAACGCAGCGGGAGAATCTCGCCGCCTGGCTCGTCCATGCCGACAACCTGCGGTTCGACCGGGCCATCGCCAATCGGATGTGGGCGATCCTGTTCGGACGGCCTTGGCACGAGCCGGTGGACGACCTGCCGGCCCCACGCGTCCCGGCGGACCACGCCCGCTCCGCCGGCGTGGACGACGATCCGCTCGACCTCCTCGCGGCCGACTTCCGCCGCCACGGCCGCGATCTGCGGCGGCTGATCGAGGTCATCGCGGCGACGGAGGCCTTCCGCATGGCATCGGACCACCCGCTCCTCGCTGCCGGCGCGGACTGCGACCGGGTGGTGGACGCCTGGGCGGCCTTTCCGCTGTCGCGGCTGGCCCCCGAGCAGATGATCGGAGCGATGGTGGCCACGACGTCGCTGCGGACCATCGACAAGGACTCGCACCTGCTCACCCGGACGGTCCGCTTCCTGCGGGAGAACGACTTCCTGCGCGAGTACGGCCGCGTGCAGGACGGCCAGGGCCGGGGCTTGCCGGCCACGGTCCCGCAGACGCTCGCGCAGATGAATGCCCGGCTGACCCGCGACCTCGTGGAGGCGAATGCCACCACGGCCACCGGCCGGATCGCGGGCATGGCCGCCGCCGATCCGGCCCGCGTGGAACTGGCCTTCCTCGTGGCCCTCACCCGCCGGCCGACGCCGGCGGAGCGGGACGCGATGCTGCCCGTGCTCGGCCAAGCCTCCACGAAGGGACGCGGCATGGAGGACCTCATGTGGGCGCTGCTCAACGGTCCCGAGTTCTGCTGGAACCACTGACCCCCCCCTCTGCGAGCGTTTCCATGCCGGCCCGAGCCAGCGATCCTCCGCCCCGCGACGCCCCGTCGATCGCCCGCAGGCCCCTGCTCGCGGCCGCCGCGGGCCTCGGCCTGTCGTTCGCGCTGCCGGCCCTGTCGGCTCGGGCCGCCCGGCGGCGGGGCGCGGAGCGGCCGCGTTCGCTTCTGGCGATCTGGCTCGCCGGCGGCCCCAGCCAGCTGGAGACGTTCGATCCGCACCCCGGCGGACCGATCGGCGGTCCGACTCGGGCGATCGACACGACGATGCAGGGCGTGCGGATCGCCGCCGACTATCCGCGGGTCGCCGAGCGGCTGCACCGGTTCGCGGTGGTCCGTTCGCTCGTGTCGAAGGAGGGTGACCACGAGCGCGGCCAGTACGCGGTGAAGACCGGCTACCGTCCCGACCCCACTGCCGTACACCCGGCGCTCGGGGCGATCGCGGCCCACGAACTGCCCGCGGCCGGGCTCGAACTGCCCCGCTTCATCGCGCTCGGGGGTGGCGAATTTCCCTCCCGCGGCGGCTACCTCGGGCCGGACTACGATCCCTACCGCGTGTTCGCCCCGGGCGAGAAGGGGCAGAATCTCGTGCCGCGGGTCACGGCGGCACGGCAGTCACGGCGGCTCGACGCGCTCGGCGTGCTGACGCGGTCGTTCGCGACCGGCCGCGCGGAGGCCGTCCGGCGTACGCGGCACGAGCAGACGGTCGCGGAAGCCCTGACGCTGATGACATCCGAGCAGTTGTCGGCCTTCGACCTCGATGGCGAGTCCGCGGCGACGCGGGCGGCCTACGGCGACACCGGCTTCGGACGCGGCTGCCTCGTCGCCCGCCGGCTCGTCGAAGTGGGGGTGCGGAGCGTCGAGGTGACGCTGCCGGGCTTCGACACCCATGCCGCGAACTTCACCGGCCACGCCTCCCAGGCCGCCGTGCTCGATCCGGCGCTGGCGGCGCTGGTCGACGATCTCGGCGACCGCGACCTGCTCGAGTCGACGGTGGTTCTCGTGATGGGCGAATTCGGCCGCACGCCGACGATCAATCGGCTCGACGGCCGCGACCACTGGCCCCATGGCTTCTCCTGCCTGCTGGGTGGCGCGGGGATCGCCGCGGGGCGGGTGATCGGCAGCACCGATCCCGACGGCCGCGCGAGGCTGCCCGCGGACCCGATCGCGGTGGCCGACCTGACGGCGACGGTGCTGGCGGCGCTGGGCATCGACGCCTCCCGCGAGGTGACCACCGCGGCCGGCAGGCCGATGAAGCTCTCGAGCGGCATCCCGGTGCCCCGCCTGCTCGACCCCGACTCGAGCGGCTGAACGGCCCCGCGACCGGAGCGGCCGCCGCGGTCTCTTCCGGCCGTCAGCGACCGGGACGACGCCGTGCGAACCGGATCAGACAGCCGACGGGCGGTGTCTCCTCGACCGCGGGCCGACGGCCCTCCAGCACCGCCGTCACGGCGTCCTCGAGGTACCGCTTGGTCACCGCCGCCCCCCGGGCATCGTCGTCCATCGCGCCCATGTAGACGATCCGGCGTTCCCGATCGAGCAGGAAAAACTCGGGCGTCCTCAGGGCGCCGAACGACCGGGCGACGGCCTGCGAGTCGTCCCGCAGGTAGGGGAACACGAAGCCCCGGGCCGCGGCCCGCGCCTGCATCGCCGGAAGCGCGTCCTCCGCCACCTGGTTCGAGTTGATGGCCACCACCGCCACCCGGCCACCGTCGGCGGCGAACCGCCGCGCCAGGTCGTTGATCCGCTGCTCGTAGTCCACGGCGTAGGGGCAACCGTTGCAGGTGAACACGACCACCACGCCGTCGCGGTCCTGGACGTCCGCCCAGCCGTGACGCCGGCCGTCGGTGCCGGGCAGGTCCTGCCAGGCCGGCACGATGTCGCCGATCGCGCGGTCCGGATTGTAGGTGCCGGCCGCGCCGTCGGGCGGATTCCAGCCGCCGCACACCGCCCACGCGACGAGCACCAGCGGCAGTCGTCCGGCCGCCCCGATCGACCGCCCGGCACGCGTTCTCATCGACATCTCTCCGCTTCCCACGAGCCCTCGACCCCGGTGCCGGCGTGCCCGCGCCCGCCGCCCGAGGAGGTGTCAGCGGCCGGCGACACAGAACAGGTGCCGCTCGCCCCGGATGAACAGGTCGGTCCCGACGGCCGCGGGCGTCGCATCCACCCCTTCGCCCATGTCGTTGGTGGCCAGCACCTCGAGCACCGGCTTGTCCCCGATGACCACGATCGTGCCGCCGCGATCGGCGAGGAACACGCAGCCGTTCGCGGCCACCGGCGACGCGTAGGTGCGGCTCAGGCCGGGAATGCGACTGGCGGTGTAGTGCGGCCGGCCGGACGCCGCATCGAGGCAGGTGAGCAGCCCGGTCTTCTCCTTGTAGAAGTAGAGCCGCCCGGCCGACAGCAGCGGGGACGCGACGTCGGGGGTGTCCTTGCCGAGCGTCCAGCGGACGTGCGGGCCGCCCGCCAGATCGCCCCGGCCCGCGAGGTCGAAGGCCGCCATGAACGAGCCGCGGAACCCGCTGCCCACGTAGGCCGTGCCATCCACCGCCACCGCCGAGGCGCAGGGCCGCTCGGTCTGCCCGCCACACCGCCACAGTTCGCGGCCGCTCTCGAGGTCGTAGCCGCGGGCGGCCTTCTGCCCGTTCATCACCACCTGCACGACGCCCCCCGGGTCGGCGACGACCAACGGCGTGGCCCAACAGGTCGGCTCGTCCCGCGGCGTCTCCCACACCGTGCCGCCCGTCCGGGCGTCGAGGGCCCAGAGCTTCGACGGCCCCTCGTGATCCCAGGGCACGATGATCCGCGTGCCGGCCAGCGTCGGCGAACTCCCCTCGCCGAAGCCGTGCCGCACCGTCATCCTGCCGAGATCACGGCTCCACACGAGGTCTCCGGCCATGGTGTAGCAGAAGAGGCCGCGCGAACCGAAGTGGGCGTAGACGTGGGTGCCGTCGGTGCAGGGCGATGCGGAGGCGAAGCCGTTGGTCTCGTGCGTGCCCTCGTGCGGCACCGCGCGCACCGCCGACCGCGACCACCGCTCCGCGCCGGTCGCGCGGTCGAGGCAGACGAGCCGGAAGTCGAGCAGGCCCGGCGTTCCCTCGACCGGCACGGCGGTGGTCACGAACACCGACTGGTCCCAGACGACCGGGGAGGAGGAGCCACGGCCGGGAATCGCCACCTTCCAACGCACGTTGCGGTCGGCGCCGAACGCGACCGGGGGCGTGGCCGAAGGGGCCACGCCGTTGCCGAGCGGCCCGCGCCAGTGTCCCCACTGGTCGGCGTCGGCCGCAGCCGCGGCCGCGGGAAAAAGGCACGCCGACACGAGCACGACGACGGCGACGATCGGCGATGGACGCATGGCGAAATCCCCCACATCCCACACACACGCGGTCAGGCCGGCCTCCCGGTCTCACGCCACCCGGGACCGCCGCGGCCGCCGGGAGTGTACCGCGCACGGGCCCGATCATGACCGCCCCCGCCCGGCCCGACCGCCGCCGGGTCCGCCGCGAACGCGCCGATTTTCGTCTTGTGCCGCGATCGGGGGCCTGCCATCCTTCCCCGACCACTCTGGAGACGCGGTGGGAGATCGTGGATCGGCCAGCGGCCCGGCGGACGCCCCGGTGGACCTTTCGATGCGGACGTTTTTGGGCTGCGTGCTCGCCGCCATCGTCGCCGCCGGCGGCCGCGCGGCCGAACCGGACGACCCGGCGCTCGGCGCTCCCTTCCCCTGGACGAGATTCCTCGCCGAGGCGTTCCCGGAGGGCCTCGATCCCGATCGCTCCCGCGAGCCGCACACGATCCGGGATCCCGGTCCCGACACGGCCAACTACCCGAACGGCCCCAACACGCTCCCCCGCGGCGGCGTCTACGTCGAGACCAGCCCCGTCTTCTACACGTCGGCCATCAGCGGCATCCAGCCGCAGAGCTACAACTTCGAGTATCTGCTGCGGCTGGGCCTCACCGATCGCGTCGAGTTCCGTCTCTATTCCAGCGGCTTCACCTGGCAGGCCGCGGGCCTCGGCCAGGGTGCGACCACGGGCGTGTCGCCGCTCACCTTCGACACGAAGATTCACTTCTGGGAGGAGCAGCGCGAGTTCTTCCTGCCGGCCGTCGGCTTCGAGGCCTACGTGCAGACGCCGTGGGGATCGCCGGCGTTCAACGCGGGCACGCAGACCGGCCTGACGATGCTCTTCCGCAACACGCTCTTCTGGGGCCTGACGGCGGAATACAACGTCGGCATCGCCGCCGACTCGACGCAGGGCGGCTACGTGCCCATCGACGTCGTGCAGTGGGCGATCTCCAAGGAGATCACCGACGACTTCCAGGTGTTCGTGCACGGGTTCCAGAACGAGTCGGCACTGCCGCGGCTCTCGGCCCAGACGGTCGTCGGCGGAGGGTTCGTGTGGTTTCCCAGCGACACGCTGTCGGTGTTCGGCAACTGGGGCGCGGGCACCGACAAGAGCGGGCCGGCGACGACGTTCCAGTGCGGGTTCGCCGGCTCGTTCTGAACCAGACGCGTACCGGTCCGACGCCCATCCCCCGCCCCGCATCCACCGCCATACGCCATACAAGCCCGGAGCGTCAGCGACGGGACGGGCCACCAACCAGCGACGCCCATCACACCCCGCGCATCCACTGCCATACAAGCCCGGAGCGTCAGCGACGGGACGGGCCGCCTCTGCCTCGTGGCCGCGGGTCAGGCGAGCAGATCCTTCACCACGCGGCCGTGCACGTCGGTCAGCCGGAAATCACGCCCCTGGAATCGGTGGGTCAGCTTCGTGTGGTCGAAGCCCAGCAGGTGCAGGATGGTCGCCTGCAGGTCGTGGACATGCACCTGGTCGCGGGCCGCCTTGAAGCCGAGGTCGTCGCTCTCTCCGTAGCTCAGCCCGCCCCGCACGCCGCCGCCGGCCATCCACACCGAGTAGCAATCGGGGTAATGATCGCGGCCGAGGATGGCGCCCGCCGCCGTGCGGCCCTCCCGGAACGGCGTGCGGCCGAACTCACCCGTGCACAGCACGAGCGTGTCGTCGAGCAGCCCGCGCCGCTCCAGATCCTCGATCAGGGCCGCCGCGGGCCGGTCGAACGTGGCGGCCTTCCGCGTCAGGCCGTCGCGGATGTCCTCAGCGGGGTTCGTGCCGTGGAAGTCCCAGCCCCAGTCGAAGAGGTGCACGAACCGCACCCCCTCCTCCACCAGCCGGCGGGCCAGCAGGCAGTTGTTGGCCAGGCTCGGGCTGCCGGGCTTGGCGCCGTAGGCCTCGAGCACCGCCGGCGGTTCACGGGAGATGTCCATCACCTCCGGGACGCTGGCCTGCATGCGGTAGGCCAGCTCGTACTGCGCGATCCGGGTGACGGTCTCGGGATTGCCGAGTTCCCGCGCCTGCAGTTCGTTCAAGTCCCGCAGCGCGTCGAGCGTCCGGCGCCGCATCGAACGATCCATCCCCGGCGGGTCGGAGACGTAGAGCACGGGGTCGCCCTTCGACCGGCACTGCACCCCCTGGAAGACGCTCGGCAGAAACCCCGCCCCGAAGCTGCTCGTGCCGCCGTTGGGCTGCACGCCCGACGAGATCAGCACCACGAAGCCGGGCAGGTTGGCATTCTCGGTGCCCAGGCCGTAGGTCGCCCAGCTGCCCAGGCTCGGTCGTCCCGCCCGCGGGGAGCCGGTGTAGACCATCAGCTCCGCCGGCGCGTGATTGAACTGGTCGGTGAACATGCTCTTCACCAGACACAGCCGGTCGGCGACGCGGTGCAGGTGGGGAATCGCGTCGGAGAGCTCCATGCCGCTCTCGCCGCATCGCGTCCACTTCCGCGGCGTGCCGAGCAGCCTGGGCACGCCGCTGGTGAAGGCGAACTTCTTGCCGGCGATCGTGTCGGCCGGGCACTCCTGCCCGTCGCGCCGCACGAGTTCCGGCTTGTGGTCGTAGAGGTCGAGGTGCGGTGGCGACCCGGTGAGATGGATCACGATCATCCGCTTCGCGCGGGCCGGCAGCGGCGGCTGCCGGGCCGCCATCGGATCGGCCGGGTCCACGGAGGCCGGCCTGCCCACCGCCGTCCCCGCGGCCCCCGCCCGCTCGCCGAGCAGGCTCGCCAGCGCCATGCCGCCGATGCCTCCGGCCATGCCGCCGAGCAGGTGACGGCGGGTGGCCAGCAGACGCTGTTCGAGGCGGGGATCCATAGCTGTCGTCTCCACGGGACGTGACGCGTGCCGCCACCACCGTCAGGGGCACATGAACGTTTCGTCGAGATTGAGGATCACGTTGGCCACCACCGTCCAGGCCGCCAGGTCCGTGACATCGACGTCGAGATCGGGGGGAACGGGACCGAGCGGGTCGGTGGCCATCTGCCGCGCGCGGTCGGGATGCTGCCGGAAGTCGTCACACGCCTCGTCGTGGAGCCGCACGAGCCGATCGACCTCGCCGGCCGTCGGCCGCCGGGCGAGCACGAGCCGGAAGCCGCGCACGGCCCGGTCGGACGTCGCCGTGCCGCCCTCGCGGACCATCCGCCGCGCCAGCGCCTGCGCCGCCTCCACGTAGACCGGGTCGTTGAGCGTGACGAGCGCCTGCAGCGGCGTGTTGGTCCGTGGCCGCCGGATCGTGCACACCTCGCGGGAGGGTGCGTCGAAGGTCGCCATCGACGGATAGGGATTGCTCCGCCGCCAGGTGGTGTAGAGGGCGCGGCGGTAGCGGTCCTCGCCGCCGCTCGTCTTCCAGTCGATGGCGCCGCCGAAGGCGGCGTTCAGGCCCACGTCGGGCTGCGGCGGGTGCACGCTCGGCCCCCCCTTTTTCCTCGACAACAGCCCCGCGGCGGCCAGGGCCTGGTCGCGGATGACTTCGGCCGCGAGACGCACCCGCGGTCCGCAGGCCACGAGCCGGTTCTCGGGGTCGCGGGCGAGGAGTTCCGGCGACGCCTTCGACGCCTGCCGATAGGCGGCACTGGTGACCAGCAGCCGGACGATCGACCGGGTGTCCCAGCCGCGGGCCACGAGTTCCGAGGCCAGCCAGTCGAGCAGTTCCGGATGGGTCGGCAGGTCGCCCTGGCTGCCGAATTCCTCGCTGGTCGAGACGATGCCGATGCCGAAGAGCCGCTCCCAGAGGCGGTTGACGACCACCCGCGCCGTGAGCGGATTGGCCGGATCGACGAGCCATCGCGCCAACCCCAGCCGATCGAGCCCGGCCCCCTCGGGCAGCCGCGCCGGCGGAAACACGGCCGGCACGCCGGCCGCGACCTCGTCGCCGAGGTTCTGCCAGTTGCCCCGCAGCTGCACCCGCGTCACGCGCCGCTTCGCCCCCTGCAGTTCCTCGAGCACCGGCACGGTCGCGGGCCTGTCCGCCTCGAGCCGCTTCCGCAGGCCCGCCACGTGCTCCCGCAGCGGGCGAAACTCCGGCGGTTCGACGACGCCCTTGGCGGGCGGCGGCACCATGCCCTCGATCTCGGCGATCTCGGCCTGGAGCCGGGCCCGACGGGTGTCGATCGGCTCCCAGGGGATCGTCACCACCGGCATCTCGTCCTTGCGATCCTCGTCGGCGGTATTGTTGAGGACCGCGTACAGGCCGAAGAACTCCCGCTGGGAGATCGGGTCGTACTTGTGGTCGTGGCACTGGCAGCAGGCGATCGTCGTGCCCATCCAGACGCCGAGGGTGGTGTTCACCCGGTCGACGATCGCCACCGTGCGAAACTCCTCGTCGATCGTGCCACCCTCGCTGTTGGTGAGGGTGTTGCGATGGAACCCGGTGGCCACGCGATCGTCGAGCGTCGCGTCGGGAAGGAGATCTCCCGCGAGCTGCCGGATCGTGAACGCGTCGAACGGCATGTTGGCGTCGTACGCCCGCACGACCCAGTCACGCCAGCCCCAGATCGTCCGCGGCGGGTCGTCGGCGTAGCCGGCGCTGTCGGCGTAGCGGGCGAGGTCGAGCCACTGGCGGGCCATGTGCTCGCCGTACCCGTCGTCGGCGAGCAGCCTGTCGACGAGCCGCTCCACGGCGTCCGGCCGCGTGTCCGCCACGAAGGCATCGACCTCCTCCGGACTCGGCGGCAGGCCCGTCAGGTCGAGCGTGAGCCGGCGGGCCAGCGTCACCCGGTCCGCCTCGGGCTGGGGTGCGAGCCCCTCGGACTCCAGCCGCGCGAGCACGAAGCGATCGACGTCGTTCCGCGGCCACTCGGCAGCGTGGACCGGCGGGACGGCGGGGCGACGGACCGGCTGGTAGGCCCAGTGCGGCTCGTACCGCGCGCCCTCGGCCACCCAGCGTCTCACCAGGTCCACCTGCGCCGCCGGCAGCCGGTCCCCCGCCTCGGGCGGCGGCATGACCAGATCGGGATCGCTCGCCATGATGCGGGCGATGATCTCGCTCCGCTCCGGCCGGCCGGGCACGATGGCGGCGCGGCCGCCGAGATCGGCCGTCGCCCCCTCGAAGGTGTCCAGCCGCAGGCCCCCTGCGCCGCCCCCCTGGCGGCTCTCCGCATCGGGCCCGTGGCACCGCACGCAGCGGTTGGACAATAGCCCCTTGATGTCGCGGGTAAAGGAGACGGCGACCGGCCCGCCGGCGGCGTCTTCGGCCCGGCCCTGCCACCCGAAGAGGGACACGAGCCCGAGCGTGATGCCGCACACCGCCGCCCGACCTGCGGTGAACGGTCCGCGATCGCGTCTCGACCAACGGGCCTGCGTCATCGGATCACCCCGCCGGACAGCACCGCCACCGGAAACCGCGCCGGGGCCCTCCGCCGGCGGCAGGCCCCCGTCATTCACTCGCCGTCAATGGTAACCGCCGGATCGGCCGCGACGAAACGATGCCGGGGGGTATGGCACGGGCGGGGCCTGGCCGCCGGATCATCCGCCGACGGGCCCCTCCGCACCCGCCTCGACCTGGAGCGCCGAGAGCGCGTTGCAGGCCGCCCGCTGCTCCGCCTCTTTCTTGTTGCGTCCCCAGGCCGGCGGATACCGCCGCTGACCGATCTGCGCCGAGACGTGGAAGCTCTTGCTGTGGTCGGGCCCCGCCTCCTCGACCACCTCGTACGTGGGCGTGACCCCGTAGTCCCGCTGGGACAGCTGCTGCAGCAGCGACTTGTGGTTGAGCCCCTGCTCGCCCGATGCCACCTTCACGATCTCCGGCTCGAGCATCCGCGCCACGAGTTCCCGCACCGGCCCGAGGCCGCCGTCGAGATACATCGCCGCCACCAGTGATTCGAACAGGTCGGACAGCACCGATGCGGGCACCGGACGGTTGAGTGCCAGCCCCTTCCCGACGATCAGGAAGTCGATCAGCTGCAGCCGCTCGGTGATCCGCCCGCATGTCTCGCGGCTCACCACCACCGACTTGATCCGGGTGAGATCCCCCTCGAGCGAGTCGGGAAAGAGGTGGTAGAGCGTCTCGCAGACGATGAACCCGAGGATCGAGTCGCCGAGGAACTCGAGCCGCTCGTTCGAGGCCAGGCGATGCTGCGCCCCGGACGCGTGGGTGAACGCCGCCACGAGCAGAGACGGGTCGCGGAACTCGTAGCCGATCCGCCGCTGGCACTCCGCCACGTCCACGCCCGCGTCCGCCCGCTCGCCCCGGGGCGTCCCGCCCCGCTGTTGCTCGCCCCGCCTTTGGTCGGATCGCTTCATGCCTTCGACGCCGCGCACTCCCATGCCACCCGGCAAGGGTACGTCTGATCGCGGCGGACTGTCAACGCAATCCTGCGACAATCCCGGGCGATACCGGCTTTTTTTCGGATCCGCGAACCGCCGCCCGGCCGCCCGCGTACGGAACAATCGGACGCATGCCGAGCCGGCGCCTCGCGAGGCCGCCGGCCCGGCCGCGTTGGCCGCCACCCGCAGCCGGCGAGAAGGGCTCGGCGGGTGCGGTCGGGCACATGACGGGGCTCCACCCCGTCGGCCCCCGCGCATAGACTTCTTCGACGTCCA
>Ga0214917_10003767_pt1 | contig 17299 bp, 15 predicted proteins | sample LL_1208_BB_MetaG_FD_177983 | JGI IMG/M metagenome (GOLD analysis project Ga0214917, IMG submission 177983) | Freshwater microbial communities from Lake Lanier, Atlanta, Georgia, United States - LL_1208_BB | ecosystem: Environmental > Aquatic > Freshwater > Lake | place: USA: Georgia | collected... | reverse complement strand
GGCGGTGTGATCTTTCCCGTCATGCCCACACTCTTCCGGCAACGCCATCGCCCGGACGCGCTTGCCTACTCAATTGTGCCAGTACTGAACGTCATAGCGGATTATCCACCCGAGAGACCCCACCGGCGGATCGCGCGGGCCACCCGGACCGGAAGGAAACGGTGCAGGCGCGCGAGTTCGCCCTCAAGCGCGCCGATGCGTGCATCCTTCGCCTGCACCACGTCGGCAAGACGCCGGTCCCGATCAGCGACCGCACGTCCAAGCGCCTCCGCACGTGATTGCCACGATCGCAGCGTACTTGCCTGTGTGATCGCCCACGCCGGCAACCACGCCTCAACCACACTCCGCAGATCCTCGCCCGGCAGGTCGTCCGGCCTGGTCGGTGCCCCCAACCCCTCCTCGATACCGATCACGTAGGCGTACCGCAGGAGGGACACGTAGAACTGTTCCCGCAAACCGACGTCGGCGATCGCATCAAGACCCATCGCCTCGAAGAGTTCCGGGTGACTCGCGACAACTTCCACCGCCGCTCGTCCGGCCCGCCGTTGCCGCTCGAGAAACGATCGCAATTCGAGCGGGTGGTCATGCAACACCACGGCATCCGCGCGGTACACGATCCGGCCACCCCGCTTCGTCAACCGGAACGCAAACTCCGTGTCCTCGCCCGCGGCGAACGCCGGCAGCGTGGTGTCAAAGCCGCCAAGATCATCGAATGTCCGCCTGCCAATCGAGGCGCACGCCGTGTAGAACCGACTGAACGGAACTTGCTCGGGATCGGTGATCGAGTCGTAGTCGAACTGCGCCCCGCGCATCGCCACTTCCATGAGCGGGCTGACACGCGTGGCCGGATCCCAGACTGCCTGCCCCATCACCGCCAGGACTTCGTTCGGAGGCGAGTTCCGGTGCACCCCTAGGAGAATGTCCAGGCATCCCGGGGTGACAACGCAGTCGTCATCAAGGAAGACGATCAGGTCTGCCGTGGATGCCGCGGCCCCGGCGTTGCGAGCCGCCGCCGGGCCCCGGTTTGCCTGCCTGACCAAGCGGATTGTCCGGCCCGTGGGATCGGCCCCGCGCACCACGGCCTCCACTCCGGCAGCATCCGGCGACCCATCATCGACGACAATCACCTCGATCACGAGCGCACCGTGGGCGTGCAACACCCCATGCAGTGCACGGGCAAGCCGATCAGGCCGATTGAACGTCGGGATCACGATCGAGATGTCGGGGAGACCCGTCATGGTGGTCACACCCATCCCGCCGCCGTCCCCGGTTCGTCGCCGTGGTCATCGCCTTCGGCACCGGCGCGGATATCCCCGGTGCGACCGAGCCAGCTACCCCGAACACCTCGCGCCTGGTCGGCTAACGCACGCAGCTCCAGCCACCGTGCGACCGCTGCCGATCCAGGGCCAACCCCCTCCCAAGTGAACCGCCAGTCATGAAGGAGCGCCCGCGCGCGCGCCACGACCACGGTCGGCGGGGCTTCATCCAGAGCCATGCCGAATGTTGGCCACAACCGGGTGAGATCTTCCGAAGACGCGGACCCACCAGGATCAAAGGCCCGACGCGCCACGAGCAGGGCCTCCACCGCCAGTCGTCGCCCCTTCTCGGCGTCACCCATGTCCAAGGCCCGTTCGGCACCAGCCAGCAAGCCAAAAGCCTCGAACTCCGGAATTGACGCCGGCGACCATGCCGGTATCACCCGCACCACGGAGGCATCACCCCAGACGCACACGGCGTCATGATGAAGTGACACCGTCCTGGTATTCGCGGGCAACCACCCAAGGGCATCACTGGGGATCACGTCCAACCGGCACCGCACACCAACGGATCTGTCGAGGCGTTCCGACCAATCACGACGGGCTTCGTACGGGTGTTCCTCGCGGGTGACCGCAACGAACAGTGCCTCCCCCGCCCCTCTTCCCTCTCGTCCCGAGGCGACGATTGCAATCAGGTCGGGAACGAATGAGGGGAGGATCTGCCGGACTCTCTTCCAGGTCTCCGGCCACCACTCCTGCACCACCGGGCCGGACAGTGGCACCTCCAACCCATGTGAGCCCGTCTCCCAACCCTCATCCGCAGCAACCATTACCCGTCCGGCCTCAAGATGTGTCCACCACGCCCGAGGCAGGCTATCCAGCCAGACGCCAAGGTCGGTCGAAGCCCGGGCAACTGCGACTACATGGTCATCCTGGTGCACGTCCGTACCGAAGTCACCCGCCCCGCCGGTACCGGTCCACCAGTCAATGGCGAGCATGTCACGGTGCAGGTTCGACCGAACCGACGGACCCATCGGACGGCAATCCTCGCATGCACGCCGAACGGCATCTGACCATGCGCGCGCGGCGCGGGACCACTGGACGGCCGCGTCGGGATCGCCAGCAGCTCTCGCACGGACCGCGCCGTAGGCAAAATCCGCCGCTACGAAGGCAACCGCCCCAAGCAAGCTGATGTATGCCAGATCGGCCTGACCAGCCTCCATGTCCACGACCATCGCCCGTCGGAACCGACCGAGCACATCCGCCCGCCTCGAGACGAGACCCTCACCACTCGCGAACGATCCGGCGCGTTCCGCAGGTGGACGCAACCATCCCCACCATGTTCGAAGTACCGTTCGCGACGTGTCTTGGCGCAAATGCCATGCCCGGGCATGCGGTTCATAGCGGCACATGTAGCCCATACTGGCGAGGCGTCGACCGATACGCGGGGTGACAAGACCGTCCTCGTCATCCGGATAGCCCCCGATCGCCTGGATGGCTCCCCGGCGCACAAGGGTGTTCGATCCACTGAGATGTCGCGGATTCGACTGAGGCAGGTCTCCCGCGTCTTGCATGAGATGCGCCATGCGCCACCGGTCGGCGATGCGCGACCTGTCGCTCGCCACCAAGCGCCCAGCGACCAGTGCCGTCGCCCGCGTCGACATTGCGCGCACCATGCACTCCAACCACTGCGGTTCCGGGACAACGTCTGCGTCCACTGAAGCAACCAGTTCGTGCCGCACCTGTGCGAGGGCGGTGTTCCGCGCCTGCGGCAGGCCGAGATGCACGGGATGGGACACCGCGCGCACGGAACCGCCGACTGCCACGACAATCGATGCCGTGGTGTCCGATGACCCGTCGTCAACGACGATGATTTCGGCAACCGGGTACGTCTGCGAAAGCAATGCCTCGAGGCATGCCCGCAGGGTGCTTGCACCATTCCGGCACGGGACATACACGCTGATCGGTGCTTCGGGGGCGACGGGCATCATCCTCGCAATGAAACGTCCCGTTCACCATTGATGGCGCGCCGACAATCCCGAGGGCACCCGGGTGCTACCGTTGACCGCGCCACACGAATACGCCGACCGCCATGATGCGACTTCCTACCCCACTCCGGTCATCCACACCAACATCCCGGTCGCGCCGACGCGACGGGTGGCGTGTGCTGGTTCGCACCGCAATCGCACTCTTCTTCGCCGCTGTCTTTTCGGTAGATGCAAGCGCTCGCCGGGTTCATGCCGCAAACGGGACCATTGAGGGAAATTGCCCGTCCGAACTCGTCGCTCCTATCCAACCTAATTCGGGACTGGCGTATGCAGTTTCCGACGAAGAAGATGAACCTGAACCCCGACCCGACGGCCAACCGCTACCACCTTCCACGCCAGAGACGGCATACACCGCGGGTGAAGCCGATCCGGCCATTCCACCGGTCCTGACAGAGATCGAGCGGTCCCTGTTCGACGCCGCCAACCGGGACCGAATCAGCACCGGATTGCCCGCACTCATCGTCGACCCCACCCTGATCCCGCTTGCCCGCCTCCGCGCCGGGGACCAGGTTTCCCGCACCGTCCTGTCACACCTCGATGACAGCGGTGCCCTCGGGTTCGTGCGACTGATCCAGCACGCACGCATCCCGTATGCCTACGCCGGGGAGAACCTCGTCCGCCTGACGGTCACACTGCCTCTCGAGACCGCCGGGACGCGTGCCGAACGCGCACTGATGCAAAGCGCCACGCATCGCGCGAACATCCTGGATCCGCGTTACGGTCGTCTCGCCGTCGGACTTGCCACGGATGCCAAAGGGCGACTCGTGTTTGCCCAACTCTTCCGTGACGGTCAGTGATCAGCACGGCATCTACGTCGAGGTACTACCATTACCCAGTGGTATCTTTCACGCAGTAATGCGAATAAGCTTGGCTGGTTCTGGCCGCATCGTAATGGGAGGCAACCGTGTCGAAGGGGCGCGTTGAGGCATTCAGCGATGGCGTCCTCGCCATCATCCTCACGATCATGGCATTCGAACTCAAGGTGCCAACGGGTGGTGACCTCACTGCCCTGGGTCCCCTCGTGCCACTCTTCCTGACGTACGCGCTCAGTTTCCTGACCGTGGCAATCTTTTGGAGCAATCACCACCATCTGTTCCAGGCCGCTGTACGGGTAGACAGTGCGGTCCTGTGGGCCAACCTTAACCTCCTGTTCTGGCTTTCGCTCGTGCCATTCGTCACCGGATGGATGGGAGCGAATAGCACAGCTCCCGTTCCCGTAGCTGCCTACGGTGTGGTCAAGCTTTTGGCTGCGTTTTCCTATAGGAACTTGCAACATATCCTTGTTGGCCAGGCCGCGCCTGCATCGGTCCTCGCCCAGGCCATCAAATCGGACCGAAAGGGCCTCGTGACCCTGGCGATCGTGTCGTGCGGCATCCCATGCGCGGCCTTCGCTCCCTGGCTTTCACAAGCCCTCTACGTGACTAGCGCCGCAATCTGGCTTGTCCCGGACAGCCGCATCGAACGGGCACTGAGTGCGCCCAGTTCGCGTGCGGCATGACGGCAATCCGCCACTGTCACCCGATATCCGGCTACTCGAAAAGCCAGGCCTGCGTGAGACGGCCAAGTCAGGACCGACACGTACGTCTTCCGAGGAGTGCCAATTCTCATTTTGGCAATGATCCCCATCACGGTGTCCACTCAGGCGCATGGGCCACGGGACGCCCACAGCCCGATCTCACACGAGGGAACGCACGCCTCTTGCCATTGCTACGTTTTCCATAGTAATCTGATTGTCAGGATCACCATCCGAAGGACATGACATGACTTCGCTCGCCGTCCCGTTCACCGCGCATGACGACACCCATCTCGGCGTCGTCCATCTGACCGTGCGGGACCTGCCCAAACTCACGGCGTACTACCGCGACAACCTCGGTCTGCGGGTGCATCGCGAAACCCCGGGTTTCGCGGCGATGGGAACCGGAGGCGCCGACCTCCTCCATCTGACCGGCAGTCCTGATGCGCCACGACCGGCACGCACGTCGGGCCTTTACCACTTCTGCCTACGCGTCCCCGAAAGGCGCGATTTCGCGCGGTGGCTTGCCCATCTCGCCGAAACCCAGACTCCCCTCGCCGGACTCGTGGATCACCGCTTTGCCGAGGCAATCTACCTCGACGATCCTGAGGGGAACGGCATCGAACTCAATTGGGACCGGCCCAGATCGGAATGGCCCGACCCATCGATCGTGATCCGCCTCGGAAACGGACGACTGGACACCGCCGGCCTCGATGCCCTCATGGACGGAGCGGCCCCATGGACGGGTGCGCCTCCCGAAACCGACGTCAGCCACATCCACCTTCATGTGGGCAACCTGGACGAAGCCGAACGGTTCTACACCGGGGTCATCGGCCTGACACGCATCATGGACTTTCCCGGACAGGCCGTTTTCACCAGTGCCGGGGGCTATCACCACCATGTGGCATTCAATGTCTGGAACGGGCGCAATATCCCGCCCAAGCCAGAGGATGGCGCGGGCCTGCGTTCCTACACCATCGTGCTTGTGTCAGATGCCGAACGACACACCATCCTTGATCGCGCGGCCACGGCCGGTTTTGCAGCGACCGAGACCCCTGCCGGGCCGCTCCTGCGCGACCCAGCCGGCAATGGCGTCATCCTCACCGTTGCGTAGGAACCGGATAACGGTCATCCAGTCGGGTACCCGGTCAGGCGTGATCCCGCCACGAGTACCGCGGCGCGTACCCAAGGATCGACCGCGCCTTGGCAATCGAATACGGCGCACCGTCGAACCCGTGTGCCAGTGGTGCGAGTTCCGGCACCCAGCGCTCAATGACCTCGCCGACTGGGGTTCGCGTGTGGCTATCGGCCGCACCCACGTTGAAGATGTGGTTGCCCACACCAAGTCCATCAAGGTGCATCACTGCCAGCCGCGCCGCCTGAGCTACATCCCGCGCATCCACGTAACTCCACAGGCCACCCGATGCATCCCGGTCGTCGCGTGGTCGCCCGCGAGAGTCGTACTCATCCTCGCCAACCACCATGGCAATCCGCAACGAGGCACCATGGAGGCCATGTTCGTTCGCGCCGAGGGTCACGACCTGTTCACCCGCCAACTTGGACAGGGCGTACAGGTCATCCGGACGCGTGCCAACGGTCTCATCGGCGGGCAGGTGAGTGATCCCGCCGTGCCTCGCCTGCCAATCAAGCCCATAGACGGTGATCGAACTGGCGTACACCACTCGCGGGATGCGCAAGGCAATGCAGGCGGCCACCACGTTCGCGGTTGCCGAACCATTGTTCGCGTACACCTGTTCACCGGGATGATGCGCCGTACTCGCATGCGCCCCGAGATGAATGACGGCGTCCGCCCCGGCGATGGCCCCATACACATCACCCGGGTTTGACAGGTCGCAGTAGAGAGACCGGTCGGCCAAGCCTGACGGAGGCAGGGAACGATCCAGCGCCCACACCCCTGCGATCCCAGACGCCTTCAGTTCCGCGAGTGTCGCCCGGCCGATCCGCCCCGACGCACCAGTAACCGCAATGATCATCCTGTCTCCTTCCGGCATCCCATGCCGTCGGCGGATCGTACCTGCATCCGGAAACACGCCCAATCGCCCCGTTCACAACGGATCGGGCATGGACGACCAGAACATCGAACCCGAATAGCCAAGGAGCTCACCGCACTCCCAGTCGTGGGATGTCACACCGGACCCGGCCGGCGGCGCGCCTTCCGGGTGCCGTGCAGGGACAGCGTCGCAACATGCGTCCGCGCGAGCACGATCCAGTCGCGCAGAGTGGCATCGTCGTCAAACCCTGACGGTTCCACCGTGACGAACCCACCCATGTTCCGTCCAGTGAACATCATGGGGCCCGCGTGGGGTCGGGCAAGCGCATCGCGATGAAGGTCGGGCCCGGTACGCACAACCAGGGTCTCACCGATGACCGCCACAAGCATGTGGGATCTGACCATGAACGCCAACCCACCGAACATCCGCCGTTCGGTCACGTCCGCGTCACCATCCACGATGTCCCTGATCCGTTCGGCCAGACCCTCATCGAATGCCACGCTGACAACCCTCCTGCAAGGATGATGCACACCAGAGATCCTGTTTGCCCTCGGAACTCCCTCAGGGCCGACCGGGACAGGTACGATTTCCAAACGGAAACCAAGGCCGAATAAGGGAAAACATGAAGTTCCGCGCCATTGACTTCGTAGTCGTGTTCGTCGCAGACATGGATCGTGCCATCACGTTCTACCGGGACACCCTTGGGATCGCAATTGCCGGTGGCGAGGACCCGCACCCGGTCTGGAATGAACTCGAGACCGAACCGGTCACCGTTGCACTCTTCGCAAACACGGACTCCGCGGGATCAAACGCAAGCATCGGGATTGCCGTCGATGATGTCCAGGCCGCGGTGGACGAACTACGCGCCTCGGGACACGCCGTTGCGATGGACACCATAGAGACTCCCGTCTGCTTCATGGCGACCATGCACGATCCTGACGGAAACACCCTCATCCTGCACCAACGCAAGGATGGCACGGCGGGCTAATCCAGAATTCACGTTTCCTACGTTGTTTCCTGTCAGGAGGACCTGTGTGAACGTACGTGCCATCGACTTCATTGCCCTGAGTGTCGCCGACATGGATCGCGCAGCGACGTTCTACCGCGACATACTCGGACTGGACATCCCACCCGGCGATGCCGGTCACCCCATGCATGCAATGTGGCGCGAACTCGACACGTCGCCGGTGACCATCGCGCTCTCCCTTGACGCCGAGAACGCCGGGAAGAGTGGCGGGATTGGCCTCGCGGTCCCGGATGTCGCAAGCGCCGTCGCCGAGGTCCGTGCCTCCGGTCACCGGGTAGTTATGGATGTGTTCGACACCCCGGTGTGCCACATGGCCATCATCCTGGATCCCGACGGCAACACTCTCTACCTGCATCAGCGCAAGGATGGCACTGCCGGGTAGCCAGACAGTCCCGCCCCATCTGCTCAACGCCACACTCCAATGTCACGCAACCCGAAATACGGATGTGGCAGAATGCCGATCAGGAGGTGCGATGTCCATGCCGTCACTCGAGGAACTTGGCGAAGAGAACCCAAACCTTTCGCAACAGGCAGCCGAATGGCGTGACGCCCGGCGAAACGCCGGCGAAGATCCCGACGACTGGGAAGCCTTCCGCGAACACGTCCAGGCGATCGGTGCCCCGGATCCTGGCGACGAAGAACCCCACGACTTCCGCGACTCGTAGGTCTCTTGCTGACCGTCACTCCTCGAGGCGCGGACGGTACTGAAGCGCCTCGGCGACGTGGGGCGCGCCAATCACGTCCGCGCCCGCCAGATCAGCGATCGTGCGCGACAGTTTCAGCACCCGGTGGTACCCGCGTGCCGACAGATGCAACCGCTGCATTGCCGTCCGAAGCAGCGCCTCGGCAGGGGCATCGGTCCGGCAATGGTCGCGCACCGCTGCCGGGGTCAGTTCGGCATTGCACGTCTGCCCCGTCCCGACCAATCGCGCGGTCTGTCGTGCCCGCGCAGCGAGAACACGCGCGCGCACGACACTGGACGCCTCCCCGGGTGCCGGTGGCGGTGGCGATGCTCCGCCGACCGTTCCCACAGCCAAGTCCTTGTACGACACGCGTGGCACCGTCAGGTGGATGTCGATCCGGTCAAGCAGGGGACCCGACAACCGTCGTTGATAGCGCCGGATCGCACCATCCGGGCAGGTGCAGGCACGTTCCGGATCCCCGGCAAACCCGCACGGGCATGGGTTCATCGCCGCCACGAGGGTCACCCTTGCCGGAAATGTCGTGGTCCCGGCCGCCCGCGAAATCGTCACGACCCCATCCTCAAGGGGTTGGCGCAATGTTTCAAGCGTGTGGGTGCCGAACTCCGGCAATTCATCCAGGAAAAGCACGCCCCGGTGGGCAAGCGTGAGTTCGCCCGGTCGCGGCGACGGACCTCCACCGACAAGACCGGCATGACTGACGGTGTGATGGGGCGAGCGAAAGGGTCGGCGTCGCACCAACGGTTCGTCGGCAGGCAACAGTCCGGCAACCGAGTAGATCTGGGTTACCTCAAGGGCCTCATCGGGGGTCAAGGATGGCAGGATCCCCGGAAGGCACCGGGCCAGGAGGGTCTTGCCTGCACCGGGACTGCCGGATAACAGGAGGTTGTGTCCGCCGGCCGCAGCGACCTCGAGGGCGCGCTTGGCGTGTTCCTGCCCGCGCACGTCAGCAAGGTCCTGCCCGACCACTGGACGGTCATCGTCCAGGTCCGGACGACCGCTTCGGGAGAACGGAGGGATCGGTTCCTCCCCATTGAGATGTTGCACGAGGGCCAGAAGCGACGGTGCCCCGATGACCTGGACCTCCTCGATCAGGGCTGCCTCCGGCGCATCCGATGCGGGCACGATGACTGTCCCGATCCCGTTCGCCCGGGCCAACGACACGAGTGGCAGCACGCCATTTGTATGGCGCATCGCTCCATCAAGGGAAAGTTCCCCGAGGAAGAGGGTGGGACTGGACGGCAGTTCCACCGCACCGGAGGCCGCTAGGATGCCAAGTGCTATCGGCACATCGAATGCCGCACCTTCCTTGCGTACTTCCGCTGGCGCAAGATTGATCGTGATCCTTCGTGCGGGGAAGGTAAATCCCGTGTGCCGAATCGCCGCGCGTACCCGTTCCCTCGCCTCCTGCACGGCCGCATCGGGCAAGCCAACGACGGTGACAGCCGGCAATCCCTGTGCCAGGTCTACCTCAACCTCGACAAGTGCCCCCTCAAGACCAACCACACTGCCAGTCTGGACTCTCGCCACCATTGGCATGCCCCTTGTTCCGTCGTTACGTCACGTGCACGATACGCGGATACGGGAACGACCGCAAGGTTCATCCTTGATGGATCCGAGGATCCGAACTGGGTGATCCCTCGTTCCGGTGCCACCCCTTGTGCCACCGAACCCGATTCCCGAGACCGTGCCAACAGCACTCCAGTCCTTCGGTTCGGTGCACCACCCGATCTAATTGCGAACAACTCGCAATTGTGATAAATTAGGCATCACTCGCATCTGCTTCGCAATAGCAAATGCGAATCCTCGCTGCACAGGAAGGAAGACATGCCACCACTGATCACCTCCCGTCCGGCACTGGGCCGGCGCGACCTCATGCGTACCGTAGGCACCGCCGCGATTGCCTCGCAGTTCCTGCCCTCAATGGCACTGGCACAGTCGGCGATCTCGGATGAACTGCGCATCGCCAACGAGGAAACTCCTTACGGTCTCGACCCGGTGCATGAGTACTCCGCCGGCTACCTCCGTAGCATCGGCGTAGCCGAGGGTCTCCTCCGCCTCACCCCGCAAGGCGACGTGGATGTCGATATCGCGGCGTGGTTTGCAAACGCCGGTCCGAATGCCTGGCGGGTCGGTCTCCGACCAGATGTCCGGTTCCAGGGCGGCAAGCCAGTCACCGCAAAGGAAGTGGTTGCCAGCCTCGAGCGCACACGCGCCCTGTCAACCTACGGCGCCAACCTCCTGAAGGGGATCAGCATTGACGCCGAGGGTGACTTGGTGGTGCGGTTCTCAGCCAACCGGGCCATCCCGGCCCTTCCACAAATCCTCACCGACGAGTGGCTGATGATCCACAATGCGGAGTCATTCGGGGCCAAGGACAACTCGTTCGACGTTGGTGCAGCCGACTACACCGGCGCATTCAAGGTGGCAACCTTCAACCCGCGCGTGCAGGTCGTGGCAGAGAGAAATCCCAAGTACTGGGGCGAGACGCCACGCATCGCACGCATTGTCTTGAACGAGGTGAGTGACCCGGATGCCCGCTCACTTGCGGCCCTGTCCGGTGAGGCGCATATCGTCCGGAGCATCACGGCCGAATCCTCTGCACGCATCCAGCGTAGCCGCACGTCCCGCCTCTACACCATCCCCAGCACGGACTGCGCCGCCGCCTACCTCAACATTGCCAAGGAACCATTCAGCGACGTACGCGTCCGACAGGCACTCGCCTGGTCGCTTGATCGCGATGAGATCGTGAATGTTTCCTACAACGGCCTCGCCCGGACTGCACCTTCATGGCTAGGCACGAACGTCGCCTATCCCGAAGCCCGACGGGTCGGATACACGCGCCTGGACCTCACCCGCGCGGCCCGTCTCCTCGACGAGGCCGGTTGGACCCTCGCGTCCGGTGGCAAGGTCCGGGCCCGGAATGGCAAGCCTCTCAAGTTCAGCCTGATCTGGTGGGGCGGTGGCAAGCCAACTGCCGAACTCATGCAGGCCCAGTGGGCAAAGATGGGCGCACAGGTGGAGGTCCTTGGTTCACCCGACTACGGTCTTCTTGACTCGTTACGGTCGGCGGGTAATTGGGACGTCTTCGTCGAAGGATGGGGCACCGATGGCGACCCGGAAAGTGTCCTGTCCCGGCACGTCGCCGCCGATGGCGACCTCAATTACATGAAGTACAACGACGCGGTCATGACCGACCTGCTAAAAGGGTTCGAGACCCTGACGGATGCCGAGGACCGGCGCGTCCAGGCCCTTCATATCAACCAGCGTCACGCCGATACTGTCCCCTTCATCCCAATCTCCAGTCGTGCGCGCCTCAATGCCGTCAGCACGAAGGTGCACGGTTACGTTCCTCACTTCCAGTGGTGGCAGTACGAAGTCCACTCCGACCTCTGGGTATCCAGCTAGGGGCGTGGTGGCCGTCCGCAAAACACGTGTCCGAACGGCCACCATCGTCACGCCCAGCTCAACGGAACGAGATTTCCCAACCAATGTTGCGTTACACCATCACCCGTCTTGCCATCGCACTCCCAGTCCTCCTGGCGGCGGTGACCGCAAGTTTCATCCTCATCCACGCCGCCCCCAGTGATCCGGTAGCGATCATGTTCGGGGCGGTACGAGGTGGCAGCCAGGTGGGCGCAACAGGTACCCAACGCGACGCCCTGCGCCATGAACTCGGATTGGATCGCTCCTGGCCGGAACAGTATTTCTCATGGGTCGCAAGGACGGCACAGGGTGACCTCGGTACGTCGTTCAGATCCCGGCGTCCCGTGGCAACCGAGATGGGAAACCGGATGCCCGCCACGCTATCCCTCGGCCTGACCGCACTTGTCGTCCAGGCCATCCTCGGACTTGGTCTCGGTGCCCTCGCGTCACGACATCCTGGTGGCTTCGTAGACCACGTGACCAATGCGATTGCGATGATCCTGGTCTCAGTTCCTGCCTACTGGCTCGGGCTCATATTCCTCTGGACCTTCGCGGTCGGCTTGAACTGGGTCGATGTGACAGGTCCTCCCGATCCATCTCGCATTGTCCTTCCCGCCCTGACACTCGGGTTGGTCATGACCCCGCCCGTCATGCGAGTATTCCGGACAAGCCTGATCGAACAGCAATCGCGGGCACATGTAACCGTCGCGCGGTCAAAGGGTCTGGCAGAAGGGGTCATCCTGTTCAGGCACGTTGCGCGACCGGCAATCCTGCCAGCCATCACCCTTCTTGGCATCAGCATGGGCGAAATGCTTGGAGGTGCGGTCATCGTCGAAAGCATCTTCTCCTGGCCGGGACTAGGCAAGTACCTGCTCGATTCCATCCTTGCGCGCGATTACCCCGTCGTGCAAGGCTACATGCTGCTCACCACCTTCACTGTCGTAATCGGCACCCTCGTCGTGGACCTCTTGCATGGCTTCCTTGATCCGCGCCTCCGTACTCCCTGACACCCGACAAGCCAAGCGGCGCGACTGGTCCGTAGGCATCCCTGCCTTCATGGCTATCCGCCGACTTGGCATTGCGGGCATGACGGGTGCCGCCATAATCATGTGCATGATCGTGATGGCCGTTGCCGTGCCTTTGGTGTCGCCTTACGGGATCGCGGAGACACGTTCGGGCGAACGTCTGCGGGAACCGGAGTTCGCCCACCCATTCGGCACGGACCGTCTCGGACGCGACCAGTTCACCCGTGCGGCGGCTGCCGGCCGGACATCACTCACAGCCACTTTCCTAGCCCTGGCCCTCAGCCTGACCATCGGCGTGGGCCTCGGGCTCCTCGCTGGACATGCCGGAGGCGGCATTGACATGGTCGTGATGCGAGTCGCGGACGTGATCATGGCCTTGCCGACCCTCGTCCTGGGCATCGTCGTCGCCGCCCTGTTTGGTCCGGCACTCCTGACTGTCGTGATCGCCACGGTGAGTTTCTGGTGGGCCGGGTACGCCCGTGTCACCCGGACCCTCGTTCGTCAAGTGCGGAACGAACCGTTCGTGGAGGCTTCGCGCGCAATCGGGGCGACGCCTTGGCGGATCGCGACCCGCGAAGTCCTTCCGCACATCTGGGGGCCGATCATCGTGATGGCCGCCCTCGATGTCGGATCGCTCCTGATGACCCTTTCAGGTCTCTCGTTCCTTGGTCTTGGTGCCCAGCCACCGACCCCGGAATGGGGATTGATGCTGGCCGACGGACGCGCCTACTTCATGGACGCGCCCTTCCTGATGTTCTTCCCGGGACTGATGATTTTCCTGTGCGTCCTGGGCGTCAACCTGCTTGGCACCGCCCTGCGCCAACGCATCACCACGTCTGTGTAGGCGAGATGCCCATTCCCCCAAGGCAAAGGGGGGATGTTCCACCAATCCGGTAGCCCGAAAAACACAAGAACCCACCTGACCCCGTCAGAGTGGGTTCTCTGGACCCGCCCCCGGAACTCACCGTGGCGGGCGCATGCAATTGTGGAGGTGACTGGTCGCGGGCTAGACGGAAGTATCCACGTGTTGCGGGGTCACGATCCGCGGACGAGTCCGCGTCGCCCCCTCGGCACTCTGGGAGACCGCCTGCTGTGCGATGACCCGTGACTTGGTTGCCCGAGAGGCAGCCGATGCATGGATCTCCGCGATGACCTGTGCGTTCCTCTGGTCCACCACATCCCTCAGGTGGCCCAAGGGTCCATCCTGAACGCGCATCGCTCTTGTTCCTTCAACTGGAGACCGGAAATCCGGTCATCTATTCCTGCTTACATTATCGGCAAGTCGTGGTGCAACTTGAGTCTGCGGCAACCAAATCAGGGTATTTGCTTGACGGCGGGAAGGTTTTCTGGTCACGGGTTCGTGTGTGACCTGCGACCAGATGGATCAGACCTGTTCCTCGGCCTTGCCAGCCAGGTACGCCTCACGTTGGGCGGCATGATTGAACGGCACCGGCACGTCCCACCAACCGGTCTTGTTCGTCCCGGCTTCCGGGAAGTTCCGCGCCACGATCACCTCCACCAATGCCGGGCCTCCCGATGCCAATGCGCGTCGGATTGCCGGTGCAACCTGATCCGGTTCGGTCACCCGCTCGCCTGGTATGCCGAACTCGTGGGCAATATTCGCGAAATGAGGGCTGTAAGGCTCACCCCTCCGAAGGAAGTCAACCGCGGCGGTCCGGCCGAAGTTCGCCAACTGCCCACCCTTGATCGACCCGAACCCGGAGTTGTTGAAGACCACGAACAACACTGGCAGGTCCATCATGGCCGCCACACCGATCTCCTGCATCGTCTGCAGGAAGTCGCCATCGCCGCAGACCGCGGCAACCTGCCGGTCTGGCTGGGCAAGCTTCGCGCCGATTGCTGCCGGCACGGTGAACCCCATCGTCGAGAAACCACCACTGGTGAGATGGGTGCGGGGTTCATATACCGGGAACTCCTGCCGGATGATTGCCTGCACGATCCCTGCACCCGTGACGACAATCGCACGCCGGTCGAGGGCCGAACGCAGTTCCTTTGTCGCACGCGCCTGCGTCATTGGCACCTGATCAGAATCGCGACGGCCAGCGCAAATGGCATCCCATTCGGCCTTGAGCCGCACGATCTCACCAAAATACGTGCCATCACGCCACTTCCGAGCCGGCGTCACGTCGCCAACGGCTGCATGCAAGTCTGCAAGGGCCGCCTTGGCGTCTGCCACAAGACCGACCGCCACCGGGTAGTTCTTGCCGATCTCTCGCGGCTCGATATCGATCTGGATCAGCGCCGACGGCGGGATCGTGAAACTCACGCCTGCCCGGTAACTGCTCGCCGACCAGTCGACAAACCGGCATCCAACGGAAAGCACCACATCGGCGTTCGCCGCCAAGGTATTCCCGGACGTGCTGGCCGTATCTCCGACACTCCACCCGTTCAGGTCGTGGTCTTCCGGTATCGCACCCTTGCCCATCCACGTGGTGACCACCGGAATCCCGAGGTGTTCGGCTAGCGCCACAAGTTCATGCGAGGCATCCGAGAGGATGACGCCACCGCCGGCAACGATCACCGGACGCTTTGCCCCGGCGAGAAGCTTCGCGGCCTTCTGCACATCGTGTGCATCCGGACGGGACCGGCCAGACCCGATGAAGTGGTCCGGTCCGTGCACGGTGACATCCGCATCATCGGCCTGCACATCCATCGGCAGGTCCAGATGCACGGGCCCGGGACGGCCGGTCGTCATCGCACTCCAGGCACGTTGCATCACGAACGGCAACTGTTCGACACGGCTTGGCTGCCATGTCTGCTTCGTGATCCCCTCCATGACCCGCGGGAAGTGCGCCCATTGTGACCGGTCCAGTTCCTGGAGGACACCATGACCGCGCATGTAGGTGTGGGGGCTGCCCGTGAGGAGCATCATCGCTTGCGAATCAACATGGGCCGTGGCAACGCCAACCGTCGTGTTCGCCGCGCCGGGACCGATTGACGCGAACGCCGCGATCGGGTTCCCACTTGCCCGGTAGTACCCGTCGGCCAGGTGCGCCGCCGATTGTTCGTGCAGGACCTGCACGACATTGAGATCCGGATAGTCAAGGAAGGCATCGAGGACCGTCCAGATCCCGTGCCCGGGTATCCCCGCCACATGCCTGACGCCTGCCTTCACCAGGAAGTCCGCGATCATCTGTGCGCCGCTCAACCGTGGCATCTTGGCCAATCCCCCTTCATGTCTTCCATCTGGCCGGCCCTTGCTCCCCTCTCCAGTCGCAATGGGGATGGGGACAAGCACCAAGCACCCTACGCGCCGGAACCCAACTGCCGAAGCAGGTACTCGCGGCTTCGCACCGCATTCTCACGAGGCGACTGTTCCGGCCACGGCGGACCGAGTCGGACATCCTGCTCCAGGACGTACCACCCGTCAAAGCCGACCCGGCGCAGTTCGGCAACCAGTGCCGGGAAATCCACAAGACCGTCGCCGACCGGGACGAATCCACCGGCACCGATGGCGTCGGGATAGGCCAGTCCCTCGGCACGCACCTGTGCGAGGACCGCCGCGCTGACATCCTTCACGTGGACATGCCAGACCCGGCCGGCATGCCGGCGAGCGAGGGCAACCGGATCCCCGCCACCGTAGGCCACATGACCAGTGTCCAGGCACAGGCCAACCAAATCTGCAGGCGTATTGGCCATGACCGCATCGATCTCGGCCTCGGTCTCGACGTAGGTCGCCGCATGCGGATGGAACGCCACGCGGACACCCAGTGGCGCAATGGCGCGGGCCAGATCGGCAAGCCCCTCGCCATACCGCGCCCACATGTCCGGCGACAGGCCATCTGCCCCCGTGACGCGCCCGGCAATCGCGGAACGGCGGGCATCCCCGGCGTCAGCGGCCACAAGCGTGTGACATCCCACCGCAGCCAACCGGTGCGCCAAGGCAACGCCGAACTCGTGCGACGCCACGAATGCACCGGGGTCACGGTAGTTCAGTGGGCAAAAGGCCCCGACCAGCGACAACCCGCGCGATCCCAATGCGTGCCGGAGTTCTCCGGGATCCAACGGCAGGTAGCCATCCGGACCAAGTTCGGTCCCGGTGAATCCGAGTTCGGCGATCTCGTCCAGGACGTGATCCACTCCGGGGACCTCACCCCAACCGGGGATCTCGCACACGCCCCACGTGATCGGGGCGGCGGCTATCCGGGGACCGTGCTCGCCATGGGCACGTGCGTTGATCAAGTCTGCCGATTTGCTCATCGCCCGCCAGTCTACCCTGTCAATCCCGGCACCATTCCCCTCTCCCGTCGCAACGGGCTTGGGCGGCGAT
>Ga0214917_10003766_pt1 | contig 17300 bp, 22 predicted proteins | sample LL_1208_BB_MetaG_FD_177983 | JGI IMG/M metagenome (GOLD analysis project Ga0214917, IMG submission 177983) | Freshwater microbial communities from Lake Lanier, Atlanta, Georgia, United States - LL_1208_BB | ecosystem: Environmental > Aquatic > Freshwater > Lake | place: USA: Georgia | collected... | reverse complement strand
ATTATATTAAGAATAAGCTCGCTGAAAAAAAAACAAAACTTATTGGCCAGAAATAAAAGACCGAAACGATAACAACGTGTAAGCAATATCCCGAATCGTTCCTCTCGGGACATCGCCTACACGCCGACCGTTACCTGCAAGCCTAAAGAACGAACAGAGTACAAAGACAGACATAATAAAACAGAAAATAATGACAGAAAAAGTGAACATTCAGACAGCCGACCCAAAAGCCAACGCTTCTGTATTTTTATTTTTTCCCACCGAACATTTTTTAAAAACAATTTTAGCCAGCCGCACAAACGGCACATTTGCAAAACCGCACAAGCCAAGCCACAACCCAAGTTTTGCAAAAGAGCCATTTTTTGCCAACGCTCGACAGAACGAAGAATTTTCTAATTTTAAAACCATAAAAAAAACAATATGAACAATTCAAAGCAATGGAGTTCAGCAACTCCCGGTTACATCATCTTTCTTGTTGACCAGTCAGGCTCAATGGGAGAAGATTACACAGGTGGAAAAAACAAAGCCGAGTTTACTGCACTTGTAATTAATAGAACAATCAATGATTTGATTTTTACCAATAGTGCAGGTGACAAAATCAAAGACAGGGTATTTATCTCAATCATTGGCTATGGTGGTCAAGGTGGAAATTCAGTTGACGACATCCGTTCTGACTATTTGAGTGCTTTTGCTGACAGTCCATTAAGAACAGAAAAAGTAAAAAAGAAAGTTTCTGACGGAGCAGGAGGTTTAGTAGAAATTGAGGAGGAAATGGCGATTTATTTAGAGCCAACTTGTCCTAGAAATGGATTAACTCCAATGGGTGAGGCACTAGATTTTGCGAAGCAACTTATTGAAGGATGGATAAACAAAAAACCTGATAATCCAGCACCAGTAATTATTAACGTATCTGACGGTATGCCTTATACAGGAGGAAGTGCAAATGATGATGCAGAAAAAGCGATAACTGTTGCTAACTCAATAATGAATATTAACACAAATGACGGAAATCCTATTATTTTCAATGTACACCTTGGACAGCCACCATTCAACGAATCTAAGTTTGAATCAAGTGAAAGCAAAATTTCAGATGACCAAGGAAAAATGCTTTTCAAAATTTCAAGCAAAGTGCCTGAAACATATAGAGACGCTGCAAGAAAGCACGAATTTGTAACATCTGAGGATTCAAGGGGCTTTGTTTCTAACGCAGGACCTGAAACATTAATCAAGTTTATCAACTTTGGCTCTTCTGGTGGCACAGATAGAATTGTATAGAAATGGAAATTAAAATTGATAATGACAGATCTAACAATTCGCATTTTTCCTATAATACCGGAGAACCTGGTCTAATTGTCCTTTTGGTTGATCAAACAAGTTCAACAGGTCGCACAGCTAGTGATAAGCAAAATACTATAGCCGAATTAATAACTAAATCTGTTAACTCATTAATAATGAATTTAATTTTATCTAACATCGGTTCTCATGGAACGATTAAAGACAGAGCTTTTATTTCAATAATTGGCTATGGTGGAATTGGAGTAAATTCGGTAGAGATTATTCATTCCGATTCTTTAAGTGCTTTTGCTGACAATCCTTTAAGAACAGAAAAAGTAAAAAAAAAGGTTGTTGATGGTGCTGGTAAATTGGTAGAAATTGAAGAAAAAATGGCAATTTGGTTAGAAAATAAATCAAATGGCATACCACCAGAAAATTTTAATTTTCTATTAAATCATTTGAATATTTGGCATTATCACAAAGGTATTAACTATCCAAAAACTTCAATTATACATTTTTGTGAAGATGAAAAGGAAGGATTTAGGTCTTTGTTAAATTCCTTTAAATGGGATAATAAACCTTATGAAAGCCCAACTATTATTGAAAAATTATTTGTATGAAAGTAAATATAAAAGGCTTTATTACATCCAAAAGTGCTGAACAATATATTGATTGTGCTGACAACTATGCTATAGATAAAAGTAGTCATAGGTTTTCGGTATCTGATGGTGTTTCTAAATCATTCTTTCCTAAAGTATGGTCAGAAATATTGGTTACTCAATTTGTCGAAAGAACAGACTTGAAAGAAACTGAACTCATTAAAGTTTGTCAAGAAGAATGGCAAAAACGAATTGAGGAGATAGTTAGTTTACCTAATACTAAGTGGTTTACCAAATCACAGTATAATAGAAAAGACCCAGCACTAGCCACATTTGTTGGATTACAATTCTTTGAAAAAGAAAGAAAATGGTCTGCCTCAGCATTGGGTGATAGTTTCTTATTTTTTGTTCCAAAGGGTTTCAAAGACTATCAAAAAGAATTAGTTAAACTATCTAGTAAAACCGAACCAATTGTTTTTGACAATTTCCCTGATTACCTGACAAGCATAGGAGATAATCATAAAGGAACACTTGAAAAACTTAGAAGTCAGAAAATAGTTGATGGCACATTTTATTTAATGACAGATGCTTTGGCAGAATGGTTTATAAAAGAAGGTGTAAATGCCATTGGAAAAATAACGGTATGGCAATCACAGGCAGACTTTGAAAGATTTATTTCTCAAGCAATTGAAGAAAATCAAATGACAAATGATGATTGTGCTATTCTTTGTATTGAGCTATCTGAGGTAGAAAAAACAGGAATTGACTATTCAAAAATACAAGTAACTGATTTAAATGATTTGATAAGTGATCAGGAAGCTGAAAAAGAAAAAATCAAACAGAAAAAACTAGAAGAAGAAAAAATAAAGCAAGAAAATGAAGCAGAAATTCAGAATTCTAAGGAATTAGAAACTACACAAAATGAATTGCACACTCCTGAAAGTCCTATTAAGGAAATCAAAGAAGTTCCCCCAAGTGAAGGATTTATTTCGAAAGGTATTAATGCTGTAAAAGGATTTCTTACAAGCAAGGAAAAAGAAGGGAATAAAGAAACTGAATTAAAAGAAGAGAAGACAAGTGCAGAAGTCGAGGATATTGAGAAACGGACATTAGAACAACAAGAGCCTACAACCGAAGAAGCAAGTGATTCAGAAAGTACAGTAGCTGAAAATCAAAATTCCGAAAATGACAAAAATGAAAAACTAGAAGAGCAAAAGATTGAAGAAGAAGCCAAAAGTGAAAAAAAACAACCTGAAAATTTAGAGACAAAAGAGCAACCAAAGGTTGATTCAAAGGCTAAGAATATTTTTGATAAATTTTAGATTATGGCATATCCTTCAAGAACTGACATAGTAACCGCAATGCGTAATCCACAAGTAAGTTTCAAAGCGAATGAACTTATTGGTGGTTCTGTGATTCAAAAAGGTTCACGAATTATTCAATATTCAGGTGGATATACGATTGTGTTTCCCTTTCACACAAGAGACTCAAAGAAAGTAGCCGTTCGTTGTTGGATTGCAGATATAGGAGATGCAAAAAAGAGAAGTCAAGAAATCTCGACATATTTGAACGCCTTGAATAATCCTTACTTCTGCGATTTTAAATACTTGGATGATGCAATTTTAATAAGCGGCTCAATTTATCCTGTTGTAGTAATGGATTGGGTTGATGGCAAACCTTTGAAAGAATATATCAACGATAATATCTCAAACCTTAAATCAATACTCCCGAAAATTGCAAACAACTTCAAACAGATGGTTGAGTATTTTCATAAAGAAAATATTGCTCACGGTGATTTGCAACACGGAAATATTCTGGTTAAGGAAGATGGTAGTTTAATCATCATTGATTACGATTCAATGTTTATCAAACCGCTTGAAGGTATGTCGGATGCAATAAAAGGTCTTCCAGGCTATCAACATCCTTCACGAAATCAAAATAAATATATAAATCATAAGTTAGACTATTTTTCTGAATTGGTAATTTACTTATCGCTGCTCGCTTTTGAACAATATCCCAATTTATGGAATAAATATTACGAAACAGAAGATTTACTTTTTTCTAAAGAAGATTTTCATAATCCTACTAACTCACAGCTGATAAACACACTTTTATTATCCTCAAATCAGACGATAAAAGAATTAACGCAACGATTAAAAGAGCAATTGAGCAAAACTGACATAATGGATTTACAACCATTAGAGGAACTTTTAATTGATAAACTTGAAGTTGCAAAAGATAATATTTCTTCTAAGTGGGATAAACAGCCTAACAAACCTGAGAAAAAGGAAATCAAAACACCTAACGCAAAAAACATTACTGATAAATTTTAATGGCAAACAAACAGGACATAATAACAGCAATAAAGAATCTTGACCTTTTTCTCAAAATACCAGAGTTAAAAGGAGCAAAACCAAGATTAAATGCCAATGGTAGTCCCTTTGCATTTGCTGGTGGTTTTAATATGGTCTTTCAACTTGTGCATAATACAAAGAAATGGGCATTTCGTGTTTGGCACGTTCCAATGGGTGAAAACAAAGACCGCTATTTAGCTATATCAAAATACCTCACCAGTTCAAAACTCCCCTATTTTGCTGACTTTATATATGATGAAAATGGTCTTTTGGTTAATGGAGAATTGACAGACACTATCCGAATGGAGTGGTTAGATGGTATTTTATTGAAAGACTACATTGAAAAACACTTAAAAGATAGTGCGAAATTAGAATCACTTGCGAATGATTTCCTTGAAATGACTAAGACGCTCAGAGAGAATAAAATTTCTCACGGTGATTTACAAGAAGGAAATATACTGGTAGATGATTCAGGAAAAATAAGATTAGTAGATTATGATTCAATTTGTATTCCTGAGATTGAAGGGCAAAAAGAGCTAGTTACAGGTCTAAAAGGTTATCAACATCCAAGTAGATTTAAGAATAGCAAAGCATCTTTAAAGGCAGACTACTTTTCGGAATTGATAATTTACATTTCCATTTTAGGAATTGCTACAAAACCCGCATTATGGGAAATATATCAAGTGAAAGACACTTGCTACTTACTTTTTACCGAAACCGACTTTGAAAACATTGAATCTTCACAAATATATTCTGATTTAAAAGGTACAAGTTCTTTAATTGATGCTTTACTCGTAATACTTAAAGATTATCTTTTAACAACACATTATTTAGATTTAAAACCTTTTACAGATTATTTACTTCCACCAGAAATACTATCATTTCAAGCAAACAAAGAAGTTGTAATAGAAGGAGTTGAAGTGGAATTTTCGTGGGCTGTAGAAAATGCGGTAAGCGTTAGAATAGAACCTGAAATTGGAGATGTATCAACGAATGGTAAACATTCTTTCAAACCACAAAGCCAAACCTATAAACTTATTGCTAAGGGTCATTTTGAGAGTTCTGAAAAATTGTTGGACTTAAAATTATTTCCAACACCCTTAATTCAATCAATTTTTGTTCCCGCTCCTAAAATTTCAGAGGAATTAAAAATTGAAATTGATTTGCCTCAATTTCCAAACATCAATTTAGCCATAGCTGAAATAAAAAATGGAATTAGTTTGGACACCAGTAATTTAAAGATGGAAATTCCAAGGTTTAATACTGATGAAATCGAACATATTAGTCTGATTAATTCAGAACCAAAAACAAACTTCAAGTTCAACCTTAAACCATTGTTAAACAAGGTTTCTGAATTGAACAATAAACTTTTTAAAAAACAAAAATCTTCATAAACTATGATGCGACATATTAACCGTTTCTTTTGGTGGTGTGCAGGAACAAACCTTGATGTTCTTGAAAAATGCCCAACTGACCATTCCAAATATTTTGGAGTTGGCGGAACAATACTATTTACTGCATTAATGGCAAGTTTGGCTGGTGGTTATGCTTTTAATACAGCATTTCACGATCCTACGCTGTCTATTTTCTTTGGAGTTTTTTGGGGTGCTTTAATATTCAATCTTGATAGATACATAGTTTCTACAATCGGTAAAGGTGACGGCACTCAAAAAATAACTTTAGAGGAATGGAAAATAGCTGCTCCAAGACTTCTGATGGCCATTTTATTAGGTCTTGTAATTGCAACTCCTTTGGAACTAAGACTTTTTCAAGATGAAATAGTATTAGAAATCACTTCTGAAAAAAACGCTAAAATTGAAGAACGAAAAGGTCAATTGAATTCTGAATTTGCTGAAATATCTGTTTATGAAAGTAAAATTGAGTCTTTACAAGACCAAATTAATAAAAAACGTGAGGCGAAAGACAAATATTATGACGAATACATTTGTGAACGTGATGGCACTTGTGGTACAGGAAAACCTGGAAGGGGTACTGAATATTTAGAGAAAAAGGAAAGGTATGAAGCCGCACTTGAAGATTTTAAATCCATTGAAAAATCCAATGCACTTCTAATATCTGAAATAAAAGATAAACTAGATGAACTTAATGCTGAGAAAAAGGAAAGGGAAAAAGAATTTATCGGAGCTGCTGACAAAAATTTAGGATTATTGGCTAGACTTGATGCACTTTCACGTCTAACATCTAAAAGCACAACACTATTATTATCCAAATGGCTAATTACTTTGCTTTTCATTTTTATAGAGATTGCACCAGTTTTATTTAAACTTATGTCTGATTCTGGTCCATATGATGATACAATGGAAAGAATAAAGCACGAAGCAAATGTTATGGAGAAGCAAAAAATATCGGATATTAATGATGAAATCAACACTTCAATAAGAATATCTTCTGAGCGAAATAAATCTCGACTTGATGCAGAACTAAAAGGAAATGAAGAATTAATTAATTCAATTGCAATAGCACAAGCGGACATTGCCAAACTTGCGGTTGAAAAATGGAAAGAAAAAGAAATTGCTAGACTTGATAAGTCCTTATCTCACATTATTCAATCAAATCAAAAGGAAGATATTTTATTTCAAGACAGGTTTTGGCTTTTATCAAATGAAGGTTCTGAATATTTTTTTAGAAATGGAAAGAGTAACGACCTAATAGTCAAAAAATCGAATGAATTCAAAACAGGGAATTGGAAACAAAATGGTAATGAACTTGAAATAGCATTGGAAGGCATTAGCAAAATCTACAAAATTGAAAAACTGACAAATGATGTATTTGAAATCCAACATAAAGAATCTGACGAACAACTCAAATTTCAATTAGTATAATGGCTTGGCGTTGGCGTAAAACAAAAAAATATGGTCATATAAGGACAACCGTTTCAAAAAAGGGTTTAGGAACGAGTTTTGGCTTTTAGGGTTTTCGATTTGGAGTTAGTCCTAACGGTAAAAGGTTTTGGAGTTTTGGAATACCCGGTACAGGGCTTTATTACATAAAGTATTATTGATTATGGATAAAACAATAAAAATCGTCCTAGCAATATTATTCTTTCTCTGTTTGGCTGATATGCCCTATGGTTACTACCAATTTGTTAGGTTCGTAGGACTAATCGGATTTGCAATTTTAGCATATCAAGCACACGAAAAAGGCAGACAGACCGAAATGATAATTTACGGTGGACTTGCTTTATTATTTCAGCCGTTTTTCAAAGTTGCACTTGGGAGAGAGATTTGGAACATAGTTGACGTAGTTGTAGGCATAGGACTTTTAATATCAATATTTATGAAACCAAAGGAAAGCCCACGCTAAAAGCAAGCACATTTGCAATTCGCACAAGCCAACGCACAGTCCAAAAATTGCAAAAGAGCTTGCTTTTCCAACGCAGACAAAATTGTTTTTTAAAAATTTCCCAACGCTTCAAAAAAATAAAAATACACCGACACACAGCCCGACAAACACAGCAGACAATGACACGGAAACTCAATATTGACAAGGCATACAGCGACACGGTGGACAGAAGGCCAGCAGGTAACAGCGGTTTTGCAAAAAAGCGGGTTCAGTGGTTAATTGAACATTCTACCTCGCATCAAATTTTGTGGTGTATTGACAGTTTTGTGCTCCGAAATCCGCTTCTTCGCAAAGCCGAAAAACGTTAACTTTACCCAACCTTGGGTAGTGAGATCCAAAAAACAAGAACGTGTATTATTGTTACACCAAATGAAATGAATGATAATCTAAAAACTGTTGTTATCGCACCAATGACTTCTGCAAGTAGAAAATATCCAACCAGAGTAAAAGTTAAACACAACAATCGAGAGGGTTGGGTGTTAATTGATCAAATAAGAACCATTGACAAAATACGTGTCGTAAAAAAGTTTGGCTCGCTTTCAGAAAAGGAAATACGCGAATGTAAGCGTGTGATCCGTGAAACGTACGTTGACTAAACGGCATCTTCTGACACACGTCTAGTGCACAAGCCATAATGTTGCTTACGAAAAAAGAACAATTGAAAACAAAAAGATCTTAGATCGCAAATTAAAAATCGATGAAATGTTAGACATCAAAGAAACTTTTAGATCACGAGGAAAAAGGGTGCATAAATTAAATCACAAAAAGATTATAATTGTAATTTTAATGTTCTCATCATTTCTGGCTCACAGTCAGACTTCCACAATAGATTTTTATTGGGGAGCGACCTCGGGTAAATTAACGCGAACAACCAAACTTGTTAATGGACAAAGAATTCTAGATGGCCCATTATCCTACGTCGGCAAGGATAGATCTCCTTCTACAATGACGGTTAAAACAAATTACAAAAACGGATTATTAAACGGTTCATTTAGTTTGAACTGGGTGTTCCCTAACGACAACGACATTAATTTCAATGCGCAAGGAAAATTTATAAACGATTCATTAGATGGCGTTTGGACATTCATTGTTAAGGGATATGACAAAGGAGACCAAATGAATAGAAAGTTAACATTAACATTCAAACATGGCTTTTTATTACAAGGCGACATTAATAATTTACTAGCAAAATCCCAATCGAAATTCAATTGCGACAAAACAGGGAAACTTCACGGAAATCAAATTTGGAAAGGCTATGAGGACGGGTACTTAATTGAAGAAAAAACAACATATGTTCACGGTATCGCGACATCTTACTCTAAGAAGGATTTAGCAAGTGGCTCCTACATTACCCCTCTCAAAATACTCTGTGACACATCAATTATAAAGGAAAAATACTACTCGTCAAAATTCAATTATTTTTCAAAATTAGATGAGACATATGAGCTCACAAATCCAAAGGAAAAATACAGCTATTTATTTAATGATGATTCCTTTCTCGGTCAGTTTGTAATTGAATCATACGGAGGGGGCTTTGCTCCTTTTATTCGAACCAAGAACATCATTTTACCCAAAGAATTCGAAGTGGCAATTAAAAAACCATAGTACATTTTAATTTTCTGACCTTTCGAGAAGAATGATTTTTATAAATTAATTATGAAAATACTCACATTTTGTTGTAGACAATAACAAACTCTAACAGCCTGTGAGCGCAATCCCGAATCGTTCCTCTCGGGACATCGCCAAGCCGAAAAACGTTATAAATAATAGGATGGACGATATTTCCACGTACAAAAACATTCACCCAGACAATAATGATTTTACGAAAATATACATCTAAGGACAAAGAAAAGTGTATCGAGATATTCCAGAGCAATTGTCCTAAGTTTTTCGACAAAAGCGAACTTAGCCTTTTTATTAATTGGTTAGACCATCAAGTCGGTAACGACTCGAAAGACCAAAGCCCGACATACACTAACTCGGAAAAAGACTACTATTTTGTGGTTGAACTTCCCGAGACCAACATTGTTGGTTGCGGTGGGTTTTATATTGTAAAAGATAAAAATGAAGCGCGATTAGCTTGGGGAATGATTCATTCCAATTTTCATAAACAAGGCTACGGAACAGCACTTTATAATTATCGTAAGGAAATTATTAAAACGGAATGGCCAAATTATATTATGGGGCTCGGGACAAGTCAATATACTTATTTATTTTATGAGAAAATGGGAATGACTATCACCGCAATTCTTAAGGCCGGTTATGGTCCTGACCTCGATAAGTACGAAATGACACAATGATAAATAGATACTAGATGTTATATTCTGTATGCCTCCCTGCAATTTATAAGATCCCCAACAAGAAATTGGCGGATCAGTGGTTAAATAATCCCACACATGCGGGATGTGCTTCGTATCGAGTTCAGTGGTGGCAGTCAGTTGAGTGTTTCAAATCCAACACAAAGCAAAGCTGCAAAACGTTGGGTGCGCGTTTATGAAAAGACAACCAAAAAAAAGATTGTTAAGAGAACCTCCAAAGAATTATTTTCATAGTTTTAGATGATTTTTTGTAAAATTGAAAAACCTAAAGTTGATACCATAAACAACGTAATAAACGAGGCGGATGCTGAAAAGCCTTATGAGTAAGGAAATAAAAAATAAATTTATGTTTTGTAAAAATTGTGCTGCTCAAATTTACCCAAATGCGATAGCCTGTCTAAGTTGCGGATGCGACCCAAGAAGGGGTAACAAATATTGCAATAGTTGTGGAGTGGAAACGAATGCCGAGCAGATAATTTGTATCAAATGCGGAGTCGCACTCAAAAATCAATCACTATTAAATGATGAAGGAAAAACAGTAGCAATAATTTCATACTTAAGTTTAATAGGATTTATTATTGCACTTACACAACATGGTTCCAATAAAACCAAATTGGGTGCTTATCATTTACGACAGGTTTTCGGTTTTATGGTAACCTTTGTAGTCATAGCTATTTCACTTTGGCTTATTACTTTATTTCTGTTTTCAATGAGTTATAGAGGCATGTTTTCCTTTGCAGCGTTAATGACTATTATTTCATTCATTGTTTGGATTGGTTTGTTAGTTAGTATCATTGTGAGTTTTATAAATGCAGTTAATGGAAGGGAGAAGCCAGCACCAATATTTGGGGAACTATATGAAAAATGGTTTTCCAATATGTTCAATTAACCAGTGCATAACCGCACATTGGCGAATATGGCAGGTTTAATGGTTATTGATTTCTTCTGCTCCTAAACAAACACTTGAAGTAATATGAAAGATAGTACTGCTAAGTCCGGCCATCACCTACACGAAAAACGTTATGGCAAAGTTTAAAATCTAAAACGGTCTGCGAAAGCCAAGGGGCTGACCACCCAAAGTGACAGATATCAAAAATAAGTGGAGTCCAGAACTCACTCTAAAAAACGGGGCGACACCGAAAAGCCAACGAGTAGGAAACCATAAATAAATGAAAAAATGAAATCATTTAAAACCGTCATAGCCTTGATAATTTTACTCGCTCAAATTAGTTTCTCTTTTGGTCAAAAAAACATAGCCGAAGTAAATAAAATTCAAGGCTTTTATGTTTTTGTCGACTGCCAACCTATCGCGGAATATGAAGTTTTAGGTCAAGTAAATGTAGATGACAAGGATCCAGAAATTAAAAAATCAGGGGGACAATATCAATCAATTAGAGATAATCTTATAAAAGTGGGCAGACAAGCAAACTTTACAGCTGATGGAATAATTATAAAATTTGTTAACGGAGGTACTGATAAGGCGGAAATAATTAAGTTCAAGAAAGGACAAAAAAATATAGGCAAAGGAAAAGTTGAACAATATCAAGGAGTATATATTTTTGTCGATTCAAAACCGGTTGGCGAAACTGAGTACTTAGGCACGGTAAAAAAATCGATTGGCTTAAGAGGTGGTCAATACACGGTACTTAGAGCCGCATTAATTAAGAAATGTAAAGGTCAATTTAAGGATGCCCAGGGGCTACTTTTAAAATTTGTTGAAGGTGGCGCAGATATGGGCGACGCTGTAAAATTTAAATGAATTGATAGAAATAAAGGGCATTTTACAAGGTGTTTTGATCTCAAATAACAAAGAATCTTTTTTGCGAAAATAAATTGGACGAAATTTCATCTCTATATGTTGGCATAATTAATCTGCACGCTGAAATCAAGGGCATCGCGAATATTGTAGACAAAAAAAACCATTAAAACAGCGAGTAATCTGAAAATCGAAAAGAGTAGGAACAAAATTAAAATTAAAACAAAATGAAAAAATTATTGATTTTAGCAACGATGTTGCTGACCTTTGGAGCGGTTAATGCGCAAAAGGTTTATTCCGTAGATTATGAAAATCAAGCGGATGTAAAAGTATTTGTGGTCCAATATGAAAATCAAGCGGATCTCAAAGTTTACAAAGTTAAATATGAAAATCAAGCGGGTAATAATGACGGTAAATGGTTTTTTACTCAGTATTCAAACCAGGCAAAAAAGAAAGTTTATTTTGCTAAATATGAAAATCAGGCAGATTTAAAGGTCTATTTTGTTGACTATGAAAACCAAGCCGGATGGAGAAATTCGAACAAAAAAAGTTTACTCTATTAAATCAACCCATCACAGGATGCGAGCGCCAGTTATTAAATTTTCATGAAAAAGCGAAACGATGCCTTCGCTTTTCAATGGTTATCTACTTAAAGTTTCTATTTTAGAGCCAACAATATCGGGGGTATCTGAGCTTACACTCGAATCGTTATCGGCAACATTAATGGCAACCTACCGTTTCAAGACAGGCTAACCACCTACTGTGACAGCCAAAAATTGGAGACAAGAAAACCACTCTGCCGCGGCGGAAATAAACAGCGAAGAACTGAAAATCGATAAGAGTAGGAACACAAAAAAAAATTAAAATAAAACAACATGAAAACCCTTTTAATTACCGCCTTGCTAATGTTAAGTTTTAGTTCATTTTCCCAAGTAACCTTTGAGAAAGCGAAAGAATTTATGCAAAAAAGATGTTCTGATTTAAAAATGGAATACGTCGATGGAAGGTCTTTTAAATATGATGAGAAAACAACATTGTATGTTTTTCTAACAAAACAAAGCGAAAACTACTGCGTGAGTATGATTTCTCAATATGCGCTCGAAGTTATGTCTGCAAAATGTGGGGGAGCTAGCAAAAAGACTGAATATTATGATTTATTTAAATAGTCCATCTTCTTTCGTTGATACCTTGGTTTGTTTTCTATTGAATAATTGAAAAAAACAAGGGATTTTCAGTAAAATTTGTTAACAGAAAAGAAACCATAAAAAAGTCAGGGAGCAATCCGAAAATCCAAAAGAGTAGGAACAGAATTTAAAAAAACAACAAAATGAAAAAATTATTGATTTTAGCCAGTATTTTATTCACTGCCAGTGCCATAAATGCACAGAAAATATATACCGAGAGCGTTGCCTCAAGGGCCGATATAAAAGTTTACGTTGAAACCGTAGAATCTAGAGCAGATCTCCTTGTGTATAAAGAAAGTGTAGCTTCGAGAGCAACTGGAAATGAAGGCGTTTGGTATTTTGAAAGTGTGGCTTCAAGAGCGGATAAAAGTATTTATTTTGAAAATGTAGCGTCCAGAGCAGACCTCAAAATTTGCTTTACCGATGTTAAGTCTCGAGCCGGCTGGAAAAATGCCTCAAAAAAGAGCTTACTTTACTAACCGATTCATATAACATCGAAGAATCTATAATAGGGCAGTGGTGCTTTACAGAGCTTCTGCCCTTTTTAGTTAACTTATTGCGTAAATTAACCATGGTTTTTTTTTTAACCTTTCCATTACCAACACGTTATCGTTAGACGCAGTTGAAACAATACAACAGGAACAAACATGACGGAAGTAACATCCCATTTTGACGATATTCAAGAACACCTTTTATCTGAACTCAACAAAGCGAAGTTTAGCATTTTTGTCGCAACAGCCTTTTTCTCGGACTATGAATTAGCCGAAAAGCTTGCCGTTAAAGCAGAACATGGACTTTTAGTTGACCTAATAATTTCGAATTCCGATCTAAATAATGCGAGTGAAGCAATTTTGGGGACCCTTCGCGATAGAGGGGTGAACGTTTATCAAACAGGTGCGGCTGACTTTAAACAAGGGGCGATGATGCATCATAAATTTTGCGTAGTTGATTACGAAACGGTAATCACGGGATCCTACAATTGGACAAGACAAGCAGCAATCAATGAAGAGAATATTGTTATTTTTAAAGACAAAACACAAGCAGATCAGTTTTTACAAAAATTCTATGCATTAAGGAAAGAGGGGTCGCTTTTTTCTTTTTCCAACAGTGACATTGAAATAAACCTCTCCTTGGACAGAAATGTAGTCGAACGAGATCAAACCGTTAACATTCACTGGAAAGTAGGTAATGCAAATTCCATTTCCATCCGACCCATAGGTGCCGTTGAAAATGAAGGTGAATTTGAATTAAAGATTACGGATGATACATTAATTATCCTTGAAGCTTCCAATTCATTAACCGATAAGCAACTAGCAAAATCTGCATTGGTCCAATTAATTCGTGAACCCATCATAGCCTTTGAAATTTCCACTTCCTTTATCCTGCGAACACAAACCGCACAATTGAATTGGTCAGTTGAACATGCTCAAAACGTAACCATTGAACCCAGCATAGGCAACGTCGAAGCCAAGGGCAGTAAGACAGTAAATCCATATGAATCAACAACCTATACACTTACAGCGTTTGGGCTTACAGCATCAACCACAAAAACGCAAGTTGTAACGTTGAATGTTTACCCTACTCCTGTTATAGAAAGATTACAGATTCCAACCCCTTCCAACATCCTCCTTGTAGCGCATTTTGAAAAATCAACGGTTAATCTGCCCAGTATGCTTGACATCACCTCGATAGTGAAATACGCTTTCAATGTACCTAAAATTCGGCATTTGAATGCTAAACTTATTCCAAATAGACCAACAGTTCAACATTTGTCGAGCGCCTTAAATATACCTGCCAACGAATTATATAGTTCCATTGGAGAATCCCAAAATAAACTAAAATCGTTGCTTTTTAACAGGCTCGAACGAATATTTCACAGGAACCCAAAAATGAGCGAAATCCTTAAAACAATACGAAAGAATTATGAATGATGTAAAAAAACTGTTTTGGTTTTGTTCAGGAGCTAACCTAAGCCTCTTAAAACGCTGTCCCACCGAATCGAGCAAATATGTAGGCATTGGTGCAACGGTATTATTCACAGGTATTCTTGCTGCGATTTCAGCAGGTTATGCACTTTATACCGTCTTCCAATCTTATTGGGGTTCATTTTTCTTTGCACTACTTTGGGGCAGTATGATCTTTAATCTTGATAGGTTCATTGTTAGTAGTATTAAAAAACGAGGCGAATTTTGGCAAGAATTCAAAATGGCTATTCCACGTTTAGTATTAGCCATCATACTTGCTTTAGTAATATCAAAGCCGCTGGAATTGAAAATATTTGAAAAAGAGATCAACCGAAAAATAGACTCAAAAAAAAGCGAAGAGCTAATCAAAGCGAAAAAGGCACTTAATGATGGGTTTCCTGAAATAAGGGAACGGGAAAAGAACATAGTGACCTTAATGGATGAAATTGAAAGTAAAGAACTTTTTCGGAATCAAAAACAGCAAGAATATGACTTCGAAAGGTTCGGAACGAAAACTTCCGGTACCACAGGAATAGCGGGGATAGGTACCAATGCAAAAAAGAAAGAAACGCAATTAAACGAGGCCGAATCCGATTTAAAAAAGACCATTGCTAGAAATCAACCGAAAATAGATCAATTGGAAATCGAAATTAAGCGCCTAAATTCGTTGAAAGAAAAGGAATTTTTTAATCAAAAACCCAATATTGACAAATACGATGGGCTAGCAGCGAGAATTGATGCCTTGAGCGTTTTATCTTCTGAAAGTAGCTCGATCAACCTAGCAAATATTTTTCTCGTTTTATTATTCATTGCCATCGAAACTGCACCTATTTTTGTCAAACTGATCTCAGCAAAAGGCCCTTACGACGACCTGCTGGAGCGACATGAACACAGTATAGAAAATTTCAAGATCGAACAAATGTCTAAGTTAAACCAAAAAACCAACGAGCGACTTGAAATAATTATCGAATCAGGCAACAATGCAGTTCGCGAAGAATTAGAAGGTAATAAAAATTTAATGAAACGCATCATTGAAGCAGAAACGGAACTCGCCCAAGAATTAATCAATCAATGGAAAGAAGTAGAAATGGAAAAGATTAAAATAGGTCGAAATCAATCCTCCCAAAACACCAACACGAATGGTTCGAAAGGTTAACATTCCCCAAACATCCCTCAGAGATTATGAAGGATGCCGCGCTTTTCCTACGTTAAATGGTACTATTCAGCAGATGTTCTTCGATGGAACATTGGCACAATTAATTTGCCACCGTCGCCAAAGTCTTACCATCACCTACACCTTTAACACCAACCCTGCGGTTCAAATTAGAAAGACCGATTACAACGAGAAACCAATTCTGGAGACAAGAAAACCACTACGCTGTAGCGAAGTAAAACAACCAAGAAACCAATAATCGATAATCTAAAGTTTAATATTCAAATTCAACATACAATGAAAAAGTCGTACGCCCTAGCGGCTATATTGCTAACTTTTAGCCTTATACATGCACAAAGTGTCAAACAGAAAGACCGATATGGTTCTTCCATAGTATATAACGATGGTTCCGTTTTAAAATCAAAAGACAAATATGGTAATGCTTTGTATTATTTTGATGGTCAAACTATTCGCAGTAAAGACCGATATGGGGATGCTCTGTATTATGTGGACGGTTCTACCGTAAAAGCAAAAGATAGATATGGTGCCGCGTTATTCTATTTTGATGGAAAAACTATTCGCAAAAAAGATAGATATGGTGAAGCTTTATATTACCTCGATGGTCAAACATTGAAATATAAAGATAGGTATGGTGATGCAGTATACTATTTTGAAGGCCTTCCAGAAAAATGGATAATCATTTGTTTGATACGATAAACTATCTCATACCAACGCATCATCCCGAGTCAGGCGGAATTGCCTTATGTAACTTACATTCTTTTTTAATGTTTATTCTTGCAGTTAACTATGGTGCCTGAACCCAGCCATAGCCTTCATGAAAATTGATAGATAAGTTGATCCACTACACTCGCTTCATAAATGCATGCTGACATCCTACCATGATCCTCCTAAGATCACAACCTATTTAAGAGGTATAGAAAAAATGCTTCTTAAAAAAGATGCTTATTTTATAGTTACCACAGCAACCTTTGCAATGATTGAATATCCCTTGGGTAAAGTGCCACCTTGGAAGCACACTACCCTGGATTTTTCAAAAACCACCATCATAGAGTGTTTTCCTTAAAAAAAAAGCTATATTTACCCTGTAAGTTAAGACAACATGAATAATCACGCATTCCTTTTTGTTGCTGCGCTTGCTTCCATGACAGCATGCGCACAAAAAACCAAAGAAAAAGACATCCCAGCAGCGGTAACGTCAGCCTTTCAAAAAAACTTTCCCAAAGCGGAAGAGCTGCGATGGGATAAAGAAGGAAGTAACTATGAAGCATCCTTTGAATGGAACGAAGTGGATCAGTCGGTGTTGTTCGATGCAC
>Ga0214917_10003765_pt1 | contig 17302 bp, 19 predicted proteins | sample LL_1208_BB_MetaG_FD_177983 | JGI IMG/M metagenome (GOLD analysis project Ga0214917, IMG submission 177983) | Freshwater microbial communities from Lake Lanier, Atlanta, Georgia, United States - LL_1208_BB | ecosystem: Environmental > Aquatic > Freshwater > Lake | place: USA: Georgia | collected... | reverse complement strand
ATTCTTGACCCTTGGCTCGATCCAACCTCACCCAGCCCATAGGCCAGCCCAACCCTGCGAAGGCCATCCGGGGAATTTCCAAATGGATGCTCTCGCATGATGTACCACCTGGTTTCGTTGAATGACTCGTGAAGCGCAGCCGGCACAAGCGTTGTCACGTTAGACTGCGTAATTGTTCTGGCTCCAGTTGTGGTTCCAGTTGCCTGGGCAGAACCGGAAATCGTCGTTCCGGTGTCCGAAAAATACAGGGTGGTAATCTGGTAAGTGGTCGTATTTGGAGCGGTGAATGTTCGTGAGCCAATTCCTGTCGATGAAAAGCCTAATGTCTGTGAAATAATTGTGCTGGTGTATACTTGACTTGAGTTGGTGTTGGTTGCCTGAATGCTAACCGGGTAAGTGCTGGCAGATGCTGGATAAGTTATGGCACTGAAGCTCAGCCTGTCGGTAAGCCAGTTTCCGCGCAGCTCCTCAACAACAAAAATGTTGCCGTCCATTTTCCATTCATTTTTTTGTGACCCAAACACTGTCCCGCCGTCGCTGCTGGATACGACCGGGAGCAGGTCAGAACGGAAGTGATTGTAGGAAAACATTACAAAGAGCTCAACGTCCAGTAGTAGTAAATGTCGTATGCGTTGTCGTCGGGTGTGGCAGGAGCTTTTGCTACACGCACGTTTTCCTTTACGCTGGCCTGCAGGCTGCCGCAGCCGATTGTCTTGTAGACCACTCCGTTTTTCACATGGGCAACTGGCCATTTAAAGCCAGTTGGAGCCAGCGGGGTGGTCGGGCTCATAGCCGTTACGGTTGCCTGGGTGGCCAGCGTAAATGACGTCACCTGTTTTCCGTCGGTGGTCACATCCAGAACAACATTAGTAGATCCCGATGTGGCTACAGATAGGGTTGTTGACTCATAGGAAAGGCAGTCCGCATAATTTACAGCCATCAGGCCATTTAGCGTTCCTGGAAGAACCTTGATTTTGTAGCTGGAACCGGAAGCCTCAACCGACACGTCAAACGGGCAGGACTCACTGAGGGCGGAAGATCCTTGGCGGGAAAGTATCTGGATGGTTGTTCCGCCTCGCGTGCGGCTTAGTGTGTATCCAGGGCCTGGCTGAAGCCTGACCTGATCTATGGCCTCTCGTATGCGGTTTAGCTTGTCGGCAAGCGTAAGATTTGACGGGTTTTCGCGTACCTGAAAAGCCCCAATCTGAAAACTATCTGACTGATCGGAGGCCATTGCTATTCGCTGTACAAAGCTTCATCCCAGCCATTTTCCCCGCTAAGCTCGTACTCTTCAACGATAGTATAGTTTCCAGCCTGGCCGCGTGCGGAAAGTGAAACTAAAAGCCAATTTGCAAGCCCAGGTTTTGCGGCATAAAAAATGCCTGGAGATTTTATCTTTCCAAGTTTTTTACCGCTTGGAAGCGAGCTGGCATAATATGTGCGCCTAAGTATTACAGATGGCTCATAGTAGCTTTCCTGTCCGGCCAGCATTTTTGTCGCAAGCTCACGCATTTCCCGATAATAAACATACTTGTCTTCCCACTCAGCCGGAAGCGCTTTTGATGTCGTGACGTTTTGGACAAAATCCCTCACAGCCTTCTGCTCTTCAGGTCTCAGGCTTTGGTATCTTTTGTGGGCTTGAATTGGCACCGTGCGCAGGCTCCCCACGTACTCAATACCGACACTGGTAAAACCTGTGCCTGTTGGACTGGTCGTAGTGGTTGAATCTGTCATGTCATACTGGAACGTGGTCCGGATAAGTCCGGCCTCCGCGCTGACGACGCTGGTGGATAAAAGGGATGCGTTTGAAATTGTTGGTGCCGTGGCCTGAACATCTCCCACATAGGTGACGGTCAGAGTGTTTTTGCCAGTTTTGAGATCTTCTGTCCTAGTGCGATTTGGTTGTTCGTAGGTTGCCATAAATTAGTTTACTCCAACTTTTCCATTCGAGGATCCGGTATTGGCAACAATCTCCATTAAAGCCTTGTGTTGCCGGTCACCTGTATCGTTTAGTTTCTTCAGGTAATCAATCTGACTCTGGCCACCTATAAAGGCAGAGCGCCCTCCGCCGCTGACCTGCTGCAGGCTGTCGGCAAGAATTTGCCCAGGACTGGAAGCACGCCCCATCCCGGCTAGCTGCTCCTTAATCTGTGCCGCTTCTAGTCCAAATTGAGCCGCCTGCTTTTGCCCCTCAAGCGTTCCAAAAGAGGCATACAACGCCTGCATACCCTTCAACTGCTCATATTTTTTTACCAGTTCATCGGCCAGCTCCGGCTCCTTCATGCGGCCCTGCCGTATCTTTTCCTCGACCTTTGCAATCTGTTCTGTGGTCTTTAGGATGTCCTGCTGGATTTTTTTCTGGTCTTCCTTCGCCTTGTTTTGTTTTTGAATGTCCAGCTCTTTAAGCTTGGCGGCTTCCTCCCGGTTAATTGCGTCCAGAGTTGTTTCTAAATTTATGCCTGTTCCAGGAATTTCATCCCTTGCTTTTCTGCGCTTGGCCTCAGCCTCTTGTTTAATGCGAAGTCTTTGTTTTTCTTCGTCTGTTTTTCCAACCATTTGCTCAGCGTTTTGCGCATCGACTTCCGCACCAAAAGAAAGGTTGCTGGCAATATTGAGACGCAAGCTGTCCTGCAAAAGCTTAAGCTCCTTCGATACCCCCATAATGACGTCAGCCAACCGCAGAAACGGATTAGTATTTATTTTTTGAATCGAACTACCAATTTCGTCGATTGCCGACTGCAATGCCTGTGCCTGGGAGATGGCCTGGTCAAAAGTCATGTTACCGGCAGATTTTTGAATGGCACCGATTGCTGTCTTTGCAGAATTTGCCGCCGACTGCGTAATCATGGAAAGCTGCTCAAACGGAGCGGCCAATAACTTGCCAATCGCTATCCCCACCGCGCCGAGCGTTGTGCTTTTTAGCGTTGTGGCCAATCTGTTCATGGTTGCCGCAAGCATTTCTGCCGGCCCATTTGCCATGGCCAAATCTGATGCAAGAGCCTTAAAGGCTCCTCCGACTGCCCCGGATTTTAACGAGCCAGCCTGTTGCTTGATCCGCTCAATTCCGGTCTCAACACTTGTCCCCTTCCAGGACGCCTCGATCGTCATTTCAGCCATAAATCACAACCCCGATGAGGAAATGGCCTTTTGCATTGAAATTTTGATAAAGGCCATAATTTTGTTGGCAGCGATGTCAATGGCTCTTTGCATCTGTGCTTGGCTCAAACACTTATCAATCCAAGGAACTTTATTTGTCATCCGTATAAACGGCTCGCGGTCCAAAAAAGAGGCGTCGCTAACGGATCCGAGCGCCGAACCAGAGGCATGCCGAGTAACCCATGCAGGTATTTTGCCAAATCCACCCAACTGTTGGGAGCAGCTAGCCCATCCTGCCTTTGCCGTCCCAACCCTTTGGGATATTTTTTTTATGTATGACCTGACTGCGGCACCATTGGTAACTGCCAGCAGCGTGAACTGATTTCTTGAAACCTTTTTCCGAGGGCCAAATCTTGCCTTTTTATGCTCCTCCCCAGAACCAAACCTTCCGACGTTTGTGCTGAAATACGGGTCAATTCTTAACGCATTTAAAAGGTCTTTTGCTTTTTCGTACTCTCCTGATCTAACAAGACGGACAAAGGCGGCCTCAGCCTGTCTAGGTGATTTTATTCTTTTTAAATCAAAGGGTCCACTGCTTTGGCCTATCTTGCCGGCCACCTCGCCAGCGTCGTCATAAACTCGACCAATTTCTGACGCAACGGCGCCCTCACCGCTTTCCTTTGCCGATTTTGAATGCGAAAAGGGCTGTGTTTGGAATGAAAGGTTTTCGGCCAAAATCCTTGAGGCTTGAATTAACGTCTCTTGATAAGATTTTTTTTTAGCAACAGCAAATTTAACCATGGCCCGCTGAAGATTTCTGTCGTCTACCTTAAACTCTACGGTGTCTGACATTGTCCGGTCCTTTGCATGGCTCGCCTGCTTTTTACCTGTTCGATTGCCATCTGTTCTCCCGGGCTTACAAGCTCAACCTCTGCCCCCCTTTGCCTTGCAATGGCGACATAGTACCAGTGCGCCAAGCCGATCGGCATAGTCCAGCTCCTAGCCTCGCCAAAACCGTGACGAACGAGCCACGCAACGACGTCCAGAGGTTGCGGCAATGGGCATGGATCCGGCCTATCGGTTTGCTCCCTTTTTTCTTTTTCCCATAGCATTGGAGGAGCGTGGAAATCCCGGATATAAGCTGAAAACTTTGATGCCTCAATAACAAGGCAGCACCGCCTGGTGCGTAGGGCCCAAAGCATAAGCCTCCATCCTTGTGGAATAAAATATTCAGGCCAACGACCTGAGCAGATGGCAACAGCAAGCCGCAAATCGGTCATTGTGACTCCGCTTCTTCCATGCCATAACGGACTGTCTATCAGTTCCAGCAGGGTCGCATGCCAAAGTGACAAAGGCTGCAGCCGCACTCCGAGGACGATGTGGTCGTCCCGGTTTACAAGGCTTTCGGAAAACAGTTTATCCAGGGCCACGGCTTTTGGCCCGGATGGTTATGATAAATCCGGGTAGTAGATTCCGCGGATAGATACCTTGGCCACGTCGCCAAGGGTTCTCCGGCGCTCAACGCTGGTCACCTGAAAGCTTGCTCCCAGCGCGCTAATCGCAGTGGTAGCCGTCGAGTAACCATCGTCAATTCCCTCCAGGCTTAACTCGTGCCTTGCATTGTACGCTTCCTTTACAGGAGGAACCGTGTTTTCCGTTCCGCTTTCCGTAATGGTCTGGTCAACGGTTCCGGTAATCGTTGCGTTTGTGACGACAAGCCCGCTGACTGTTATGGATGTTCCTACGGCCATTTTAGAAAGTTCCCCATGCAAGTTTGGTGGTGCTCAAACGAGGCTGATCGGTGTTGGTTTCCCGGTACTCGTAGCCAACCGTGGCGCCACTGCTCATTGAGCCAGAGGCAAGGGATGGCAGGCTGGATCGACTTGGGTCATAGACTTCCGTGCGTGTCTCGCCCTGGGCAAACTTTTTAAAACCCTTTTTAACGTTCCCATCGGCACCCTGAACAAAAACACGCTCAAACGTGGTGGCTACCGTCTCCGAAAGTGTGGTGCTGGCGGGAGTTCCGTAGGTGTAAGCCATACGCGGTTCAGCATCCTGTCAACCAGCCTTTAGGCAGGATCAACGTAAAAAACTGCAGTAAAGCTGTCGGACATTGCTCGCTCGTTTGATTCGGTCCGCTCCGATTGAATATACGACCCAAGAATAGTCACTCCTGCAGTGACTCCAGAAATAATGGCCGACCGATCCTTTAACCTGGCCTCCGCCCATAAAAAGGCAGCGGTGTGGCTGGGAACCGTGGCCGTCTCCTGAATGGGCGTCATTACGCTGGCCTGCACGGTGATCTTGCGGGTGTTGGTCTGGATCCCCTCATCCATAGTCTCCGCGCTTTCCGCGTGAATGACGAGGGCTGGCATCTCCAGCTCCGTGATCTTATGGGCGGCCTGCACCTGCAGGGCAGACGGCTTGGACGGACTCACGGTCGTAAGGTAATCCGCCAGCTTTTCTTCAAACAAAAGACGCAGGCTCATCGCACATCCTCGGGGTTGCCAAGTGTTACGGTAATAAGGCCGCCGTCCTCCTGGGTAGTCATCACGCGTTTGGTGGCGTTGGCAACGGTGATTGTGCCCAAGAGTGAGGGAGCGCTGGCGGCCGTGGCCGGATAGACAAACTCTGCCGGGGCGGGCGTGACGAGTCCGCCTAAACCCAGCTCACCGCTTTTTTCGCCTGGCGTATACAGGCCGGTAACCGTAGTGCCACCAATGGAGGCGGTTACGGATCCGGCCCCGGCGAGCATGTCGGAAAGGCCGGCGGTCATCAGGGTGTCCAGCTCGGTCACGCAAAATGCCTTATGTCAAAGAAGGTACGGCCAGCCAGCAGTGGTCGGGGCATGGATCTGGATGCGGGATCTTTACAAAAGGACGCCCCCAGCCTTGCAGAATCTTGCTCAACTCGGCCTCCTTGGCGTGGCTTTCCACCAAAAAAGATGTGGATCGGTATAACTGCGGATCGCGGACTCCGAAAAGAATCTGGTCCTCGGCCCCCTCGACATCGATTTTAACAAAGTCAGGAGCCTCATGGTTGCACAGCTCGTCCAAGGTAACGATGGGCACGCGAACCGGACGCCCTCCGGATTGATGCAGCGGGTGGAGATTTCCCAAGTGATTTTGCTCCGGACTGGACGACATCCAAAGCGTCGCAAAACCGGAAGAGTCTCCAACCACACAACGGTATAACTTTACCCCATAAATTTCCGCGCAGCGCTCGTCCGGCTCCACGGCTATGACCCGCGCGAAAAGCGGTTTTAGCATAATAGACCACGTGCCGTGATTGGCTCCGATGTCGATGGCCAGCCTGCGCCCACAGCTGGCCAACAGGTCGGCGACCGCGCCGTCCAGCCAAGGCTCGTCCCTCATCCCCTAAGCAATGCGTAGGCGGCAAGGTTGCCACCGGTGCCCCTGTTGTTTTGCAAGGCATCCTCGCCTAGCCCCTCAGCACGGATCTTAAGGCCGTTGGTGCGGTTAAAATCAGGCGTGGCGCAGACCAGGGTGCGGGTGCCCTTCTCCCGCAAGGCGTGGCTCATCACAAAATCGTCCGCCAGGAACTGTGCCCTGCCCTTGTCGCCTAGCTGGGAAAACTCCTTGGCTGTGAATGACGGAAACTTGCCAAGGTCTGGCATGTCCTTAAGGCGGCATGCAATGGCCCCAAATCCCTCAAGAATTTCCGCGTGGCCAAGGTGGTCGGGTGCGATGGCGTAACCCTTTGGACCTGTCATAAAGAATCCGCACAGGCCAATGGCCGCGCCGTCCGGGCAATTTTCCACCAGCGTCTGCACCATCCTTGGCGAGTAGAGGATGTCGTCGTCACACCAGATCAGGATGTCGTCTAGGCCAAGCGTCTTGGTATCGATGCCGTTTTGCACAGCTCCGACAAACTTTGTCGCTGGGCCGTGGTCGCGGCTGCGGTAAATGGTGATCTTTCCTTCGTCCTCCAGCTTTTGCAGCTCGTCCGGAATCTCCGGAAATCTTTCCCCGGTGCGGGCGAGCTTTTCGGCCACGGACAGGACAATCTTATCCGCCGGCATGGACTGAGCCAGCAGGCTTTGGATGGTTGGCAGGACGGTATGGATCCGCTTGGGCGTGGTGGTCAGACCGATAAACACACGATTCTTTTTATCGACTGGATTGGGCAACCGCTCCGCCCCCGACGGAACGGTGCCATCCTCCAGCAGGGCCGCGTCCCAGCGTAGGCCGGGCAGCGGGGCGTCCTTGGCCTTTACCGTCAGGATAACGTCGCCTAGGGCCTCGCTGATGGCCTCCTCGGCGGTCTGCACGATGTGCAGCCGATCCGTAACTTTGTGGCCTTTTTGCGTGAGGAGTAGGTGCTGGATTCCGTTGGACCCATCCGCGCAGTCAGTATAGAGCGCCATGGATTTTAAACAGTCATCCGGCTCCCCAAGATGGATGACGGTGATCCGCCCCCACGCCGCACGGAATCCATCCATGACCAGCTTTTTGGCGTCGTCATGCTGGCCGAGCGCCCGGAGGCACTGCGCCATCAGCTGCCGTGGTAGGTGCTTATACCAGCGATTTTCTTGGTTCCAGTCCTGCGTGGAAGGCATGGCGTCCACCTGTTTCAGAATATGGTAGGCGGTGGAAAAATCCCCGTGATCCATCCGGTCGCCTGCCAAAAGGCCGTACGCCTCCCGGCGCATCGGGGAAAGCGTGATAGCCTTGCCAAGGTGTTCCAGTCGCTTTGCGGGCTCGGCCAGCATCATGGATGCCTGAACGTGGAGCTGATATTTTTCCGTGGCGCCCACGTCGTCGTGTTCCAGAGCCAAGAGGCACGGACCGATGGCCTCCTTATATTGGTTCTTTAAAAAATGCTCCTGGCATAGGTAGTACCATTCCATGCCGATGCCCTGCAGGCGGCTGGCGATGATTCTTTTATTTCGTTCAGAAGACGCAGCCTTTTGTCCGCATGGAGCGTGCAATATTCTTAAGTGCCGAGCTACTCCTATTTTGATCCCATCGATCGGTTTTACCCGTTCGTGAATCTGCCGCTCCCAGTAGGCTGGAAGCCTGCCATCCTCAAGACGGCGGAAAACGCGTTCCCGGCGGTTGTTTCGCATCCCGCTGTTCTGCACGTCGTACGTCGTAACTAGGAGGTCCCATGTCTCTTTACCGTCTTCCCTCGCCCGTATTTGATCCTTGTGCAGGGAAGCCTGCCCTGGCTCAAAAATGTCGTCGCAATCGGCCCAAAGAACGTACTTTCCGCTGGCCATAGCAAAAGCCTGATTGCGGGCTGCGGCAAAATTATCAATATGAGGCCACTGTGCGTTTTCAGGGGTATTATGGTATTCGCCAAACACTCCGGCCTCACCTGCCGAATCCTTGAGCGATTGCCGCAGGTCGTCGGAGCTGTTTTTACCGACGGCGGCCACGACAACCACCTCGTCCCAAAGGCCACGGGCGGATTCAATTAGACGACGCAAGATCGCCCCCTCGCCTGGGCCGGCGATGAGGGCGATGGAAACAAGCGGGGGGTTCTTCATTTTTTTGAGAGGAAGGGCGGCTGGACCCCCCCGATCCAGCCGCCCCACCAGTATGAGTGACTACTTAGACGATACGGACCAGCGAGCTGGTCGATCCGCGTCCCACACCGAACAGCAGGATATAGCTACGGTTGGTGGTTCCGAGGGTGGGGTTCACCCACTCACGCACCGCGAGGGACAAGCCGCTTTCCGGATCCGTGACGACGTCCTGGGAGCCAGGATAGTTGTCGAGGGCTTCGGGCACGCGGGCCGCCACGATGAGGGCTTCCTTTTGGGCCGCAAATCCCTTTGAAACCGCCGACGGAAGCGCGGTGTAGCTGAACACCTCGATGCCGTTGACCAGGCCGACGGAGCCGGTTTTCACCGCGTCGCCTTGGATCTGGGCGTTGGCCACGATGTTGGAGTCGTTAAGCAGGCTGGCCTTGTTGTCCGGGGAAACGATCGCGTAGCGGTCGTTCGACGGGACCTTGTTGTTGTCCAGGCTGTAGCCCAGGCTTACCACGCCGCGGTACGTGAGCGCACCGGCGGAGACGGAGAGGGTAGAGCTATAAGCCGTGGTGACGAGGCCGAGGAGGCTGTCCACCATGCTCTTGCCGAGCGCGTAGGCCGCGCTGGAGGCAAAGCGGTTGATGAGGTCGATCGAGGAGCTGTATTTTTCAGCGTCCGTGATCGCGTAGGTGCTGTGGATCAGGTTGCTCAGGCTGATGGTAGCATCAGTCTGGGTGCGATCCTGGGCCACGTATCCTGCCGTGGTGCTGTAGGCACCGGCGGTGCCGACGGTCACGAGGTGGGTGGTGATCGTGTCGTTCATTTTGGCGGGAACATCCGAGAAATCGGTGACCGCCTTGGTGAGGAAGGGCAGGGAATCCACCAGCGTGGTCAGTGCGCGCTGCGCAATGGCCTTGCCGTTGGAGACCGAGCCGAGTGTGTTAGCCATGGTGTTTGTGTCTCCTGGTTAGGTTATCGTGCGAACTTGATTTGCTTAAAAATCTCCGCCGCACGACGGGGATTCTTTTCTGCGTTGAACTGCGCCAGCAATTCAGCGCGAGAAATGGTTTGGGAAACTTCGACGGCGATGGGCTTGATGCCGCGTGAGGCTTCCAGTTCGATGACCCTGGCGGCGAGCTCGGCCTTGAGGGCCGCGGTTTCGTTGGCCGCGGGCGCCTCGGCGTTGATCTCCTCTACCTTTGCTTCTGCGGCCACGGGCTCCGGGGCAGGCTCGGCCTTGGGTTCATCGGCCACGGGAGCTTCCGCCACGGCGGCTTCGAGCTTCTTTTCCTCGGCCTTGGCAGCCATCGGCTCCTCGACCACGTCCTCGACGACATCGGCCTGCAGCATGGCCATAATCGCGTCCAGCTTGGCGTTGATGTCGGAAAGGGTAGGTTCGGCCATTTTAGATGGATCTGCTTCCGGGGCCGCCGGGGCTACGGGCTCCGCTTCCGTGGCGGGCGTCTCTAGCTTAGTCTCTCTGGTCACGGCGTTTTGTTTGCTGTCAACCCGCGCATGGAAAACCCCGGTGGGGTTGGCGGCTGGAGAGGTCACAAGGTCAACAGAAAACAAGGTTTGAACGTCGGCCAGTTGCGTGCCGTCGGCCGCCTCGCGTGGTACCCCGCTAAAGCTGATTGAAAAGCCGATCTGACCTGGCAGGGTGCTGATGAGCTCACTGAAGTAAGCAAAGCCTTCGTGGCTCTCAAAAAGAGTCAGGTCGGCGCGAACACGGCCGCCGTCCAGTCCGAAGTTTTCCAGATAGCCGATGATGTTGGAGACGGAGGATGAGTGATCCGACAGCACCTTCACCTGCCCCGCTTCGTTTCCTTTTTCAACAACTTGGGAAAGAGTCTCCGCGTCGATTACCATGCCGTGGCCCAAGGCCGGACCTGCGGTGATGACGGAGATGCCCTTGAATTTTTTTTCGGCCATGTGCTGGCCGGGCGTGTCAAAACCCTAGCTTTTCTTTTTGCGGGCGGCCTTGTTTTTCAGGCCGATGGCCTTGGCCACCATATCCAGTTCCTTGTCGGACAGCTCCAGATCCGGGTCGTCCTTCATGGTAAAAGCCTCGGTCAGGATTGTCGTGGGCGCTGGCTCGGCCTTTAGCTCAACCGGAGCCTGCATGGTCACGGTGACGGTGGGCTGGCTCATTTCCGGAGCCGTGGTCTGAGCGGCCGGCTGTTCGGCGGGCGGCTCGGAAGGAGGCGTCTGAGCCGCCGGAGCCTGCTGGTTTGGAATAAACTGCACGTCGGACACTTGGATCCCGGCGGCATCGCACTTCTGCCGGATGTAGATCTGCTCGGCGATCTTCTGGTCGATGGCGTCCTGCCAGTCCTCTCCCCTGGCCGCGTAAATGTCGGCGTAGGTGGTCAAGCCAAGTTTTAGATCCTCCCGATCGGCTGCGCTGTCGCGCCCGGCGTCGATGGTGGTCTGCTTCGGCGTGTGGAATGTGGACTGCCACCAGCGATCCATGCCGCGTGGCGGAGTCAGGTCACCGCGCTTGATGGCCTTGGCCAGCGCCCAAAGGCGCACGCGGGAGACCAGTTGGGTGATGATGGCCTGACTGATTTCATCGAAACGGCGCTGGGCTTGCGCCAACACAAACCGCTGGGAGGGACCGGATAGATCTGCTTTCCACAGATACTCGTAAGGCAAGCCAAGGCCGGATGCGACGGCGCGCAAAAACTGATCCATAAACTCGGACAAATTCGGGCTGGGACGGTCGTCCTTGATCTCGCGGATCTTGCGGCCGTTGGGCACGTTCCAGATGGCTCCTCCGCCGAAAACGCGGTCCGTGGTGATGCCGTCGTTGGTGGTGGTCTCAGGACCGAAAAATCCGGCGCTCCCCTCGCCCTCCAGGGCTAGGCCGATGGCGGAGGCGCGTTTCACGCTGACCATGGTGTTGGTCAAAATCTCCTCGCGGTCTTGGATCAGGTTAAGGCAGGTGACCAAGCGGGAGAGGCTGCGCAACTCGTCCGCGCGGTCCCGCTCAGCCAGCACGATCAGATCCGGAGATTGAATTTCGGAGAATTTATTGTCTTGGCCAAGGTTGATGTAGTAGGAAAGCGGACGGCCCTGGGCGTTGACGCGTACTCCGTCAATGATCCGTTTTTCGCCCTGCAGGTAGTCGGGAGTTTCGCACCGGTGCGCTTCGACCATTTGCAGCATCGGCCAGCCGTCTCCGTTGTCGGTCAGCAAAATAAAGACCTCGTTGTCGCGCAGCATGGTGCGAGTGGCGACCTGTTGGATCGTGTTCCAGTCCAAAAGCCCGCGGACGTCGCAAGCCAGGGACCAGTTGGCCAGCCATTCCTCGGTGGCCCGGTTCCAGCCCTCGTCGGACGTGCGGGACTGCATCTTGATGCCGGGCCCGATCGAATTGCGCACCATGCAGTCGATGGCTCCGCGGACGACGGGCGAATTGTAGAACCAGTAGCGGGCAAGGCCAAGGACCTGTTTGCGGCTTTGATTGGTGACATCGGTCCGCGTGTCCTGCGGGGTGACGTAGATGTGCTGGCGCTTGGTGTAATCCTGCGCCCCCGCCCGGACAATCCGGCCAAACCAGCTACCTAAGCTCACGGATTGATCGGCTGCATAATGCCGAAATTGGGGTAGCTGGTCTGGCCGGTGGATTTGGTCAGGTAATTTTCAAGCTCTTCGCTGGTGGTGAAGTCTTTGACGCGGGTCCAAAGCTCGTAGGCCGCTTGGGCGATGTTGCCAGGGTTCATGCCCGACTGCAGTTGGTAGGAAAACGATTTTCCGGCCACGGAGGCGGAGACCATTACTTTTCCCCCGTTGTTAAAGGTGCTGTATTGGTTGGCGGCAATGGCTTCCAAGGCAAGGCGCGTCGCAACCGGATCCTTCGCCGATTGAATCCAAAGGGAAAAAAGCAGCCCTCGCTCCACGCGCCCCTGGTGGTGTCAAGCATCAAGCTTTTCCATGGCGGCCTCGGCGGCAATCACCTTTCCAAAAACGGCGAAGCCGGCCAGATAGGTCTCGCAGTCGTACAGATGGTCAGGGCGATGTTTGACCCGGATCCATTCATACAGGTCCTTCCCGGTCTTTCGGTTTACCCTGTGCACCTTCTTATGGCTGGCCATGTGCTCGCGGTACTCCGGACTGACGTCATGCGCCACTTCCCACATCGGCCCCTGCCCGCGTCGCAACCACGCCAGCAGGTCTTGGCATCCTGGACTAGAAAGAAGCAAAAGTTGGCAGCCGGCGTCGGTCGGCTGGACGGAGCTGTGTACGGATTTGATCCGCATCCCGCGCTCCTCGACAAAAAAGTGAGGCCGCTCCTCGCCCTTGATGGCCATGAAGCCATAGCGTGCCGCTATTCTGTATGTGTCGTGCGTTTCGTATCCACTGTCTATGGCTACGTGTCTGGGTTGAATTCGGTGCTCTGAAAAAAGCTGGGCAATATCTTCAATCGTCCGCCGGCGCCCCTCGTCAAACAGACGGCTCGTTCCATCACGGGCAAAAGCCCGGATCACGTACCAGTATTCGTCGATTTGGCGATCGATCGCCGCCAGCAGGATGTGATCCTTGTCCCATGGTTGCTTTTTGGCAAAAGCTCCGGGCGGGATGGCGGACGCCTCCTCGTCGTCAAACTGATCCTCCCAAGGCAATGCACACCACCCGTTCACCCATCCCTGCAATCCGTGCAGGTAATGCTTTTCGGTTAGGAATTTTTTGGCCGTCTCGCCGAAGCCGATGTTACTGTACCAGCTGGGCAACCGAAAGGAGCGGTGGCCAGGATCGGCGTGGGGATTGCCGGCCACCCACCTGCCCTGCTCGATCGCCTTGCGCCGGTGCCCCTCGCCCCAGGGCTCGCTGCACCTGGTGCAATGGTAGGCGGCGGATTCCGTCACCCTTTTCAAATCCCACTTGCCGTCATCGGATCGTGCCCCCTCGTCCCATTTGATTTGCCCAAACTCCATGGCCTGCCGCTCGCCGCAGGCGTGACAGGGCACGTGAAAAGTCTCCTGAGTTCCGGCCTGGTAGTTTTGCCAGATGTCGCCGGTGTTGAGCGTTGGCGTGCTGGTAAGGACGTGTTTGCGTCCGGGAAACGCCTTGGTCCGCTCCAGCGCCAGATTGTAGGCGGCGGCCTCCTTTTCGGTCGGAGGCGCAAATTTGTCCAGCTCGTCCAGCACGGCAATGCAGATGGGGCGGCTGGAAATGTTGGCCGGGCTGTTACTTCCGACCAGCGATAGGGTCATGGTCAAAAACTGCATTTCCAAAATTTTGAAATCGTCCATGTCTTGCGGGAAAAGCGCCCGCACCGGCCGGCATTTCTGAAAGATCGGGGCCAGTCGTGTCTCGCTGTAGCTGCGAGCCAAGTCGGCGTTGGGCATAACCAGCAGCGCCGGCGCCGGGTCGTTAGCAATCCGGTAAGCCAGCCAGACGGCCAGCGTCAGGGTTTTGCCCGTTTGGCTTCCCCAGCAAAGCGTAACGGTATGGACGCCAGGATTCGCAAGTGCTTCCAGCACGCCCCGTACGTAGGGCGTCCAGCTGGTGCTGTAGAGTCCGGGCCGTGCGGTCAATCGACTGTCCAGTTGGATGTTCCGCTCTGCCCACTCAATTACGCTGGGCGGCTTTTCGTAGTGCCACCTAGCGCGTGCCCTCTGGCGCAGCTCCTCCTGCGCCCCGGTCACAGCGCCGCCTCGACCTGCCGCATGATCTGCCCGACCTCGCCCTCCACCTCGACCTCTACCTCGGCAGCCGGACGGTTGGCGCAGATGGGCGCCAGTCTTTTGGCCATCCCCCTAAGAAGCGGGATCAGGGCGTTGTCTCTAGCTGCCGCCAGCTTGTCGGCCTCGTCCACGGGCACCATCGTTCCCTCCGCCTGGTCGATCTCGGGGCGGTCGCCCTTCATGCGGCGCAGTGCCTCCACGACTTTAGTGTAATTGCTAATCAGCTCCGACCTGTCGGCCCTTGTGTCGTCCTTGGCACTCTCGCCCAAGCTTGCCGCAAGGTCTTCCAGCCGCCTGATCTCCATGTCCAGACCACCGCCCTTGGCTTTGACCAGAGGCTTGGCCGGAGCAGCCGCCCGCTTGCGGTAGACGGTCGCCCTAGATTCGCCCGTGGCCGCCATGGCCCTTGCAACGTCGTGGTTCTTGGATCTGCCCATGAGACTTTAAGGTTTGATGGTCACACTCAAAAAATTAACGAGAGTCGTCTCCACCGCGGGCTGTAGCCGTTTAAAAGATTCCTTACGCATCGCCGTCGTGATCATGCGCTTATCCTTGCGACAAGCCTCTTGATGATGTCGCCAACAGGCTGAAGCTTTGCCAAGCATAGCTTTGCCTTTTCCGCATCCCAGTTCTCTATTGGATCCACCCTAGTAATGCGTTGGTTCCAACGCTCAATAAGAACGATAAATGCCTCTATGGTGGGCAGGCTTTCGTTGTCGAGCTGCTTCGCCCTAACAATTCCGCCATGGGCTATTGAAAGGCTGAGATCGTTAGGTGTTAGGTTTTCCGCAATGGCTCGCTTGAGCCAATAATCAGCCTCTTTCTTTGTTATCTTTCCGTTCGCCACCCATTTGTTCACGGCCTCGTGATGAGCAAACTCCAGCTCATGCTTCCTTGAGCCATAATAAGCCTCGGCAACGTCCGCAAGCTTCTTTGTTTTGGCGAAATCAAACCAGGTCTGGGTGTCGAAATACTCATCGACCTCTTCCTTGAAATGCTTTCTTCCGTAGGCCACCCAGTCGCCGACGCACCATTCCCAGCCGGCCTTAATTCTGCCGAGGTAATTTCCAATTTCACACCATTCTGATCGGGTAGTCCCTTCTGGAATCTTTAAGCCAATTTCAGAAAATTGGCATTTTGAGATAATTGCGGACTGCTTGTTTTTGTTTTGTGGCTGCTGGGTTACGATTTGCATGTTAGCTCCTTTTTCTTTTTTATTTTTTCACGCCTCCAATGCCGCTCCTCTTGCACTTTTTGATAGGAGGCAACGGCTGAAGCTGACTTGAAGTTTGCGTTTGTCCTTAAATCCAAAAGGTTTCGAAGGGTTATGGTTTCTTTCGACATGGCGGCAACCGTAAGCTTTATCCCATATTCTTTTATGATTTCCTTAACGGCCTGGCGCATGCTCGGTAGTCCATTAAGCGCCGCAAGGTTGCATGCGTAGGCTAAACAATAGACCTTAAACTTCATCCGCCCCCTCCCGTTTCGTCCTGACAGAATTATGCTGACCACCTTGGAAATGGTTTCTGCATGCGTGTTTTTTATATCTTCATCAATGGCCTCCTTGTGCCATTGATAGCCCACCTCGGCCGCTTGCCGTGCCTGCCCTGTGCTTAATGTCTTAATTCTATCCGATATTCTTTCAGACAAAATATCCATAGGGCCGTCAAGCTCGCTGGCTATATCGAGCCAATACGATGATTCGTTTGATTCCGCCGGGTCTAGTGTTGTTTTCATAATTCTATCCGCACTCCTCGTTCAATCCGCAGAAACCATGCAATAATCCGCAAAATCCCCCCATAAAGGGGGGATTTATGCGGATAGAATTGCGGGGTATTTTTGCGGATAGTTTCATAATTTTTGCGGATAGGCTAAATGTCAGTAAAAAGGACATACTTTTTAGCCTTTTCTCGGCCTATATTTTTGATTTTTGGAGGGCTGGAAAACTCCCATCCGATTGTGATTTCTGAAGACTTTTTTTCCCCAATTCCGCACTTGTTTCGTATCAAAGCCTGTAAATCCCCAGCCTTAATCCCTGGGCGTATCGCATCCCTAAACTGCTCAAAATCCACGGTTGAAAGATCCATCTTAGGCCGCCCAGGCTCCCGCTTCTCCGGTTCATCCGCCTCAATCCATGCAATCGAATCCGTTGCATGCCTCAAAAACACGCGAGGAAGGGCTTTGCTGGCCGTGATGCCGGCCGATGGCTTGCTGGGTACTAGCCCGCTACGCCTGCCCCTTTTAACCACCTCCAAGACGAAATGGTCGTTATCCTCGCTCTTTACAGCGTTCAGCGTGATGACAGTGCGCGCCCAGTTAGTCAGCTCGCTGGATCCAAGACCCCAATACATCTTGTCGAACCCTTGATAGGCCGAGGCCGCATCCTTGGGCGGCTTGCCGCTGTGATGGATCAGGCACCAGGCAAACCCATGGCTGTGGCTCACCGGGTTTAACTCGTTGCGAAGAAACACGCTGGCTGTCTCCTGTTTGCTGATGTCCCCTCCTATGAAGGACAGAAGCGGATCCACCCAAAACAGGTCGGGCTTGTGTTTGCTGGCCAGCCGTCGGCACAGGTCGGCAAACCTAGCTCCTGTGGAAAAGCTTTCCTGAACAATAACCACATTCTGAAAAACCAGCTGTCGCTCTTCCGGACTTAGTGCCATTCGACCGATGATCCCTCTGACTGTTTCAGACACATCCCCAGCATCGTTCTCCGCTTGGACGATGATCGACTTAAGCGGCCGCTTGGGCTTGATCCCAAAAAACTCGCCTCCGTATGCCCAAGTGATAGCGGCCTGCAGGCAAAGGACGGACTTGCCCAAGCCGCTCGATCCGACCCACAGAGCCGATCCGCCCCGGCACAGCCAGCGGTCCCCAAGCAGGGTGGTTTCGTCACTTGCCTTGTCGAAAGCCAGCATGTCGTCCCACTTGAAGGGCGTTGGCAGGTCTCCGACAATCGTCCACTCCCGCCAATCCTCAAACGCCTGCACCTCCTCAGCCACCTCAACCAGCTCTT
>Ga0214917_10003764_pt1 | contig 17307 bp, 12 predicted proteins | sample LL_1208_BB_MetaG_FD_177983 | JGI IMG/M metagenome (GOLD analysis project Ga0214917, IMG submission 177983) | Freshwater microbial communities from Lake Lanier, Atlanta, Georgia, United States - LL_1208_BB | ecosystem: Environmental > Aquatic > Freshwater > Lake | place: USA: Georgia | collected... | reverse complement strand
ATCCCAGTAGCGTCCAATCACCTATTCCCCTTGGACCAGCGGTCCGCCACCACCGCGATCACCAGATCCCCCAGCACGTTCACGCAGGTCCGGCACATGTCCAGAAAACGGTCCACCCCCAGAATCAGGGCGATCCCCACCCCGGTCTTCATCGGGTCCACCCCCAGCGAGGACAGAATCGCCGCCAGAATCGGCAACGTCCCGCCTGGAACCCCCGCCGTGCCCAAACTCGCGAGCACACACCAACCGGCCACAAGGATTTGCTGTCCCAGGTCGAGATGAACTCCCGCGCTCTGGGCCAGGAAAAGCACGGTCACCCCCTCATAGAGGGCCGTCCCGTTCTGGTTGGTGCTCGCCCCCGCAGTCAGGACAAAACGGGAGACGTGGCGTCGCAGACCCAGCGGTCCCTCGGCTGCCCTGAGCGTCACCGGCAGGGTCGCATTGCTCGAAGAGGTGGCAAACGCCGTGGACATGGGCTCCCGCACCCCGATCCAGAATTTCCTCATGTCAATATTCCCCAAGATGCGCAGAACCGCCGGATAGATGCCGAAAGCCTGGATTCCCAGAGCGACCAGGACGGCCAAAACAAAAGTACCCAAATAAGCCAGCAGTCCCGGTCCGGTCCGAAAGGAGGAAAGACAGGTCAGACTGAAGACCGCCAACGGAGCCCAGCCAATCAGCCCGTCGATCCCTTTCATGCAAAGGCCGAAAATCTTTTCCCAAAAGGCCTGACAAGGCCCGCCCCACGTTTTGGGCAGAAGCATCAGGACCAATCCCCAAACCACCGCGATCCCAAGGATGATCAACATCATATGGGCCGAGGAGGGACAACCGATCCATCCCGCCAAAAGCCCGAAGGGGTCATCCGGTATTTTATCGACCCAGCGGAGCAAAAATCCCGCATCCTCCGGCAAGGCCAGCCCCTGCCCCCACTCCGTTTGGGGAACAGCCGTTTTTCCGGGATCCCAAAGGTTCACCAACCCCAGGGCCACGATCACGCTGGCGGAACTGAGCAGGAGGGTCATCCCGAGCGAAATCAGCGCCGTCCGCCCCAGATGAAACAGGCTGCCCGCCGAGGCGATTCCCAGGGGCAACGCGGTCAACAAAACCGGGATGACCATCACAAAAAGCAGGCGCAGAAAGAGCTCGCCCCACGGCTGAACCCACGCCTGAAGGAAGGAACCGCTCCCGGGAAACCAGGCCCGCAGGCCAAGCCCCACCACCACACCCGAGACCAATCCAGCCAGCACCCACCAGGGGGAGCGTCCCGGAGAAGGAGGATTCTCAGAGGCGGGCAATGAGAAGCTCCCGTTGGTAAATCATCTCTTTGGGCAGTTCATGATAAATCTTCAGAAAAAGTTCGTTTTGCATGACCAGTTCCCGCCGCCACTCATCCGGGTCGATCTTCATCATTTCGGCAAACCGCGCCGGGGTCATCCCGGGAATCCCCTGCACGTTGATGTCCTCGTACCCGGGCACCCACCCGATGGAGGTCTCCGCCGCCTCGGCATGCCCGTGGCACCGGTTGGCGATCCACTCCAGCACGCGCATGTTCTCGCCGAAACCCGGCCAGTAGAAATTGCCCGCCGCATCCTTGCGGAACCAGTTCACGTGAAAAATCCGCGGGAGGACGGGGATCAGTTTCCGCATCTCCATCCAATGGTCAAAATAGTCGCCCATGTTGTATCCGCAGAATGGCAGCATCGCCATTGGATCCCCCCGGACCTGGCCGTGCCCCCCGACGGCGGCCGCCGTCATTTCCGAACCCATCGTGGCGCCGACAAAAACCCCGTGGAACCAGCTGAAGGCCTGGAAAACCAGCGGGATCGTCGAGGCCCGGCGTCCGCCGAAGATGATCGCGCTGATCGGCACCCCTTGGGGATCGTCCGCCTCCGGGGCCAAGGCCGGGTTGTTCGTCATGGGCGCCGTGAAGCGGCTGTTGGGATGCGCCGCCTTCTCCCCGCTTTGCGGATTCCATGGATTGCCTTTCCAGTCGATCAGGTTGGCGGGCGGCGGGTTGTCCTTGCCCTCCCACCAGATATCCCCGTCCGGCGTGCGCGCCACATTGGTGAAAATCGTGTCATGGGCCATCGTGCGCATGGCGTTGGGATTCGACTTTTCGTTGGTCCCCGGCACCACCCCGAAATATCCGGCCTCGGGGTTGATCGCATAGAGCCGGCCATCCGTGCCCGGCTTCATCCACGCGATGTCATCCCCGATCGTGGTGACTTTCCAGCCTTGGTAGGAATCGGGAGGGATCATCATGGCAAAGTTCGTTTTGCCGCAGGCCGAGGGGAACGCCGCGGCCACGTAGGTTTTGTGCCCCTGGGGGTTTTCCACCCGCAGCACCAGCATGTGCTCCGCCAGCCAGCCCTCATCGCGCCCGAGGAAAGAGGCGATCCGCAATGCCAGGCACTTTTTGCCCAGCAGGGCGTTGCCCCCATAGCCGGAGCCGACGGAAATAATCTCGTTGGCCTCGGGAAAATGACAGATGTAGCGGCGGTCCGGATGGCAATCCAGGACCGAGTGGGTGCCGCGGTTAAAATGGTCGCTCGCCCCCAGATGATGATAAGCGACTTTCCCCATCCGGGTCATAATCCGCATGCTCAGGACCACGTAAACCGAGTCGGTCAGCTCGACACCCACCTTGGAAAGCGGCGAGCCCGGCGGCCCCATCAGATATGGAATCACGAAGAGCGTCCGCCCTTTCATGGAACCACGGAGCATCTCCTTCAGCTTGGCGCGCATCACCCTGGGTTCGGCCCAGTTGTTCGTCGGTCCGGCCTCTTTTTGGCGCCGGGTACAGATGTAAGTGCACTGCTCCACCCGCGCCACGTCGTTGGGGTTGGAATGGTGGTAGTAACAGTTCGGCCACTTCCTGGAATCGAGGGGGATCAGGACCCCCTGCTTCACCGCCTGTTCGGTCAGGTACTTTTTCTCCTCCTCGGAGCCGTCACACCAGAAGACGTGATCCGGCTGGGTCAGCTCAGCCACTTCCTGGACCCACGGAACGACGTGCTCGTTGGCCGGCTGGTGCCGACCCAAACCATCGGTCGGCGGGATCGCCGCGGGATTTTTCACCTTATTCTCAGCTTACTTTTGCCTCGGCGGCGGAGAATCTTTTTAGGAACACTTCCCGCAACCCTTGCCTCCGCCCCTGCGGAAGATTCTCCACAAGAGATATCCGGTGGCCGCCAGCACCGCTCCCGCCACCGCCCAGACCTGCCAACCCCCGCCCATCTCAGGCCCCCAATACCCGGCCCACCGTCTGCACCAGCCAGGCGCCGGTGTAGGCGAGTCCGGCCATGTACAGCATCATGAACGCGGGCCACTTCCAGCTGCCCGTTTCCCTCCGGGCCACCGCCACGGTGCTCAGGCACTGCAAGGCGTAGACATAAAAGACCAACAGGGCCACGCAGGTCAGCGGCGTATAGACAAGCGACCCGTCCGGCCAGGTGGCGGCGCGCATCGCGTGGATCAGGCCCTCCTCTTCCCCGCCGACGTGGTAGACGATCGACATCGTGCTCACGAACACTTCCCGGGCCGCCAGCGAGGCCACCAGCCCGACCCCGATCCGCCAGTCAAATCCCAGCGGGCGAATCACGGGCTCAAGAACATGCCCGATTTTTCCGGCAAAACTTTGGGCGAGTCGCTCGGAGGGATCCTCCGCCGAATGCGGAAAGTTGCAGAGGAACCAAAGGAGGATCGAGAGCGCGAGGATCACCGTGCCGGCACGGCGCAGAAAGACCACGGCCCGCTCCCACATCCGCAGGGCCACGTTGCGGAAGGAGGGCCGGCGATACGGGGGCAACTCCAGGATCAACGGAGGCGAACCCCCGCCCAACATCTTTTTACGAAAGAGCCAAGCCAGGACAAACGCCGTGGTCGTACCGAGGACATACAGGCCCAGCATCGCCCCGGCTTTGCCCCAGGCCGGCATCAGGGCGGCCGGGACGGCCGCCGCGATCAGGGTGGTGTACACGGGGATGCGCGCCGAGCAGCTCATCAGCGGTGCCACCAGGATCGTGGTGAGGCGGTCCTTGGGATCCTCCACCGTCCGCGTGGCCATGATCCCGGGAATCGCGCAGGCGTAGGAACTGAGCAGCGGGATAAAGGATTTGCCGCTGAGGCCCACCCGGTGCATGACCCGGTCCAACAGGAAGGCCGCCCGTGCCAGGTAGCCGGAATCCTCCAGCAGACCCAGGAAGAAAAAGAGGATGAGAATCTGGGGAAGAAAGATGACCACCCCGCCCACGCCGGCCAACACGCCATCCACGAGCAGATCCCGAAACAGGCCCGCTGACATCGTTCCCTGGACCCATTGTCCGGCGGCGGCGAAACCGGCATCGATCCACTCCATCGGATACGCCGCAATGGAGAATATGGAGGTGAACAAAAGCAGCAGGATTCCGGCCAACACCCCCCATCCAGTCACCGGATTCAGGACCAGCGCGTCGATCCGGTCGGTCCATGTCATTTTCACATGCCCGTGGCCTATCCCTGCCTTGCCGAGCATTTCCCGAAGGTAAGCGTAACGGGCATGGACGACCGCAGCCGACCAGTCGAACGCCTGTTCCCGGAAACGCTGCCGCCAGGCGTTGGCTAATTTTCGGGCCCCTTCCGGGCCGTCGTTGGACCCGGCGAGAAGCTCCAGCGCGCGGCCTTCGGCCGCCAGTTCGGCCGGTTGGGCATCCCGCCAGGCCGCGGCAATTTGCCCCACCGCCGTGGCCAGTTGCGGTGGCATCACCCAACGGCGCTGGCCGGGTTCGGAAATCTTTTGGCCCAGGGCGACGCGCAATTCCACCAGTCCCTTGCCCCGATGGGCCATGGTGGGAATGAACTTCACGCCCATGGTGCGGCTCAGCTCCTCCGGCTTGAGCCGGATTCCCCTCGCCTCGGCCACGTCCACCATGTTGAGGGCCACGAGCACGGGAATGCCGAGTTCCAACACCTGGGTGACGAGAAATAGATTCCGCTCCAGGTTGCTGGCGTCCACCACACAAAGAATCGCGTCGGGCTTGGGAATTCCGGGCGATTCGCCCCGCAGCACCTTCCGGGCGATCTCCTCGTCCGGCGAGCGGGGGGTCAGACTGTAGAGACCCGGCAGGTCGATCAGCTCGACTGCCTCGCCGTGCAGGGTGAAGGCGGTGCCGGTCCGTTTTTCCACCGTCACACCAGGATAGTTGCCCACGCGCTGACGCAGGCCGGTGAGGGCGTTGAAGAGGGTGCTTTTGCCGGCGTTGGGGTTGCCGACCACCGCAACCCAGCGGCGGGGCTGGTCCGGGCTCAAGGGGATTAGGAGTTGCCGTCGACCGTCTCGACGAGGATCTGGCGGGCCAACCGTGCGCTCAGGGCCACGCGCGTGCCGCACACCCAGCAGACCAGATCGGCCCCGCCCCGGATCTTTTTCACAAGCGCATTTTCGCAGAACCCCATCTCACGAAGCCTTTGGCAGGTGCCGGGAGCGCATTCGAGGCGGCTCACACGCACCTCCCGGCCCGCGCCCACTTGGGTCAGATCGATGGTTTTCATCTTCCTATCGATAATTTTGGGCCCGCCGGGACCCCGTTGCAAGTGCGGGATGGGCCATTCCGGATTTCAAAATCCGAGTTTCCAAAACGCCTACACAAACCACCGATAGAGCATCAGATACACCAACACGCCCGTCACCGAGACAAACATCCAGCTGGGCCAAAGCCAGCGGGTGATTTTTTTGTGACTCTCAAACTTCCCAGAAAAGGCAAGCCAGAGGGCCGCGAGGATGAATGGCAGGTTCACCATCGCCAGAATCGTGTGCGGAATCAGGATCGAGAGATAGACGAAGCAGGGCCAACCCTGCATGGGAAAAAGCTTTGGACCCACCGTGAATTTGTGGACGAGGTAGCCGGCCAAAAAAAGGGAGGAGACCACAAACGCCGCAATCATCAGTTTCCGATGCGCCTCCTTGTTACCCCTCCGGATCTGGATGTAGCCGGCGGTCAGGAGGACCACCGTGAGGCTGTTGAGGATGGCATTGAGCAGCGGCAGGTCCTGAAAATTCATCGCCGGTTTCCCTCCCCCGCTTCCCGCATCAGGTCGCCCAGATCGGGCAGCGCCCGCCCCAGCAACTGCCCGCCGGTTCCGTCATAATAGCCGCGGATCCGGCCCTGCCCATCCACCAGCGCCACTTTTGTGCTGTGAAGCATTTTCCCGGCCTGCGGCACGGCCGTAGGGGGATTTTCCTCCACCGCCAGCTTGAAACCCTCCCGGGCGATCCGGAACACCTCTGGCAACGGCCCGGTCAGCAGCCAAAAGTTCTCGCCAACGCCCATCCGCCCGGCGTATTCCCGCAACCGCTCAGGCGTATCGGTTCCCGGATCCACGGAAATGGCCACCACCCTTACCTTCCCCTTGGTCCGGGCCACGGCTCGGGAAAGTTCCACCATCTGGCTGATGAGCGCGGGACACGGTCCGGGGCAGGCGGTGAAAAAAAATCCGGCAAACCAGATCTCCCCCTGGAGATCCTGCAGGGACCGTGGTTTTCCGTCGCGCTCCACGAGCTGAAAATCGCTCAGCTGGCCCAGCACGGGGAGTTGGCGGAAGTCGTGCCGTTCCGCGGCCAGCCACATCTCCCGCATCCCGCCCAGCATCACCCCGAACAAGCCGAGCACGAGCAACGTCCAAACGATGGTGGTGAGACGGCGGTTGGCGGGTCGGGGGCCCGGTGTGGCCGGGGCCGGCTGGGTCACGAACGGCGGCTGACTTGGAACGCGCAGGCCATCACCAGGACCAGCGTGACCGCAATCACGATGGAGAAGTCCTGCGAAAGATCGGCCGGAAGCGGCATTCCGGGTTTGGTCGCCAACAAACCTTGCAAGGCGTTATGCGCATAGCTGAGCGGATTGAAGCGCATCAGGATGCGGACCCACTCCGCCGATCCGCCCGGGGGAAACAGGGCGCCACTCAGGAGCCAGAGCGGAACGAAAAGAAGGTTGATGACCGCATGGAATCCCTGGGTGGAATCCATCGGCCAGGCCAGGAGAAATCCGAGGGCGGTCAGACCGACGGCCAAAACGCCCATCACCGCCACGAGATAAAGGATTACCCGCAGATCCGGATGGTGATCCGCATAGGGGGCCACCAAAACCACGGTCAGGGCTTGCAGCACCGCGAGGATGGTTCCCCCCATCAGTTTGCCAAAGAGGATCGCCGCCCAGCCGGAGGGCGCCACGAGCACGCCTTGAAGGAAACCTTCCTTGCGGTCCTCGATGATGGAGACCGTGGAAAAGATCGCCGTGAAGAGGATGATCATCAGGATGATACCGGGGAAAAAATAGGAGAGGTAGTCCAGCCGGTCGCGGGTTCCCGCCGCAACGAGGGAGTTCCCCACCCCCGAGCCCAGCAGGAACCAGAAGAGCACGGGGGTGGCGAGCGCCCCGATCACCCGGTTTTTTTGCCGGAGGAAACGCATGATTTCGCGCAGGGCGAGGCTGTAGGCGGCTCTCAACATTTCAGATTTCCCCCGGGGAAGACGACCAAGGCCTTCCGGTTTTCTGGATGAAAAGATCCTCGAGGGTGGGCCGGCAAAGGGTCACGGAGGTGACCTCCTTGCCGTACTGGCGCCAGAGGCGGATCGCCAGGGGGGCGGCCACCCCGCGAACGGGCACCACCTTGACGGAGGCCGGCTCGGCGGTGGCTTCGATTTCCCCTTCCCGGCGGATTTTGGCGGCCAATTTCTTGGGCTGATAGCTTCCCAAACGGACATATTCCTTGCCGAGGGAGGAACGCAGTTCCGCCACCGGACCGGAAGCGACGGAGCGACCTTGGTCGAGCAGGAGAATTTCATCGGCCGGCTCGGCCTCTTCCAAGAGGTGGGTGGTGAAGAGAACGCTGAGTTTCCGGGAATTGCGGATGCCGGAAATAATGCTCCAGAGCTCCGCACGAATGGCGGGATCCAGCCCCGTGGTCGGCTCGTCCATCAGGAGGATGCTGGGCCGGGTGAGCAAAGCCTTGGCAATTTCGACCCTCCGGCGAAGCCCGCCCGAGAGGCTTTCCACGTAATCCCCCCCCCGATCCTCAATGCCAAGCGCCTCAAGGTTCTTGTTGATTCTCTTTTCCAGGTCATGGGACTCCAGCCCATAGAGGTGGCCGTGATGCCGAAGATTTTCGCGGACGGTGAGCTTCATGTCCACGGCCGGATTCTGGAAAAGGACCCCGATTTTCCGGCGGATCGGCGTGGGAAATTCGCGTAGGCTGCGGCCGGCAATGGAGATCTCCCCATCCTGCAGGGCAAAAATGGTGGAGAGGATTTTGAAGAGGGTGGTCTTGCCGCTGCCGTTCGGCCCGAGGATGCAGAACATGCCGCCCTCCTCAAGCCGGAAGGTGATATTATCCAAGACCCGCTTGCGGCCGTAGGCATAACCAACTCCCTCCGCCTCGACCGCCGCCAAAGATGCCCCTGCCATAGACACGCACTCTGATCGGAAGCGCGGAAAGGGTCAAGCCGATGGGATTTGGGGCGGGAAGAAATCGGCTACCGGAAAGGCGGTCACCGGGGAAAGAGTCAGGGGCGGGGAAAAACTCCGCTTTGGCTGTTCAACCGGGCGGGCACGCCCTGCTGTCGGAGAAAGCTTTCGATGAGAAACATGGCTTGGGACGGAAGCGAGCGCGTGCCAAAGGAACGGGACAGGGATAGCTCACACTGGTGGGCGATCTCCTGGATGTCCATTCCCCGGGCCTTGGCGTGATCAACGGACAGCGACAGGCGACTTTTCCAATAATTCATTCGATTGTCCGCGCACTGCTGGTGCTCGGCATCTGCCACCGCTTGCGCAAAGCCCCATACTTCCCTCTGCAAATCCTCGGCCATGCGGGAGGCGTGCAGACCTGGTTGATACTGGGTGACACGGGAAATCATGGATTCGGGACGAACTATTGTGAATTTTTATGTCTTTGACAATAAATAAGTTACGGAAAAAGTTTCATCGATTTAAAGTATTGCAAAACAATGACTTAAAACAAAAGGCGCGGGAACCTTTTCCCGCGCCTTTTGCCAAACACTAGGAGACTGAACCGAAAACTAATGGGATAGACAGACGAGAGGCGAAAACGTTCAAACTATCTTTAGCTATTTGAGCCACTTGATGGCCATAAAGCCGGCCACCCCCAAGAGGAAGAGTAGGGTCACCGCCACCTCCAGATACTTTTCGATGTGGGGCCGGAGGGCCGGGCCACCCAGTCGGATCACGGCGGCCACGAGAAAGAATCTCCCCGCCCGGCCAAGGATCGAGGCGGAGACCAACGTGGGAATCGGCACGGCGAACACGCCGGAGGCCACCGTGAAAACCTTGTACGGAATCGGCGTGAAGGCGGCCGTGAGGATGAAGAGGAAGGCGTTTTGCTGGTAGAACCCCTCCACCTTCTGAAACGTCGCCTGCGTAAAACCAGGCACATGGGCAAAGAACCACGGCGCCACCGCCTCCCAAAGGGCGTGCCCAATCCACCAGCCGAAGACTCCACCGGCCACGGAACCCACGGTGCACCAAAAAGCAAAATGGGCCCACTTTTTTGGGTGGGCAAAACAAAGCGCCATCAGCAGCACATCCGGCGGGATCGGGAAAAAACTCGATTCGATAAAGGCAATCACGACCAGTGCAGGGACGGCCTGCGGTGTGGCCGCCCAATGGATCGTCCAGGCGTAAAGTCGTCGCAGAAGATTTGGTTTGGGTTCTTGCTTCATTTCAATCTGTCCTCCTCCCCAGCGGATCCGTTTCCATCGGTCCTTGAGCGCCACCGCCACAAAACCCCCCACCGCCAGCGCCGCCAAGGCAAAAATTCCGTTGGAGGGCAGGATCCCCTTCCAGCCCAGGACTCCCGCCAGCAACAACACGCCCCCGGCTACCCCGGCAGCGATTTTCAGCGGATCTCCGTTCTGCGCGGCCATGTTCCCTTAGCTTCCAAGGAACGACCCCACGAAACAAGCACCTAGGCTTATGGACGGGAAATGTTGAGCCGCATGAATCGCCGGTTGGTCGATCCCGTCCCCACCGTATCCTGCACCGTCACGGCTTCCGAAGGGTTTGCGCCGCCTCCGTAGGCGTTGGAGGCGCTCGACCATAAAACCGTCGGGTTGTTACTGAAACCGAATAGATCCCCAGCCGCCTGCACCTCATAGACGATGTCCGTCGCACTCTTTTGCCGGTTGAAGGTCAGGGACAGCTTGTTGTTCGTCATCTTCATCTCCGGAAGGCCGTTGGTCGCCGGTGCGGTCGGATTCAAGCCCAGGGCGTACTTCACCAGGTTGGCAATCCCGTCCCCGGCTGGGGCGTTGGTGTCCGCACCGATCCCACTGTTGTCAGCCGATCCGAAATATTGCGTTCGCCAGCTGGCGGAAGGAGTCACCACGGTGACCGATAATGTGCTGGAGACGGATTGGTCGCCGTCCGAGACCAGGACCGTAATGTCGGCATTGCCGGCCTGATTGGCCGCGGGTGTGACCGCAATCGTCAGGTCCGCCCCGCTCCCGCCGAGCACAATATTCCTTTCGCTATTCGGCACCAGCGACGTGTTGCTGCTACTGGCCATCACAATCAGGGAATCCGCCGGTGTTTCTTGATCTTGAATTTGGAACGGCATGGGATCGGTCCCGGTATTCACATCCAACACCTGAGGATTAAAGTTGGCGATGATGCTGGGCGGGTTGTTGAGGCCGGTTCCGGCAAATTTCATGAGGAATGGATTTTCGTCGGGATCATTGCTGAAAATACTTAGGGAGGCGGAGCGGCTCGATTGGCCTCTCGGACTGAAAGTGACCTGGAAAGAGGTCGAGGCACCCGCCGGAAGACTGGTGGCCGCCAAAGATCCGACCGTGAAGTCGTTGGTATTCGCCCCGGATTTACCCAGCGCCAATCCGCTGAGCGATCCGGTTCCATCATTGCGTAGAATATAGGTCTGGGTGACCGATGTTCCCATGGGCATCGTTCCAAAATCAAAGGTTGGACTCCCGGTGAACACACACGGCATGACCCGCTCAAGGTTGGCAAAACGGAAATTCTGGCCCGCGCCTTGAGCGGTCGAATAAAACTCGACCCGGTCGATCGCCATCACCGGTCGGTTAGTGCCCCAGTTGATCCCGGAAAGGACGTTCGTTCCGCTCGCGAGTCGGATGTCGTACCCGGCCCCGGGATTTCGCTTAAATGTAAAATCCAAAGGGGTCCCAGGCGCATTGGTAATTCCGCTGGCGCCAAAATAGGTTCCGCCATCATTAATTTGCCAAAGGGTGCTGGCTCCGTTGGTTAGTCGAATTGCAAATAAGGCGTTGGTGTTGGTTCCGGAAAACAGCTTCATACCAATTTCGCCGTTGGCTTCGCTTACCGTGGTATAGCCGAGTTGTAGCCGTAAAACCTCTCCCCCCGTCATCGCCGCGTCAAAGCGGCGCGAAACCGTATAGCTGTTGCCTGTGCCGGCCCCTGCGTAAATTGCAAACGACTTGAGGCCGTTGCTGGCTGTGTCGAGGTAAGTGCCGGCAATGGTTCCGATACGGGAACCCACCCAGTTCGAATATCCGTACCCCCCATTGAGGCCAATGAAGTTGTTCGAGTACAAGCTGTTGGAAGCGGAATCCCATCCCCTCGACTGTTCAAGGGTGATATCCGGGGGTGGGTTGACGGTCAGCACAAAAACGTCGCTGGTCGTCATGGATCCGTCATTGACCGTGACCGTGATAGTTGCCGTGCCGGTCTGACCGGCGACCGGCGTCACGGTTATGGTGCGATTTGCGCCACTGCCTCCGAAGACGATGTTCGCAGGGGGCACCAGGGAGGTGTTGCTACTGGTGCCAGAGAGGGTCGGAGCAACAGATAACGATTGGTTATAACCAATCGTAAATGCGATCGGCCCGGTGGCGGTGTTGTAGTTGATGGTTTGGTTGGGAATGTCACTGATCGTTGGACCGGTGTTCGCACCGGTAAACAAGAAGGTGGCAGGTTCGCCGATGGTTTGCCCGATGCTGTTCTGGGCAACCATCCGGTAGTAATAGGTCGTATTCGGAACCAGACCCGTGAGGCTCCCCGAAACCCCGACGGGCGAGATGCCTCCACCGACAGAGGCAGCCGATAGAACCTGAAGGTTATCCAGGATCATGTGCTGGTTTAATTCGCCGGTGTTGTTGCCGTTGATATAGCCCAAAGTCGTCAGGCTGACACTTGTGCCCGATAACTTGAGCGTTCCCGAAATGGTTTTGTAGGTGGCATCCGTGCGGAACTTGGCGCCGCAGGTATAAGTCCCCGCCTTTGTATCGAAATCGATACGGACATCAACCACCTCACCCCGCACTTCGGCACCCAGATTCAGGTTTCTCTGGCCCGATTGATCAGTCACCAACAGGGACGTGTTTCCTCCCACCGCCCCGTTGGCGGGCATCATGCCGACGGAAAGCAGCTCATTATCACTAAAGCCGGCGCCGTTGGCAGATTTCAAATTAATCCCGGTAAAGCCTTTTCCGTTGCTCATGTCAAAGCGGGCGGAAAAATTCACCTGCCCGAATTGCTGGGGAGTGGTGATGGGTCGGTAACCTGAGTGGCTTCCGGTAGACGTGGAGGAACCTGCGTAAACTCCGAGGGAGTCAACGCCATCGATCTGCCGCCCGGCCGTATTGTTGATACTGTTGCTGGTGACACAGCGGACCCCACCTCGGGTCGGGTTCACCGTGCTCGCGGAGGTGGTCCGCACGTAGCTGGTGAAGGGGCCGAAGCCGGAGCCACCGTTGGCAGCTACGGTAGCTCCAACAGCAGTGGAGGAATAATTGAGCGTGGTGGAGGTGTAGGATTCGAGGTCGTCGCTGGCACCGGAACGTGTGCTCTGGCCGTAGGCAGCTGTGGTTCCGTATTCAAACCAGTAAATCGTCTCGGAACCGTTCGGATTCACGGTGCCCGAAAGCGTTGCCGAGTTGGTTCCCGTAATCACCGAACCGGTCGTGATGGTCGGCGGAGGTTTTCCGGTGAGGAAGGTTTGGTCGGTGCCGTACGAAACACCAAAACGGTTCGAGGCCACGGCGCGGTAGTAGTAGCTCTGCCCCAAGGTCAAGCCGGTCAGGGCCGCCGAAAGGGAAACACTGTTGGTGCCGCCGCCCGCATCCTGGGCCGTAGTGCTGGACCCGTAGGATGGAGTGATCCCGTATTCAAAATAAAAGCTGGTGGCACTGCCGTTGGGATTCACCGCCCCCTGCAAAGTCACCGCTGTGGTCGTGGCGTTGGTAACTCCCAAGGTCGCTACGGTCGGCTTCACCGGCAAGGTCGTGAAGGAAAGCACCGAACCGCGCACAAGATTCGCCCCCGACTGCGCGACCACCCGGAAATAATATGTGGTCTCGGGCGAAAGACCGGAAACCGAGGCCCAGCGACCTACCAAACCGACCGAAGATCCAGCGTCCTGGGACGCCGTGGTCAGATTCAAGACGTCTGATTTCACTCCGTATTCAAAGTAGTAAGTTGTGGAAATTCCATTGGGGTTTACGTCGGCGTTCAGGGTGGCCGAGGTTGTGGTGACGGACGACACCGCGGTGGTCGTGACTTGTGGCAGGACCACATCAGTGGTGAATGGGGTGTCCGGTCCGTAGGTGGTTCCCTGCGAATTTTGCGCGACCGGGCGAAAATGATACGTTGTGCCGGGGAGCAAGCCGCTCAATGCGGCGGTGACAGAAACCGGCGAATTTCCACTACCGATATTTTGAGAAGCGGTGGTCGTACCGTAGGAAGTAGAGGTCCCATATTCGAACACCACGGTGGTGGCCGCCCCGTTGGGCGTAGCTGAGGCGCTGAGCGTGGCCGCGCTGGTCGTCACACCGGAGAATGAGATCGAATTGATGGAAGGTTTCGCCAGAGTCGAAGCCGCCCCGGTGGTGAAGCGCGACTCAAAGGGAGCGAACATGGCCAGTCCGTTGGTATCCGTCGCCGTGCTCGCCACCTTCACGGTATACAGCGTTGTCCCGGCAAGGCTGGAGGAGGGCATATAGGTCATGACCGTGTTGCCGGCGCTCCAAGCGAATGTTCCGGTGGTCGCCGGTGTCGTGGAAAAGGCCGCCTGGGTCGTCGTCGGGTTCATCGCCCGGTCAAAGGTGACGGTAATGGCCGAGCCGGTGGAGATGCTCCCGCCATCGTGAGTCGGGGTCACCGCCAGGATGACCGGGTTCAAAGCCTTCAGCTGCGATTGGGCCACGAACATTTTGTAGGAATTCGCCGGCATGGGGATGGGCGGAATACCATCCGCCCCGGTGGTGACCGTGTAGGTTTCCGCTGGATTCAGAACATTGACCAGGACGGTTCCGCCGGGATGGATCGTAGGCCGTGTGCCCATGGTTGTGCTGGAGGAGGCCGTGTTCAACACGACATAAACCTCTTCGCTGCCGAGGCGGCGCGCGTAGGCAAAGAGACCCGGACCACTTCCGTTCGCCCAAAGATTGTTGTGCGTACCAGTGCAGAGGGAGGGATAAAGACGCCGCAGATTATTGAGTTTGGCCACCAACTTGAAGCGAGGGCTGGTCATGTTGAAGTTGTCGCCGTTGGAGGGGCCGCCTTCGAATTGGCCGTCGAACATGTCCTCCCGGTTCCACGGATCTGCGCCCCCGTCAAAATCCTGCTCCGTGCCGTAATACAAACTCGGGATTCCCCGGGAGGTGTAGAGAAACACCAGTGCGACTTCCAAACGGGTGGTGTTGCCGCCGATGCCTGTGCTGAGGAATCGCGGGTTATCGTGATTGTCGAGGTTGAGAACCAGCGAGTTCAGCGCTGCGGCATCGTAATTTGCAGTGGTGAGATTACTGTAACGTCCCTCAATCTGCCCGGTGTTGCCCGTGGCTGTCGCGAAAACGCTGCCGACTTGGTAATAGAGCGGATAGTCCAGCACGCTATCCATCTTGAAGTTACCGCCCGACTTCGTTCCGGTGTAGGAGCCGCATTTGCTGTCGGAGCCGTCAAAGACTTCCCCAAACATGAAGAAGTTCGGCTGATCCGCCGCCGCGGCGGCAGCGCGGATGGCCGGCGTCCAATCGTCCCAAAAGCCCATCTCCACATGCTTCACCGTGTCGATGCGGTACGCGTCAAAACCCGCCGTCTTGATCCAGTAACTCCAGATTTCCTTCATTTTGGTACGCACATAGGGAGATTCTGTGCGGAAATCATCGAGCGAAACCAATTCTCCCAACTCCACCTGGGTGGCATCGCCGTAATTTAAAATATTACCACAGTTGTTGTGGAAAATGTTGGTGAGCGAGGTGTTGCCGAAGGCGGCGGTCAAGGAGGCGGTGTCAAAGGGACTGGCATAGGTGTTTCCCCCCGAATTATAGCGAAGGGTATAACCGGCGGGAGGGTAACGAAACGTGTTTCCCCACCCCGCATCCGCACTGTCCACCCAAGTGCTGGCGTGGTTGGCCACGACATCATTGATCACAAGAATTCCCCGCTTATGCGCCTCGGCGATAAGCCGCTGCAGGTCGGCCAGCGTACCCATGCGGGGATTCACCGCATAAAAATCCGTGGCGGCATAGCCGTGATAATCCCCATTGGCATTTTTCACCACCGGGGAAATCCAGATCGCCGTCGCCCCGAGTGCCTTGATGTAATCGAGCTTCTTTTCAATGCCTTTGAAGTCGCCGCCGTGCGCCTGCCCGCCATTGGTCGGACCGTAGTTGGGTAAGCCAGCGGTGTTATTATTGGGATCCCCGTCGAAAAAGCGGTCGGTGATGATCTGGTAAATACTTTGGTTTCGCCAGAAGTCGGCGGAGTACTCAGGTGAGTAGGCGGAGTTAAGCGTCAGGACGATCCGGTCAAGGGCAAAACCCGCGTCCCGCATCCAAATATTCAATGTGTGCTGACCCGCGGTCGGCACCGCGACGGCCACGGGAATCGCTGACCCTGCGGCCTTGCTCGACCACGACCAAGTACCGGTTTTCGGCAAATCGATCTGCGCCGCTGCAGGACTGGCACCATTGATGCCGACGTAGACGGAGAGCGACCCTGCCGATTGGGCATAACCCCGAATCCAAACATAATACGTTCCAGGGTTTGAGAAGTTGATGGTGTAACGAAGTTCGGGTGAGGTGGAGGTCCAATTGTTCGTCACCGTCATCCCATCGTTGGGCAACACCTGCATTAGGCCGGTGCCGCCAAAACCGCCGATGGCCGTGGAGTTTGTCCAAACGTACGTATTGGTGATTGAATTGGCCGGGTCCGGGATGTTTCTCGAGATATTGGTGGTTGGTGATTCTGCCTCAATTCCCACCGTACCGTTGTTTTCTGAAGTCTGGCCGAAACCTATTATTGGCACAAAGGTGCCAATAAAAATCAAGAGCATAACCAATCGGCAGAAATTCACCTAAGTACCTTAACACCAGAATTTTAAAATTCCAGATGCTATTGGCTGGAGGTAAAGTTTATTTTATATTTATAAAGCATTCTGGCATAGATAGATAGGGCTTAAATTTTGATTCCGTTAATTGGATCTCGATCGACTCGGAATGAAGAAAAAGGAAATCAGTCATAACAAGCCGGTTTTTTTGAAAATCACCGTAAATCCGATCTCCGACAATAGGGATCCCCCGGTTGGCACACTGGATCCGAAGTTGATGGGTCCGACCGGTGGTCGGTCGTAGCTCCAAAAGGGCCATCGGACCGACTTGTCCCTGAAACTTTTTCCTTACCTTCATCCTAGCTTCCGCCCAAATCCCCGCCCCGGCCTTCCCCCTTGCCTTCCCCTTGTCTTTTGTGACCTCGATCCGATCCCGCCAAACGGCATCGTTTTCCTTGGGCCAGCCAAACACCAGGGCCACGTAGGTTTTCTTCACGCGATGTTCCGCAAACGCTTTCTTCACCTCGCCGGCCGTCTTTTCCTGATCGGCCACCAAAATCACCCCGGACGTTCCCGCGTCGAGGCGGTGCAACAACCACACTTTCCCTCCGCCTTTATCCGGCGGGATGTGGTACGCCTCATCCTTGAGCGAATAGCTGCAAGTGAGTAGCGCTTGCGGATCCTTGCCCCCTTCCTTCGGCTGGGAACGAATCCCGCTCGGTTTGCTGAGCGCATAGAGCCCCGCCGCCCCCTGCTTCACGATCTCCACCCCCGGCCCCAGCGGCCAACCGACGATCGGTTTACTTTCCTCCGGCACCGTTCCCTGCCCTCTGTTTTTGGAAAAAGTCCCGCAACAGCTCCCGGCACTCCTCTGCCCGGATTCCCCCCCGCACCTCACACCGGTGGTTCATCCCTTCAAACTGCAACAGATTCAACGCCCCTCCCGCCGCCCCCATTTTCGGATCGGCCGCCCCATACCCCACCCGC
>Ga0214917_10003763_pt1 | contig 17309 bp, 16 predicted proteins | sample LL_1208_BB_MetaG_FD_177983 | JGI IMG/M metagenome (GOLD analysis project Ga0214917, IMG submission 177983) | Freshwater microbial communities from Lake Lanier, Atlanta, Georgia, United States - LL_1208_BB | ecosystem: Environmental > Aquatic > Freshwater > Lake | place: USA: Georgia | collected... | reverse complement strand
GTCGGAGCCGGAGGAGGGCCCAAAACAAAAATGTCGAATTCCCGGACAGACCAATATTCTGTTGGACCCGCCAAGGCCTTTAACATCCAGTATCGGTAGGTGTAGGTATTATCCAAGGTGAGGGTATTGGCACCGTAGACGGTGGAAAATGTGCCCAGGCTGGCCCAGGTTTGATTGTCGTTGCTCCCCAGAATTTCCACTTGAGAGGAATGAAACGAGGTTGTTCCCGGAAACCCTGTGTGCAGGGAAACCGTGCTCCCGCTTCTGCCCCCGATTCCGAAATCAATCGCCAGAACTTTGGGGAAAGGCCCCGGAATGCTCCCCCACGCAGTTTCCGTGTTGCCGTCCCGCGTCAGGGAGACCGGATGATTGGGAGAAAACGAGGGGATGCCATTTGCCAACCCCCCTCCTGCCGGAAAGGTAAAAGAGACATTGCCATCGGTAAGATCAGGGGTGCCGTCATAATCATAATCATTTGAATCAAAAATTTCCACCAAACAGTCCAAGTAATCAGGGTAATAGGTTTCGGGCCATCCATCCCCCAACCGCGCCGTACCCCGGTAGACCGAGCCTGATCTTTGCAGGGTGAAAGCATTGACCCAGCGCACATAACCGTCCGAAGTGGTAAAATCAAATCCGGCTACCGTAATTTGATTGTCCGAGTTCCGGACAAACGTGGAGGACCCACTGCCCGCCACATCAAAACTGAAGGAATTTCCAGCAAACTGGATAAAGCCGGTCGATCGGTTGTAGTTGACCGAACCCCTGCCTCCCACCACCTCAAAGTCCCCTGAGACGGTAGCCCCGTTGCCAGTGGCAACATATCTGCCCACGGGGTTACCGGCGCTGCGTGTCAACTGGATTGAGTAGGTATAGGAACCGTCAAAAACATAAGAGGCACCCTGAAGCTCATACTCTCGAGTGGTTGCGGTCGCCGCAAAGGTGCCCGGGCGGTCGATTTCAAGCACATCCGGCATTCCATTGTTGTTGGAATCTTGCGAGGGAATGGATAGCCGAAGGTAACCCCGCGTATACCAGGTTCCATTGGAAGCAGTGGCAAAATCCGTCTCGTAGACCGAGCTCCCAACGCTAATGGGCTTTAATTCATCACTCCAACTGCCGAATTCTAACCCCTGGGGCCAGTTATTCTCAGTGCCGTCCGACGTGGAGAAAGCGATATAAATCGGGAAACCGCTGACATGATTTCCCGTTCCGGCATAAAGAGCCAAACTGTGGCTGGTGACAATCCCTTGGGCCGTTTTGTTTTGGGCCAAAACCGGCCATCCCGTTAAAAGCATAGCCACAAAAATCGGGCAAAAATGCTTGGCGCTAATCGTCACGCGATTCATACCAATTTTAAATCTAGGCCTTAGTTTAATTAGTCAAATATTTTATATTATCCTTTTGGGGATATGGAGGCGCTTTCTTTGCTTTGGACCAGGCCTGCAAACCTCGGAAACAACGGCTTGCGGCCGGGAGCGGATTTCATCCAACACCAGACCGATATAAAGCCCCAAAATTCCGACAATCAAAAACATGGTCCCGGACAAAAAAGTCAACAGAACGCCCAAACTGGCCCAGCCCGGCACCTTGATATGGTGGAAAAACTTTTGCCCAAGGATCCATATCCCAGCTGCGCCTGCCGACAGGGAGGCGCAAAACCCCAGAATAATGCCAAAATAAAGCGGGATTTTGGAATGATGGAAAATGGCAAGCCCGGCCAGCCGACATAATCCCCACCAGCTGTAGCCCGACTGGCCATGGGTGCGGGGCCGGTGCTCCACGGCGATGGAGGTCTGCCGAAACCCGAGCAGTTTGACAAAGAGGCACATGATCTTGTTTTGTTCAGGGCAGGACAAATATGCGGACACCGTTCTGCGGGAGTAGACACAGAAGTTTGCAACTTCGGAGTTGGTTTGAATTCCCGAAAGCAAAAGAAAAAGCCGATGGAAGAACCTGGAGCGCCAACGAACGATCCAACGATCCTTGCGAAAGATACGTTTTCCCTGGACGACATCCCAACCGGTGCGCGCCTTGAGATAAAGATGACGGGCATCGGAGGGTTGGTCCTGAAAGTCGCTGTCCATCACCAGAACAAAATCTCCCTGAGCAGCTTGGACCCCGGTGAGAATGGCGGGGTGTTGGCCGAAATTTCTGGAATGGCGCATCCCAACAACATTTTTGAATTGGCGCACAGCTTTTTGAATTTGAGCCCAGGAAGAGTCCTTGCTGCCGTCATCGACCGCGATGATTTCCCAATCCCCTCGCAGCAAGGAAAACTCCCGATGCAAACCGGAAATCAGCGGATGAAGAGTCTCTTGATTATTGTAGACCGGAAGAACAATACTGAGCTTCATCGCAACCCCCAGAGGCCCGAAACCGCATCCCGATGTCGGTGGAGGCGCACCGAAACCGGGTTGGATTTTTCTTGCTGAAACCTTGAAAAGAGAAGTGAGGCGGTCAGCGCCAAAAGAAAGGCCTGACTTTGGCGCGGGGTTAGGCTTGCCTGCGGACCGGGCTGGATGGTTTTCAGGAATAATTTCAGGTTTCCCTTTTCCCATAGACCGGTTTTTCCGAGCTCGGATTCGCTGTAGATTGAATCAAGGTAATCCGGTTTGGCCTGAAGAATGGCTTCGGCCTCCGGCGCAACGTAGGGACGTTTCCTCCGGCGGAGGATGATGGCGGGAATTTCCCCGGCAAAGGCATCTTTTAAAATGAACTTTTCATTCCAACCATCTTTCAAAAGATAGTTTTCCGGGATCCGCATAGCGAGGGCCACCAATTCAGGACTGAGAAATGGACAGCGGTTTTCCACCCCGAAAGACATCGCCATTCTGTCGCCTTGGGTGGAAAGAAGATAGCCGGTCAAAAGGGTTTCCATCTCAATCCATTGCGCCCTGCGCACGATGGAAATCTTCCGGAAGCGGCGGGAAGTGGAGCGGATCCACTGTCCCCAAGCCCGGTCGGCGGGCCCTTTTTTCAGGAGGGCAACGGCACTCCGAAGATTTTGGAACCTTTGCAGATGCGAAGCCTCAAATCTCCCGGTTTGCTTTGCATTTTGGAAAAAGAAAGATCCCAAGACCTGTCGGCCCAACGCACCCAATTTCGCCTGATAAGGATAAAGTCTGCCGACCATGATCCGGCGGTTCTCTTCCGACAGGTAACGCCAACTTTCTAGGATACGGGCTTCCTTAAAAATATCATAACCCAGAAACAGCTCATCGGACCCTTCCCCGGTAATCACCACCCTGACCCCCCGCTCCGAAACCTCTCTCGCCAACAGGTACAGGGGAACAAAGGCAGTCCGAAAAACGGGAATTTCCGCGTGCCACAAGGCCGAGGGAAGATGCTCGGCGATATCGCGACCGGCGACCTTGAGGGTGTGGTGGCTGATTCCCAGTTTGCGGCTGACCGCCTTTTGAAAAGGGCCCTCGTCAAAATCCGGATCCCGAAAAGAAACGCTGAAACTGCTGAGATGATCCGGCCGTTGCTTTTTGGCCAGCAAGGCAAGAATGGAGGAATCCAGGCCCCCGCTCAAGTAAATGCCGACTTTCCGGTCGCTGCGCAGACGAAGGGTCAAACTTTTTTCCAAAGTAAGCCTGACCTGTTTTTTTACCTCCTGAAATGAAAGGTTTTTCTCCGGCCGTTCCCCCAGCGGTGGCCGATAAAAAGTCCCGCGTTTTTCTTTGCCGGAAACCACCTCGAGGTATTCCCCCGGCCCAAGCTGCTCAACCCCCACAAAAGCGGTTTGGGCCCGCAGAGGAGTCCAGTGGCCGAAAATGGTCAGTAAGGATTTGGGATCGGGCCTGGGCGAAAATTCCGGGAGCTCCAAAAAGCTTTTGATTTCGGAGGCGAAGGCAAGATATTTCCGAGTGCGAAAAATAAACAGCGGTTTTTCCCCGAATCGATCCCGTGCAAGCAGAAGACGACGGGTTTCTTCCTGGTAATACGCCATGCCAAACATCCCGTCGATTTTGCCCAGGGCATCGCGTCCCCCTTGATGCAGCAGAGCCAGGGCCACTTCCGTGTCCGAGGATGTTTGAAAATTCCAGCCTTGCCCCATCAGCTGGTTTCTCAGTTCCAGATAATTGTAAACCTCTCCATTCAGGCACAGCCATTCCTGGCCGGAAGGGGATCCGAAAGGCTGCCGCCCTCCGGGGGCATCGAGAATGCAGAGCCGAACTGTACCCATGCCGCCCCAGGATCTCCAAAGGAGATTGGCCTGGTCCGGACCGCGATGCCGGATCCTTTTAAGCATTCGCGCCAAATAAATTTTTCCCGCCGGCCAGTTTTCGGCAAGGGGGAAAATGCCGGCGATGCCACACATGGTTTACAAATCAAGGGCGCTGGCGTAGTGCCTCGCGGTGGGCACTACGAAGGGGCCCATTTTTTTTAGAATATCGGTGAAGCCGATTTCAATGAACTGCTTGACCCCCATTTTTTTTGCGTGCCGAAGACAGGCCAGCCAGTTGACGCCCGAATACAGTTGCCGCACCAGTCGGGCATGCAGGCATGCGCCTGAAACTGGCAGGGTCCGTCCATCCAAATTGTCCAAAACCGGCGAAGAGCCGGCCTGAAAGATGGTTTGATTTTGGCGAAGCCACTGCAAAAACGGCCGGGCAGCCCCCCTCATCAGGGGCGAATGCCAGGCACCCCTCGCCTTCAGAATAACCAAGCGTCTGGCCCCAGCCTCTTCCAGCCATGCCATCGCTTTGCGCAAACCCCGCCTTTCTCCAGCCAGGGTCCAGTGACCTGGCGCATTATGGTTGCACAGATAAACCCTGATTCGACGAAAGCCCTTCGCTCGCGCCAGTTGCCTGATTTTGTTGTCGGAGAGACCCATCACCACCACCATGCCACCCTGTTTTTGGCGGCTGCATTGGTCCAAAAACCTGCCTCGCTGAATGACGAGCCGCAGGAGATTCTCCTCGGAGATCTTGCCGGCGGCAAACATGGCGGTGAAAATTCCGACGCTGTATCCCAGGTACACAGCCGGGCGGGGCATTCTTTTCCGATCCATGCGCCTGACTTCGGAGATGCTCCCGAGAACCGTGGCCAGACTGTCGGTCACGCCACCTTCCATTTTTCCAGCCGCCACCGCCAACAGGGACTTTCTTATCCCCGGCTCCATGGGAAATTTCCGGGCCGAAGCGAGGGCCTGTCTTCTTACTCCCCGTTTTTGTTTGCGGGCAAAGGAAGGTTCCTCTTTCTGATTTCCTTGCCCCGGAAAGAGCCAGGCGGAGGCAATCAAGAAAGGAAGGACTCCCGCTCAAGTCCCAGCGGCCGCGCCACCGTTTGAAGTTTTTCCGCGGACGGACGATCGTTGATTTTCGCCAAAGCTTTTTCCCGGGTCATCAGCCCCGCCCGTATTTGCTCGGAGAGCTCCAGCGCGTAGGGATGAAAACCGTACTTCTCAAGATGGAGCACAATCCCAAGATCGTTTAGCCGGCAGTTGCTTGAGTTTTTTCCGGTATCCATCGGTTGTTCCCATCCAAGTTCCTTGACCCAGCGAAAAACCTCCTCTTCCGCCACCCGCAGAGCCAGCATCGGGTTGACCACCGTGACTTTTTTCATGCCGGAACGGTCAATCAGATCCTTCGGGATTCCAAAGAACCGCATGCTTTCGGCCCCCAGACTGGGTTTCCACAGTCTGACCTGCTCGGATCTTGCCTGGGAGGTGTTCGCGAGATTGACCTCCAGGGCCACGGCGTCCTTGGGCACTTGCCCCCCCAAATATCCCCCTGCAATCAGGGGAATTTTTTTTTGGAGGCTGGTAACCAGCATGTAATTATTGATCAGGCTGATGCACGAATTACAGATCACGCTGGCGCGCTTGATTGCTGCGGGCGGGTGCATTTCAGGGTGTTCGGCGCTTTTCCGGTAGAGCGCATGGAGAAACCCCGCATGGGGGCTAAACCATTGAAAGTCCACCCCCAAGGCCGCGGTGATCCTCGAACAATTTTTTTTTGCGGTCTCCGAAATAAAGCCATTGTCGATGGTGATGGCCAGGCATCGAAGCCCCCGCTCCTTGACCAGGTATCGCAACGTGTAGCTGCTGTCTTTGCCTCCACTGAAGGCAACCACACAGTCGTATTCCGAGCCCGGGACCCTAATTCGCAACGCCCGGTCTAATTTTTTTTGTAGCCCCTGAAAATGCCTCGCGTTTCTGGGCCGCTCTTTCTCCTCTAGGCAAAAGTTGCAAATCCCCTCGGAAGAAAAACGAATCCCGGGATAGGTTTGCGGCAGGACACAAAGAGAGCAGATCCTCATTCTTTGGTTTTCCCGCGCTTAAGTTTCTCCGCCACAAGGCGGCTCAGCCCGTTCAGGCTGAAGAGGCCGGGTTTTTGGAGTTCCGAGCTCTTAATTTTAATTTGGAACTCTTTTTCGAGGAAATTGACCAATTCCACAATGGAAAAGGAATCCAGCGATCCGTTTTTCAGAAGGTCGGCGTTTCCCCTACGAATTTTGACAAGATGGGTGGTGGCAAGATAATCACGAATGATGGAGTGGTGGTTTTTTTTCATATTTATTTTTGGAGAAGCATATAAAAGGATCTCCTCCCCGGGGAAAGTCCCAGTTTTTTAAACATCGCGATGGCCGGAAGGTTGTGGCCATAGACGTTGGTTTTAACACATGATATTTTCCCGGCAAAGTACTTCAGATTTTCAAGAACTGACTCCAACCCGGCGATACGGGAAATCAGCCCGCGCCCGCTCATTAGTTCGTAAAGCCAGAGTGTTTTCTTTTTGCAATACACAAAATTGAAAGCGAGGGGTTTTCCGTTTTTTTTAAAAGCCATAACTACCCGGCACGGGTACTTTCTTTTCAAAGATTTAAGAATTTGATATTTATGAATCAGAAGATCTTGGTTCCTCACTCCACGGATCAATCGGAACCGGGTAGCGGGTTGCCGAAAAAAGAATTTGTGCAAAAGCCAACGGCAGGATGCGAGTGGAATTTCCCTAATTTTGCAATCCTCGCGGGAGACCCTGTAATCCACTTTTGGCGTATTTGCAAGCCGTCCAGAAAATTCAATTAACTCCATGACTCGAGCAGAGGGAAATACTTTTTTGTCAGTACTTTTGAGAAAACATACCTTTGAATGGATTTTGCTGAGACTTAAACATTTTTTAAAGGTTTGTTTATTACTAACGTGAATTTCATAAATGTCTTTTTTTAGATGTCTAGAATCAAAAGCCTGTTTTATTAAACGCACGTGATTTAAACCGCCTTAAGGTGTTTTTCTATTGTTTTAGTGCAATAAAAATAAGCGAGTCAGGCTTGTAATTGCCAAATGTTATTTATTTGTGTTTCGTGGATTTTAGCTTTTTTTGATTAATTAAGGGTTATAAATCTTGCTAAATTTTATTTTGTATTTGAAAAGTTTTTAATATTTTATTTAGTTTGGTTGTTAATTACTTTTAATAATTCATGAGTTTAAATAAAGCACCAAAAGATCCGGCGGTTCGAACAAAATAACTTTTATGCCCATACAGATGTTTTATATCATCACAAAATATATTAAAGATTTTCGGAACTTCTGAATTTTGAAAGTATTCATCTAGATAGATAAATGCTGTTTGCGGTTGAATAAATTCTTTTATGAATTCCAAAGCTGTTTTGTATGAAGATGCAATATTACAATCTAGAAAAGCAAATCCTATTTTTCGGTTTTCTTTTTTTAATCTTTGTTTAAATTCCTCAGTTAATGTTTCATTAAAATACCCTTTTATAAGCTCGACCCGTTCACTCATTAAGTCATATTCTTTTAATTTGGCTTTCATTTCATCGAAGTAAGTTGGGAAGACAGTTTTTCTTTTGTGCGCGTGAAAGTAGTTTTTTTCTGTTTCTGTATGATCGGATCGTGTTAACGGATCCCCGAAAATATCGAATGCAAAAAACCGCGTACTCGGGAAGTTGCGCTCGTGTCCATTTAAATGAAATGCCACCAATATATTACAAAGCGTGTTTAGGCCTTCACTGCCAAATTCAAAATAATCCCCACCTGGATATTGGTTTGCGACATCGAGGGCAATTCTTGTTTGCTCTCCATAAGCATAATTTTGTGGAATGATTCCTTTAATATCTTTATCTAAATTTTTCACAGGTAACAGTGCTCCGCTTAAATTAAATAACCCGGCTTTAACTAAATTAAGCTTCAAAATACTTTTTTCTAGTGAACCCACGCTTTCTAGAATTGCATCCAACTGTGATATGTTATTTTTTTTCTCAAACGGTAATTGGTTCTTGAGAAGATGTATTATTTTCTTTTCAATATAATCATCAGTTTTTTCTCTTATAGTATTTATTAAGTTTTTCATTTTTTTATTCCTTATTTGGTAATTGATATACAGCTATAATCAATATGAACATGCCTTGGCTTTGATTTTTTAAAGTAGCTATCTACGGCTTCTTTGCATCCTTGATAATGGCCGTAGTCGTCGACAATCAGCACGCCTTTTTTTGAAAGCTTTGGGTAAAAGAATTTTAAGCTGTGGCTTGTGGGTTCAAACCAATCAACATCGATCCGTAATAGTGCGATTTTTTTAGGATATATTTTCGTCGCGGTATCTTCAATTTTGCCTTTGACCAGATGAATATTTTTACACTTCACCCCCATCGCTGTTAGGTTTTTTCTTACTTTTTGGAGGGTGATTTTTGCCCATCCGCGACGGCTGGTTTTATGCTGGTTGAATCGTTGGATTTGGGATTGGCCCCAAATATCTTTGTCGACCCTGGAGGGTCTCGGGTGACCTTCAAAGGTGTCGTAACCATAAATTTGGCGGCTTTCTTTGTTCTTCCTTAACGCGTAGTGGCACAACCCCAAAGCACCCCCGCCCCAGCAACCAATTTCAACGATTTCACCGGGAATCCTGTTTTTTATGATGTAGTCAATTGAGTTATATATGTCATAAAGCCGTTCACGGGAAAGCATCGTATAGGGTCTGACTTTTTTTAATGTTTTTGTAAAATCGTGCCCAGTCACTTTTAAAAAGTGACGGCGATGGGCCTTGCGCGTCTTGATTTCATAGGAACTTTCCCGGACTTCTGGCCTGTTTTTCATTCGCGTCCGCCTTTAAGGACCACCAGGTTTTCAAAATAAAGTTTGTCGATCCCAGACGAGACAAATGTGCGAAGAGCATCCACCGGTTTCTCCACATTGGGTTCCCCGGCGAGATTAAAACTGGTGTTGATTATCACCGGACACTCCGTTTGCTTCGACAATTCGAGCAGGAGCCTATGAAGAGGCTCCCCCTGCCTTACCAATTGAATTCTCGACGAAAAGTCCAGCCCCATGGCCTCTTGGAATTTTTTACGGAATTTTTTCTCTATGATCACATTGGTCGTCATGTACCTCATGGCCACCACCGGCTTTTTCACAATTCCATATCGAACCGCGTCTGTCCATAATAGTGCCGGCGCAAACGGGCGATATGATTCCCTAAATTTTATTTTGGCGTTGATTCTGTCTTTCATGCCTACCACCGAAGCCAAACCGAGAATGCTCCGGGCGCCAAGGGCCCGGGGCCCTAACTCGCTTCTTCCCTGGAACCACCCGATCACTTGCCCTTTGCGAAGCGATTCCGCCGCACTTTTGTACAACATTTTTGTCGATTTGAAAGAAGCCGTCTTCAATCCCGAAATCCGGCAAGCACCCTCAATCTCCCGCGTTTTGTAGACCGGCCCCAAAAAGTGGCTCGAGATCGGCCGAGGCATCTTCCCCAATGCTTGACTGGCAAGAAATGCATTGCCAACGCTTAGCCCCCGGTCGGAGGCTCCCGGGAAAACATAAAAGTTTTTAAGAGAAGGCATGCCAAGAAGTTTCTCATTTGCCATGCAATTCAAGGCGCAGCCCCCGGACAGGACAAGGTTACAACACCCTGTTTTTTTCAGCCAAAATTCAATGACCGCCAAATAGGCTTGTTCAAACCCTTTTTGAATACTGGCCGCAAGATCAAAATGGATCTGCTCAAAGTTTTTACCCCTCCCACGAAAGGGGATCCCCAGCAGCTTCTGGATAAGCTGATAATTACATTTGGGCTCCCAGACCGTTGTGGTCGGCGGAGATTCAAACCATAGTCGCGGATGGGTCGAAAAGTCGCCCTGACCGACGTATTTGACGAAGGAGCTAAGATCATAGCGGGCCCTGCCATAGGCAGCCATTCCCATCACCTTGTACTCATCCTCAATACTCCGAAACCCCAGATAATTTGTCATGACCGTGTAAAAGACCCCCAGAGATTTCGGCATATGAAATTTCTTTAGAATCCGAAACGGTTCCCTCTTTTTTCGGGTGCCGACAGCAATCATTCCCGAGAGAGAGTCTCCATTTCCGTCAAGGGTTACGCAAAGCGCATCGTCAAAAGGGCTGGAATAAAAAGCCCCCGCGGTGTGGGAGAGTTCATGGTTAAAGAACTTGATGGGCGGAACCTTTTTGAACATGGCCCTTAAATATCTCTGAATTTTTATTTTTCCCACGGATTCCCACTTTTTCCCATCTACCCCTATTAGGGAAATGTCCGCCATCGAGATCCCGGTTTGTTCCAACGCAAGAGACAAGGCTCGCTCCGGAAAAAGGGCAACGGAGGTTTTGGTTCGAGACAATCTTTCCTCTTCCAACGAAAAAAGAAGTTTCCCATCCCTAACCAGAGCGACCGCCGGATCATGGGTATTAGCGCTAAAGGAAGCGTGGATGCCTAGCGTGTGCATATTTTGACAATTATTGCAGGCTGCATTAGTTTTTACTATAAGTTATCCCCTTGAAGCACAAAGGTTTTTTGTAATGACTCCATCTTTAGATTAGGGTTTAAAATTTTCACCATATTTGAGGATCTGGGTCGCAGATAAAGTACAAAGGTTGCCCCGGAGTTTCTTTGCGCGTATTCGCTTATCTCTTGATGAAAGGAAGAAAAGATTTCGATTTGCTTTTGCCGAGTAAATCTTGGTTGGCTTCGAATTGCTGACAGGCATTGTGCGAAAGCTTTTGCGGATTTTTTTGTTACGAATTCGCGAATCGTGTCGGAGTTTTCCGGAGAAGTGCAGAAATAGCCTAAAAGAGAGCCTTTTCGATTACAAATAACCTTAGGACGATAAAATAAGAACGTCTCTTTGAGTGGACCGAGCAAATCCTTCCAAAGCCCCGTATCGCGTCTTGTGTGGCTATGGATGAGCGTGGAATAGTTTTTATAAAGATTCGCCATTTTGGTTAGGTCGTTGAAATTCGCCGAGCGGACCCGGAGTTTGCTTGGTTTTATCTCCGCGGTTTCAAAAATAAATTTACTTTTTGGCGCGAACCCCGAAAAACCCATGCGATTATAGAAATTCTTTATTCCTTGCAGGTAAAAAAAGTCGGATTTTGATTTTTGGGCAAACTTTTCAAGTTTTTTGATCAGGACCGTGGCAAAACCTTTTCCTCGGCAAGACTTTATCGTGGTCACCAACCCGATCGATAGCCCACTGTACTCTTTTCCTTGCACCACCCACCTCCGGTTCATGTAGTACGCGAAGGATACTAGTTTGGCTCCCGCCCGCAGGCCGCAAAGCTTGACAGAGTTGCTTTTAAAAAATCCTCGCAAAGAAGGATAAAGGCCCCGAAAGGCGTGGCTAGTTTTTACAATTTTTGCGATTGATTTTTCTTCGGATTTGGAAAGCTTGATATCCGGAAAAAATCGTACGGGCAGGCTAGACCTTTTCACGCAGCCATTCTCCTGCTTTTTTCACAAGATCCGGTGGCACCAGAGGATGACAGTCCAGCTCAAAAAGCAGGCTTTTTTGATACGTTTCGCTGTTTTTTAGTTGGAGGCTGGCAGGTTCAGGAATCGGTATTTCGGCAAAATCCCAAGGGGCCTTACGATTGATCATATGACTTCTGTCAAAATGTGGATGTTGATGGAGAGGTTGCCAGGTCCGCTTGAGCGGCAATCCGGCAACCTCGGCATCTTTTAAAAGGGCCTCTTGTTTTTCCCGCGGCAGATGAATGAGAAGCAGGTTTGAATAAAACACGCCTTCCGAATCTGCCTGCGGCTCAATCACGGAAATTTTCTTGCTGTTCACCGTTTCCGCCAAAATTCGGTGGTTGTTTTGCCGAATTTTATTCTGGCAGTCCAAATGAAGAAGCCCCACGCGACCCAAGGCCGCGGAGAATTCAGTCATGCGGTAATTATAGCTAAGTTGTTTGTCTCCAAATGACCTTAGTCTTTTTAATTTTATGCATATATTTTCGTTGTTCGTACAAAGGATGCCACCATCTCCCGTCGAAATGGCCTTACGCTGATGCAAACTGAAAACCCCGATCTCGCCCATGGTTCCGAGATGTTGCCCGTGCAGCTTGGCCCCATGGGCGTGGCTTGCATCTTCCACCAACAAGATGCCCCGGCGCCTGCAAATTTCACGGATCTCAAACACCTTGGAACTCAGGCCGAACATATGAACCAAAATAATGGCTTTGGTGCGAGGGGATATCGCCTCTTCGAAGGCTTTCGGACAGATTCCAAATGTTTCTGTTTCGATATCCACAAACACTGGAATGGCATTCTGCATTAGCACGGCTGAGGCGGAAGAAATCCAGGAATAAGGTGTTACGATAACTTCATCCCCAATGCCTACCCCCAAGGCGGCCAAGGCAAGCTGCAGGCCCTGCGTTGCGTTTCCCATCCCTATGGCATATTTTGCCTTCGTGTAAGCGCTGAATTCATCCTCAAACGCCGCCACTTCCTTGGCTGCATAAAGCTGGTTCGACTCTATGACCCTGAGGACCGCAGCACGATGCTCTTGGACGTAACAGGGCCAGGAGGGCCAGGCAAATCGCATGGGTTTTTGGGTTTTCATGTTTTCCGGTTGATTATGGGATTGTGGTATCGATCCAAACCTAAGGTTGGTGTTTAAAAATTAAAACAAAATCTAGTTATTGAGTTTTGAAAAATAAGCCCTGGCTTCTGCAAGTTTTTGGATTTGATCAAAACATGGCTTATCTCGTTTTTCCGCAAAAGAATGGATCTTCTGTTTGTCTGAAAGATAACTATTCAAAATGATGCAGACCCATTTGACGCGATAAACGGGTTCCAACACCTCAAACCGCCGGACAACCGTAGGGTCGCCCGGAAAAAGCCCGGCCAACAAAGCGGCCAAACGCTCCCGGGTTCCCTCCGGAGACGGGATCCTGGGCTGGCAGACAAAATCCGCAGCCATCTTGGCGGGGTCGTCCCAGCCGGCATATTCGAAATCAAAGAATTTCAAGCCCCCCTTCGCATCCACTAGCGCGTTGTGGAACCCGAAATCCGAAGGGGAAAGACAGGGCTCGGCCATCATCCCGCCATGGGGCGCGGCCTGCCGCCGGATATTCTCCCAGCGCGGGAGAACTTCCCCGCGGACAAAATCACCCGCGTCCCCGGAAAGTTCAGCCAACCGGCGCACCCGTCCTTCGACGATCTCCAGATGGCCCTTCACTGAGACAGCCGTCTCGGCCGCGTTGGGCAGAGCACCGGTTATTGGCAGGGGAGCCCGATTCAGCCGGGCAAAAAAGTCAAAAGCCTGGTCCAGATGCCCCTCCCGGATCTCGCCCGCGGAAAGCTTGCGCCCCTCCAGCCAGCGGAACAGCCCCGCGCGGTGCCCGGATGCCCAGGCCAGCGCCTCGGGGACATAACCCGGAGTCCGCTCGGTGGCCACCCGGTAAAACGCCTCTTCGGACGCGCCGCGATCCCGGCCAGCCGGGTCTCCACGATAATATTCCTTTAGAAAGAAAATCCCCTCGTCCCCGGTCACCCGCCAGGCCCGGTTGTTGGCGCCTCCGCCCACCGCTTCCCAACGAAGAACGCGCCCCGGAACCAATCCGAACAGTTCCGGCGCCGGTTTTGCCACCGCACCCGTCGGCTCCAGACCCGGCTTCACCGCTGATCCAGCAAGACGGGCAGATCCGACCATTTTCTGATCACCTCAATCCCGGATTCGTCAGACCCGGAACGGGCCGGGGAAAACCAGACGGGCCGGCAAGCCGGTGGGAAGGCGGGATCCCGGAGAACCTCGATCAGGTCGTCGACAAAGGCGGCACAACCGCGCTGCCGGATCCGTGCCAACTTTCCCTCCCGGGTTTCCTCCAGATGCACGCCGGCAACACAGCGGGATTTGTCGGAAAAAAGACCGAGGCGAGCCAACCAGTCCTGCGCGGCGGCATGTAGGTCCTCCTTTGGACCCAAGATAGGATGCCGGGTCCGATGGCTGATGATCCAAACCTGCCAACCCGAAACCAGCAGACCCTCCAACACCCCGGGAAAGGCAGGATAGGGTTCCGCCGCCGTCATGCCGGGTCCATAGGAAAAACCCTGCAAACGGGTGAACTCATCGGGGTTGCCGATCCGGTGATAATGGTCACGCAGGGCGTTCTTGGCGGAAACCCCCGCGGGCACGGCAACGCCCCGCTCCCGGGCCGCCTGGCGAAAAACATTTTCGTAAGAGACAATGGTGTTGTCCAAATCCAGCCCGAGAACCTTGACTGTTCTAGCCATCATTCAAAATAAATGAAGCTGTGGTCTCCGGTGTACCCGGTTTTTTGGAACCACCATTCCCAGCCCCGCGGCGTGTAAAAACTCTCACAGGTGAACTGCCAATAGAGAAGATTCGCCTTCTCCTCCTCATTCCTCCAGGACTCCACACAAATGTAGCGATGGCTTTTGCCCACCCGCTGGATTTCCCGAAGGGCGGGATCAAGGTCAAAGCATTCGAGGTTGTGCAGGGTGTTGATGGAAATCACGAGGTCGAATTCCCCGTCCCGAAAGGGGAGACTGCGGGCGTGCCCGACGAGGATTTGATCCTGCACCTCGGGCTTGGCGTGGGCCCGCGCATAGGAGGAGACATCGACCCCACGGACCTCGAGTCCCGGCACAGCTTGGGTCAGGTCGTAGAGAAGAAAGCCTTTTCCGCAACCCACATCCAGAATCCGCTGACCGGCACGGAGCTGGTAGTGGCTCGCCATCGCGTCCGCCACCTTTCGCCAACGGCCGTCGTATTTCATGCCTCCGTAGCCTGTGCGGCGGTCTCCATCCCAATAATCCTTGTCCCACTGCTTGGCGAGCCGGGCCGCCTTGGCCTTGGGAAATTCCGGGTCGTTGACCCGGGCCAGATAGTCGCGAGGGGTCGCTTTGTGGATTAAAGAGACAAAATCAACGTAGGCCATAGATCAAAACCGAATAAGAGTGTGGTTGGATTCCCCGGCCCGCATGGTGGCAATAGCGCGGTTGATGTCTGCCAAGGCACACCGGTGGGTGACAAAACCCTCCACATGAAAACGGCCCGCCGCAAACATACGGAGCAAGCGAGGAATGTCTTCCGCAGGACGGCTTTGGCCCCCTTCCGAACCAGTCAGCACCCTGCCGAAATGCAGGGGGAGGGTGTGCAGGGAAACCTTCCGGTCGTGCGGCATGACCCCGAAAAGAACGCACCGGCCTTGCGGAGCGGTCAATTCGTAGGCCTGTTCGATGACTTCCGGGCGGCCGGTTCCATCAATGACCACGTCGGCCTTGCCCCCCAGAAGGGCTTCCACGCGGGTTCGCCACTCCCCCGACCGGGCCTCGACCACGTGGGTGGCCCCGTGTTTTTGGGCGGTAGCTAATTTATGATCGTGAAGATCCACAGCCACGATGGGGTGGGCACCGGCCAAGTGGGCCCCCAAGACAACCCCCAAGCCGATCCCCCCACAACCGATGATCACCACGGACTCTCCCACCTCCACCCTGGCGTCGCGCGTGATGACGCCAAACCCGGTGGTAAGTGTGTCCGCGAGCAGCGAGGCCATCTCAAAATGCACCTCTTTCGGGATGACGGTCAGCCGATTCTCAGAAACCACCGTGAACTGCTGGAAAGTGGTGATGTTGCCGGCATTGACCTTTTTTCCATCCCAAACGTACGTGGTTGCGCCCGCCTGGATACCCCGGCCGGGCCGCCAATGGAGCACCACATGGTCTCCCACTTTTGCCTGTGTCACCCCGGAGCCGATCTCCCGGACGATCCCGCCGGCCTCGTGGCCAAGGAGGTGAGGCAGATAGCGGTCCGGCCCCTTCACCCCGTCAATTTCACCCAATTGGGAGCCACAAATCCGACTGGTTTTGACTTCCACGAGCACATGCCCGTAGCCGAGCGAAGGAAGGGTCACCTCAGCCACGACCAGCGGCTGGCGTTGTTCCACGAGAATGGCGGCAGGGGTCTTCACGCCGGCTTCAAAACCCTTTCCGTGATGCCAGCGACATCCAGGCCAAAAAGATGCCGGGCATGTTCCTGCTCGCCAGCCTCGTGCATGAAATCATCCGGAGTTCCGCAACAGACCAGACGCGGCAAGCGCGAGGGTCGCTCAGCCACCATCCATTCCGCCACCGCCGAGCCGAGCCCCCCGGACACGGCATGCTCCTCGATGGTAACCAGGAGATCACAGGAACGGGCGAGCTCGGCGAGCAAGTGCGTATCAAGCGGCTTGATTGCATGAAAACTGCAGACGCGCGCCTCCTGCCCACGGGCTTTCAACGCATCGGCGACGGCGAGGGCGGTGGGCAACATGTTTCCGGCGCTCAGGAGGGCAATCCGGCCCTGGCCGCGCAGCACCAAGGCTTCCCCCAAAGTGAGCGCCGGGACATCCGGGTGCACCACCGGCTCACCTTTCTTTCCAATCCGCATGTAGAGGGGATCGTCCTGCCGGAGGGCGGCCCGGAGAACGGCCCGCAGTTCCATGGCGTCGCCCGGGCAGGTCACCTTAAGATGAGGCAAGAGCCGCAACATACCCATATCTTCCAGGGAGTGATGGGTGGCCCCGAGCGAGGCGTAGGAAAGCCCGGACCCGGTGCCCACTACCACCACCGGCTGGCGGTGGTAGCACAGATCCAGACGGATCTGCTCCATGACCCGGTAAGTAACAAATGGGGTGATGGTGTAACAGACCGGCCGCAGCCCGCACGCAGCCAGGCCCGCGGCCATGCTCACCATGTTGCCCTCCGCCACGCCGCAATTGTAGAACCGGTCCGGATACGCAGCGCGAAATTTGTCGAAAAGCCGATTCCCAATATCCCCCATCAACAGCACGACCCGATCATCCGCTGCGGCCAGTCGGGTAATTTCATCGGCAAAGGCGTTTCTCATGAAACACCTAATTCTTTTTCCGCCAGAGCGACTTCCTCGGGCGTCGGCGAGCGGTAGTGCCAGTTGTTGTCGTTTTCCATGAAAGAGATGCCCTTACCTTTGATCGTGTGGGCGATGATGGCGCGGGGCTTTTCAGGATGAATTACTGCCAACTCCCGTATCAAGGCGGGCAGATTATGCCCATCCACCTC
>Ga0214917_10003762_pt1 | contig 17309 bp, 19 predicted proteins | sample LL_1208_BB_MetaG_FD_177983 | JGI IMG/M metagenome (GOLD analysis project Ga0214917, IMG submission 177983) | Freshwater microbial communities from Lake Lanier, Atlanta, Georgia, United States - LL_1208_BB | ecosystem: Environmental > Aquatic > Freshwater > Lake | place: USA: Georgia | collected... | reverse complement strand
CTAGAACGCGTACCGACGCAGTTCAGGGGTTTTTGGGGTAAGCGCGATACAATACAAACCAGGGGGAAAAATGATCAATGAAAACTTGCAGGCGCTCGCAACGCCGATCGACGATTTAAAGCCGCTGCCAGGAAACCCACGCATCGGCGATGTGGCCGCCGTAGCTCGATCGCTTGAGCGCTTTGGTCAACGAAAGCCAGTAGTCGCCCGGCACGCAGACGGCACGATCATCGCAGGCAACCACACATGGAAAGCAGCGAAGCAACTCGGCTGGACAGAGATCGCCGTCGTTTGGACAGACGACGATGACAGCACAGCGAAAGCATTTGCACTAGCCGATAACAGAACCGCCGAACTTGGAACCTACGATGAAGAAGCGCTTCGCGAGATGATTGCGCAGCTCGTAAATGTAGATCCAGAATTAGTAAGCGACGCAGGCTACAGCGCAGAAGCGATCGCAGAGATTCTAAAGATTCCGGTCGAAGAGATTCCAATGGCCGGCGACTTAGACGAAGCACCAGCAAAGCCACGCGAAGCACACAGCATCGAAGGCGACGTATGGATTCTAGGGCCGCACAGATTAGTCGTCGGAGATTCAACAGACCCGGCAATTTTGGCAAAGGCACTCGACAACAAACTCGCCGATTGCATCTTCACCGATCCGCCATACAACGTTGCATACACCGGCGGAACAAATGAGAGCCTGACAATTCAAAACGATTCGATGAGCGATCTAGACTTTGAATCGTTTCTTCTTGCAACACACGCAGCTATGTATGCAAACGCAAAAGAAGGCTGCCCAATTTATGTCTGCCATGCAGATGGAAGCAGCGTGACATTTAGATCAGCGTTCAAGACTTCCGGATTTATGCTGAAGCAAATTCTTATCTGGGTCAAAGACAACTTCACACTAAGCCGCCAGGATTACAACTGGCAGCACGAACCAATCATTTACGGATGGAAGCCAGGAGCAGCACATCCCTGGTTCGGCCCATTCAACGATTCAACCGTTCTAGACTTTGCCACTAAAGACCTGGACACATTGAGCAAGACAGAGCTCGTCAAGATTATCGAAACAGCACGAAGCACATCAACGGTGATCAGAGAACCACGCCCACGCCGGAACTCAGAACATCCAACGATGAAGCCGATTAGTTTGATCACAAGAGTCCTCAAGAATTCAGCAAACAGCGAATCGCTTATTCTTGATCCATTCGGCGGATCCGGTTCCACATTGGTAGCAGCTCATTCACTAGGAATGAAAGCAGCGATCGTGGAACTCGATCCAATCTACGCAGATGTAATCTGCAAGCGATGGCAACAACTAACCGGAGTGCAGCCAATCAACGAGCTGATCGGCAAGACATACGATTTCATAGGAAGCGAAGATGCCTAATCCACCAAAGCCAACAGAACAAAAGCGCAAATTGGGGAATCCAGGTAAGCGACCATTGCCAGAGAGGGCAAACGTCATAGTACTACCGATGGCGATCGAAACACCAGAACCACTTCGACCACTAGGGCCAGAAGGCACAAAGATGTGGGAACGAATCTGGAAAGCAGGACGCGCCTGGATTTCACCAACGACAGACATCGAGCAAGTGATGATGCTCTGCGAAACAATGGATGAGCGCATCCAACTACGCGCCGTAGTATTTCGCGGTGGCGAATGGAGAGATCGAGTAGCACTTCGACAACTCGACTACCAGATAACCAACATGCTTTCTTTGATTGCATTCAATCCAGTAGAGCGATCAAGGCTAGGACTTGCAGAAGTGCAAGCACAGACACGCATCCAGGAATTAATGCAGCGATCACGTGGGTAAAAAGAAAATACATTCGTGGCCGCCGCGTTGGATGACGCAGGTGGATGCAGCAGACCGCAAACGCGGAGACGGCCCACTTTATTCAGAATTTGCCGAAGCAGTTTGCAGAGTTACCAAAGATTCAGTAGCAGCACCAGCAGGACAACTGCTAGAACTGCGAGAATGGCAGAAGGAACTTCTCAACCACGCGCTTGCACGACGCAAGGACGGCCGCTTCAAACACAGAGTGGCCCTGATCGGAATGGCACGCAAGAACGGAAAATCTGCGCTGGCAGCATCGGCAGGATTATCCGCGCTGACATTAGGCGGCAATGGTTCCGAAATTTATTCATGCGCAGCCGATCGAGATCAAGCAAGAATCGTATTCGGCACAGCTCGTCGAATGGTTGAACTAGATCCAGAACTTTCTTCGATGTTTACACTTTACAAAGATGCCATCGAATACAAAGACAAAGGATCCGTTTACCGCGCACTATCAGCAGAGGCATACACGAAAGAAGGACTCAACCCTTCGCCCATTGTTATATTTGACGAAGTACACGCGCAGCCAAACCGAGAACTCTGGGATGTTATGTCGCTCGCCGGCGGAGCACGCGCCGATTCACTTCTTCTCGGCATAACAACAGCAGGAGTCAAGACACAAGCAAACGGACAAGACAGCCTGTGCTATTCGCTTTATCAATACGGCCAGAAGCTCGTAAAGGGTGAACTTATAGATCCGTCATTCTTCTTTGCTTGGTGGGAACCGAAAAATCCAGAAGCAGATCACAGAGACAAGCAGCTCTGGATTGAAGCAAATCCAGGATTCGGCGACATCGTCGATGCCGAGGATTTCGAGAGCGCGGTGCTTCGAACTCCAGAAGCCGAATTCAGAACAAAACGAATCAACACATTTGTATCAACAACAACTGCCTGGCTACCAACAGGAGCATGGGAAGCGTTGATCGATACAGAGAGAACACCAGAGCAAGGCGAAAATGTAATTCTTGCATTTGATGGAGCGTTCTCAAACGACAGCACAGCACTCATCGCCTGGCTTCTTGGCGGAGACAAACCGCACTTGATGGTTGTAGGAATCTGGGAACGACCAGACGATGCAGAACAGGGATGGCACGTTCCAGTCGCAGAGGTAGAACAAACGATCATCGACACATTTAGAAACAGCAACTACCAAACCAAAGAGATCGTGTTCGACCCGGCACGATGGCAGCGAACATTCATGGTGCTGGATGAAGAAGGACTGCCAGTCGTTTCTTACCCGAACAGCGCAGAGCGAATGGTTCCAGCAACGCAGAAATTCTATGAAGCTGTAGTCAACCAGAGCTTCACACACGACGGCGATGAAAGAATGGCAAGACACATCGCCAACTGCGTGACCAAGCAGTCATCACGCGGAGTCATGGTTGCAAAAGCAAGCTCGAAGCGCAAAGTCGACGCAGCAGTAGCAGCAATCTTCGGATACGACAGAGCAACGCAACCAGCAGAACCAAAAAAACCAGTCGCAAGATTCTTCTCACTTGATCTAGGAGCAAAATGAAAAAAATAGACTTCTCATTGATCGCAGAAGTGATAGGCGTTGTTTGTGCAACAGCAGGACTGGCAATGTTTTCAGTTCCGGTGGCATTGATTGCACTAGGATCTTTCTTAATTTGGATAACAGAAAAGGCTAACTAATGAGTCTATCAAAGCGACTACGAAAATCAGGCGAGAAGCGGATGAACGACAGCCAATGGGTTGAACCGCTTATCCCAGGACGCCCTGCTTACATGGCGCCTTCCGGAATCGACGTCACAGCAGATTCTGCGATTCGTATGTCAACAGTTTATGCCTGCGTGCGATTGCTTGGCGATACGATTTCATCATTGCCACTAGGCGCATACATTCGACGCGGAAGAAACCGCATCTCATATGTTTCAGCATTCGGTGAACAGCCAGCCTGGATCAACAAGCCAAATCCAGAAGCAACACGCCTGGAGTTCTTCGAGCAAGTAATTTCTTCACTTAACATTCATGGCAACGCTTTCATTCTGACCGTTCGCGATGACATGGACGAAGTCGTCGAGCTTTATTGCATCCATCCAGATGACGTTCGCATTGAGCGACCACGACCAGGCGAACCAATCCTTTACAAAATGCGAGATGAAGTAGGAACATACACAAGAATTCTCACAAACAAAGAGATGTTGCATATTCCGATGTTTCGCCTTCCTGGATCATTTTATGGATTAGGCCCAATCGGAGCTGCACGACTTACGATCGGTGCAGCGATGGCAGCAGACACATATGCAGCCGCCTACTTCGGCAACGCGGCAAACCCAGGCGGAGTGATTGAAGTGCCAAACGAGCTCACAGAAGAGCAGGCAAGCGACATCGGTCGCGATTGGAACATCACGCACACAGGGCCATACCGCGCAGGCAAGATCGGCATTCTTTCAGGCGGCGCCACATTTAGACCGCTAACACTTAACGCACAAGATGCACAGTTGCTAGAAGCCCGGCGCTTCAACGTTGAAGATATCGCCAGATTATTCAGAGTTCCGCTCAGCCTTCTCGGACACCCGGTCGCAGGATCGATGTCATTTGCCAGCGTTGAAGCGCAAAACCTTTCATTTGTTCAGCACAGCCTTCGCCCATTATTGGAACGCTTAGAGCAAGCACTTTCAGGATTGCTGCCAGAGCCAGAAGGTTTCATCAAGTTCAACCTTGACGCACTTCTACGAGGAACCACCCTGGAGCGCTTTGACGCTTACACGAAGGGATTGCGCGAAGGATTCCTATCGCTTAACGATGTCCGATCCGTAGAAGATCTGGCACCGCTTGGCGAAGCCGGAGATCAGTACCGAGTGCCATTACAAAACATCGACGCAGCAGATGCACGCGATGTAGGACTCAAACTACGAGCAGAGATCGCAGCAGCCTTGATCCAAGTCGGATTCGAGCCGAAATCGGTAACAGAAGCGGTCGGATTGCCAGACATGACACACACAGGCCTGCCATCAACGCAGCTGCAACAGATCTCAACCATTGATCCAGCAGACCCACAAAGCGTCTACGAAGTCAACGCAAGAGAAGCACGCAACGATGAACCTTCGATCGTGATCCAAGTCCCGGAATCAAACATCAATGTTGAGCCAACAAACATCAACGTTCAACCGCCAAACATTACATTCGAGACACCAAACGTCGACGTGCAAGTAGCAGCACCAAACGTCAATGTTGAATCACCAACAATCGAAGTAACAAATACAATAGAACAAAAGAGTGTACGTCGAAAGGTAATTCGTGACGAGAACAATCTCATCACAGAAATTATCGAAGAATTTGTGAAGGATGAAGAATAATGGCAACAGGTCTAAGCGCTTATCTAGCAAACAAATTCCTTGATGCAGTAGGAAATGCGACAGCATATTCAGCATCAAACGTATACGTGAAACTTCACGTCGGAGATCCAGGAGCAGCAGGAACTGCAAACCCTGCAACCGAGACGACAAGAAAAGAAGTCACATTCTCTGCGTCTTCAACAGGAAGCATTGCATCGGATGCAGATGTTATCTGGACAAATATCGCAGGCTCACAAGATGCAACACATTTCACAGCCTGGGATAATTTGACAACAGGGAACTTCTTATTTAGCGGAACCATTACAGGAAACGCATACACAGCAGGAGACACTTACACAATCGCAAGCGGATCACTTACAGCATCGCTGACCGTAGCAAGTTAAAATGTCGTCCGAATTTGTATTAAACACATCTAAATTAGATGAAGGCAGACTTGGGCCATTTGTTTATGCAATAGCAAACGCCGAGTTTGGATCAATAGCAGCAACCACAACAAGCAAAGTCACCCACTTAGTTACTGCTATTGCTCCACTCGGACAGATTACAGCGCAAGCACAAGCAGGAATCAAGAACTACGCCACAGCCGCAGCTGCGCTCGGACAGATTCAAGCCATCGCCAGCGCCACGATCAATCACCAGGCGCAGGCAAATTCAGACTTTGGATCCATAACAGCAAGTGCCACAGCTCGGATAAATCACCAGGCAACAGCACAGGCACTTCTCGGAATTCTAAATGCAAGCGCAAGCACGCAGGTCGATCACCAGGCAACAGCAATCGCAACCCTGGGAACGCTGGACGCAAACGCCAGAGTTTCAGTAGATCAGTACGCAACAGCAAGCGCCGAATTTGGAAGCCTGCAAGCAAACGCAACAACTACACAACAAGCAACACAAACAGCCGCAACCATAGGAAGCCCATACTTCGTAAGCCCGACGGTGATCGTTGAGCAGAAGATAAATAAAGTAGAAGCCCTGGCGCTGACACAATGGGGCGGAATGAAAACACAAGCAATGTCAAGAATAGATTTCTCTGTGCTTCAAGACGACGCAGAACTTCTCCTACTGATCTAGGACAAAAATGCCATATTTGATAAGCGACAAGCAGAACGACTGCCCAGGATGGGCAACCGTTAAAGAAGAAACCGACGGATCCTATACAACAATTGCCTGCCATGACACAAAGAAAGACGCAATCGACCAAATGGTTGCAATATCAATTGCAGAAGATATGGAACCAGGCGGAGAAGTGAGCAGCAGGGCAGTAGATCTGAGTGCTCCAGCATTTATTCGACAAAACGCAGAACGAGGATTGAAATATCTTCGAGAGGGTTATGGCGGAGATGGGCTCACAGAAGGAACTAAGCAAGCAGCTCGAGAGATGGCAGCAGGAAGAATAAGCGAAAACAAAGTAAGAAAAATGGCGCCCTGGTTCGCCAGACACAAAGTCGATGGACAAGCACCAAAGAACAGCAACCCATCCAATCCGCAATATCCAGGAGCAGGACTCGTCGCATGGCTATTATGGGGCGGAGATTCAGACTTCAGCGATAGAGCTCAAAATTGGGCGCAACGAAAAATTGATGCATTAGATGCAGAAGAAGATTCAAGGAGCAAAATGAAAAAAATCGAACGCCGCACCTTCACGATCAAGAACGTAGAAGCACGCCAGGCAGAAGATGGAACGATGCGCCTGTCCGGATACGCAGCCGTATTCAACGACGACAGCGTGCCGCTTCCATTTATTGAGAGAATCGCACCCGGTGCATTTCGCAAGACGCTGACAGAAACGCCAGATGTGCGCCTGTTAATTAATCACGAAGGATTGCCTCTGGCACGAACAAAGAACGGAACCCTTCGACTTCAGGAAGATCAAACCGGCCTCTACATGGACGCAGATCTTCCAGACACCCAGGCAGCTCGCGACCTTTACACGCTGGTCGAGCGCGGCGACGTAGATCAGATGAGCTTCGCATTTCGCGTGATCCGTCAGAAGTGGAACGAAGGAAGAACAGAGCGCACCCTTACAGAGCTCAGCCTTGCAGATGGCGACGTTTCAGTCGTGACTTACCCGGCTTATCCAACAACAAGCGTAGAAGCACGCGAGCAGATCGCAGCAGCTCGACAAGCGATCAAAGAAGGACGCGAGATCACAGGCGAAAGCCTGATCGTGATCCAGGCTATTCTCGACAAGATCGATGAATCATATGAATATCTTGGCGAAGGAAAATCAATGTTAGAAACAGTTCTTGGAATTGCAGAAGAACCAATGATGGAAGAAGATTCAACTCGCGCCGTCGATACAGTCGGCAGCTTCGTCTCTTGGGATTCATCCGGCGGAACAGCACGCGGAAGAATTGAACACGTTATGCGTGAAGGAGTTCTAGGAATACCAGGAACAGATTTCTCAATTACAGCAGAAGATAATGATCCTGCTGTTTTAATTAGAATCTATGAAGAAGTTCGAGATGGATGGCAAGCAACGGAAACTCTTGTAGGACACAAAGCGTCTACACTTACACTCATTGATGCATTGCCAGAACCAAGCCCCGAAGAAGCAACTCGCAAGATTTCTCTTCGACTTGCACAAGCAATCGTAAATAATACAAAATAGAATTCTGCCGGACAATCCAGCAGAGACAAAGTCGGAGCGACATTCGCACCCTTAAAGCGCCGCGAAAACCACCGCCACCACCTTGCACAAACCAACTCATAAGGAGATCAAATAAATGTCAAAGTCTTTCCTTGACAAATTGATCGAGCGTCGTGATGCAGTTAAGACAGAGATGGATGCAATTCTGGAAGCAGTAGCAACAGAAGATCGCACCGACTTAACAGTAGATGAAACAACAAAGGTTGACTCACTTGTTGAAGAATCACGCACACTCGATTCAAAGATTGAAAAAATGAAGGCACAAGCAGATGCGGATGCAAAGACAAACGAGATCCGCGCAGCTGTAGCCGATGTAGCAATGCCAAAGGTAGGCGGCGCAACAGTTACACGCGAAGCACGGACATACTCACCAAACTCAGATGCATCCTTCGTAAAGGACGCATTCAACGCACAGTTCGCAAACGACTATGCAGCAAACGAGCGCCTATCACGTCACATGCGTGAAGAAGCAATCGAGCGCCGCGATATTGGAACAGCACAGTTCGAAGGTCTTGTAATTCCACAATACCTAGTCGATCTAGCAGCTCCACTAGCACGCGCAGGCCGTCCATTTGCAGACTTCGCGACAAACAAGATGACACTTCCACCAAGTGGAATGACTCTGAATATTTCTCGCATGACGACCGGAAGTTCAACGGCCGTACAAGTTACACAGAACGATGCAGTATCAGAAACTGATGTTGATGACACCCTGCTCACGATTAATGTGCGTACGATCGCCGGACAGCAAGATATTTCACGCCAAGCAATTGAGCGCGGAACAGGCATCGACACATTCGTTGTTGCAGACTTAATCAAGTCATGGCACACAACACTTGATTCACAGATCCTAAACGGTGCAGGCACAGCAGGCACAATCAAGGGCCTTCGTGCATCAGGCGGAAACGCAATCACATTTACATCAACAGCACCAACAGTCGGATTGCTTTATCCAAAGCTTGCTGACGCGATTGCACAGATTCAGACAAACGCATTCATTTCACCAACACACTGGGTAGTTCATCCACGTCGCCTAGCCTTCCTATTGGCAGCAGTTGACAGCACAAACCGTCCACTTGTTGTACCAGCGGCAAACGGTGCAATGAACGCAGTAGGCGTTGGCGGAGCACCAACATACGGAAACTCCGGATACCAGATGCTCGGACTTCCAATCATCACCGATGCAAACATCGGAACAACATACGGAACAACAACAAACCAGGACGAGATTTATTGCGTATCAGCAAATGAAGCTCATCTTTGGGAACAACCAGGTTCACCTTTCGCACTTCGCTTCGATGCAACAGGCGCAGGAAACCTAACTCTGAAGTCTGTCGTTTACGGCTACGCCGCATTCACAGCAGAGCGCTACCCACTTGCAGCCTCAATCATTTCAGGCACAGGTCTAAGCGCACCAACCTTCTAATCGAAGGCAAGCACTAAATTGTGCAGAGCGAGTGGCCCACCCCCCGAGTCACTCGCTCTGCACTTCTAAAACGGGGGAACAAATGAAAACAGGACACAAAGTAACAATTGGATCATGCGATCCAGGATCCGTAAACGGATCATTTGCATATCGACTCATTCAATTAGCACAAGCAAGAAGCAGTAGGCTCGGCCCCTTTGTAAGAATTAAGGGATCAGGACTTTTATCAAAACAGCGCAACCGAGTGGTCAAACAATTTCTTGATAACACAGATTCAGACTGGCTCCTTATGATCGATTCAGATGAGCAGCTCACAGTTCCAGCATTTGACGCTTTGATCGACACAGCCCATGACAAAGAGCGCCCAATCGTCGCAGGCCTTGTCTTTGCAGGATTTGGAGTACCAGGCAAGCCGTACCCAAAACCAGTCCCGGCAATATTCCAGGACACAGATAATGGATTCCTTCCGCTTTACAAATACGATAAAAATTCAGTCTTTGAAATTGACGCAGCTGGAACCGGATGTTTGATGGTTCACCGAAGTGTTCTAGAGAAGATGCGCGAAGTAGCAGATCCAAACCAGGGCAAAGATTGGTGCTGGTTCTGGGATGGGCCAGTAGCCGGCGAATGGATCGGAGAAGATCTACTATTCTGCCGAAGAGCAAAGGCGCTCGGATTTAAGATCCACGTCAACACAGCAGCTGTGCTGCCACATCAAAAGAGCTTCTGGATGGAAGAGGTTCATAATGATATTTGGAAAGATTAAGAAGATCCGGCAGAAGCCGGCAAAGGAAACAGCAACCGCCGATCCCAAACTAGAACGCGCAATGCTGCCGAAACCGGAAAGAAGGATAAAGCGTGGCCCTAACTAATGCCTACTGCACACTTGCCGAATTAAAGGCATCTCTTGCGATCACAGACAGCGTCGATGACACACCACTCGAAGCCGCGATCACATCAGCAAGCAGAATGATCGACGATTATACCGGGCGCTTCTTTTATCGAAATGGAACGACGCAATCACCGGTTGCTCGTTATTACACACCACTCGATCCCTGGACAATGAACATGGACGATAACGTTTCAATTACGCAAGTGGCAACAGACGATAACTTCAACCAGACATGGGATACCGTCTGGTCAACCAGCGACTACATGCTCGAGCCAGTAAACAATCCACAGCGCGGCTGGCCAGTCAACCGGATCCTTGCAATTGGCCGATACGTTTGGCCCTATTATTTACCACAATCCTGCCGGATCACCGGCGTCTGGGGATGGACAGCGACACCAGCCGAAATCAACATGGCAACCTTGATCCAAGCAGCTCGACTATTTACAAGACGCCAGTCGCCATTCGGGATCGCAGGAAGTCCAGATTTAGGCACCGTCCGATTGAGCGCCAAGCTCGACGCAGATGTCGAAACCCTTGTGCGGCCATTTAAGAAGAACAACGGATTGGCCAAGTAAATGAACCCAAGCCAAGTCCGCGACGGTCTTAAAACCAGGCTACAGACCATAACAGGCCTACGCGTATACGACTTGATTCCAGAGCCAGTAACACCGCCATGCGCGGTCGTAGGACAACTAGATCTCACATTCGATATCGATAACGCCCGAGGATTAGATCAGGCAAACGTCGATGTTTATGTGATCGTTCAACGCTTCTCCGAAAGAGCAGGCCAGGACAAACTCGATGCATACCTAGCAGGTTCCGGCTCCAGCTCAATCAAAACGGCGATCGAAGGAGACAGAACGCTTGGCGGAACAGTAAATACCTTGCGAGTCACATCGGCTGAATCAGGCCAATATGAATCACAAGGAAACCTGTTTCTTTCTTACCGATACCGCTTAACAATTTGGGGATAAGGAGAACCAATGTCATACATGATCATCTCAAGCAAAACCGTCTGCGGAAAAACCAAAGGCGACACGCTAACAAATGAAGAATTGCAAGATGCAGGAGTCAGCGCAGAAACTCTCATCGCTGGAAACCATATCAAAGCAACAGCAACAAACACAGAAACAAAAGTAGTACAATCCATCAAACAAGAAACCAAAGAAGGAGCGACCGCATAATGCCACGCTTAGTTCTAAATAACGCATACATATCTGTCGGTGGAGTGGATCTGAGCGATCTAGTCGCTTCAGTAACACTTAATTCGACATTCGACGTCGTCGAAACAACAGCATTCTCTTCCACAGCAGCTAAGACTCGCGTGGCAGGTTTAGCAGATAACTCAATCTCATTAGAATTTCATCAAGACTACGCAACAGGCGAAGTCGAACAAACAATCTATCCACTACTCGGAACATCTGCGGCAGTTATTGTCAAGCCAAATGGCTCAACAACTGGCGCATTCAATCCCTCATACACATGCAATGCGATTATTTCAGAATGGACTCCGCTCAACGGAACCGTTGGTGAATTAGCAACAGCAAGTGTGACATGGCCAGTAACCGGAGCAATCACAAAGGCGGTCGCATAATGCCAAGACTTGTACTAACAAATGCATCTGTAGTTCTTGCAAGTACAGATATCTCTCAATATATTACAAGCATCTCGCTCAATACAACATTCGACATCGTCGAGACGACAGCGTTCGGAAATACAGCAAAGACACGTGTTGCTGGACTTGCAGACAATTCTGTAACATTTGAATTTAACCAAGACTATGCAACATCAGCAATCGAGCAAACAATCTATCCGTTACTTGGAACAGCAGCAACTGCTGTAGTAAAGCCAGTAGCAGGAACGACCACAGCAATTAATCCGCAATATACATTTTCTGCGCTAATTTCAGAATGGACTCCTCTAAATGGATCTGTCGGTGAATTAGCAACAGCAAGTGTGACTTGGCCGATCTCCGGCGCAATTACCAAAGCAACAACCTAAACAACTAAGGGGGAAAATAAATGGATGGATTATTCATCAAAGTAAAAACAAACGATGGTACCGATGCAACTTTCCCGTTGCGTCCGCGTATCATCGTGGACTTTGAACAAAAGTACGGAAAAGGACTTGCAAAGCTTATCGGCGAAGAGCAGAAACTAGAGCACATCTATTATTTAGGATGGCTCGCGCTTAGAGCAAACGGCAAGGTTGTGAAACCCTTCGGCCCTGATTTCTTGGATACATTAGAAGCGGTATCTCTGGACACAGACCCAAATTCCGAATCCACAGAGACAGCCTGACATATTCAATAGCAGCAGTTTCTGTGGAGACAGGGATCGACCCGATCAGTTTATTAGATGCACCAGAAGGCATTCTTGAAGCGATCGTGATCTACCTGAAAGAGCGAGCAAAGGCGGTCAATAAAAATGGCGGATGAAACAGTAGTGATATCCGGCATTAAAGAAACCATCGAATCGCTCAAAAAATTCGACAAGGACGCAGCTCGTCGACTGAACAAAGTGATCAACGACGAGCTCGCCCTTGCCGAAGGCGCAGCCAGGGCTAAAGTTACAGACGCGCCACCTATGAGTGGATGGCGCACAGTTCCAGCAACAAAAGGCCGCACACGCGGTGGGCAAGGATGGCCAGCCTGGGAACCAGCAACGATCCGCCAGGGCATTAAGAAAACCAGAGTTGAAGGTAAAGTTAGATCCGACTACACCACCAGCGCCGGAGCGCTTGTTCAGAGAACAGCAGCCGGTGCCATTTGGGAAGTAGCCGGACGACGCAGTTCTGGATCAGGAACAGGACGCAAGATGATCGGCGTTCTCAACGAAAGATTCAAAGGCGCATCGCGTGGCATTTGGGCCGTTGTAGATAAAGACGCAGATAAAATTCGCACCAACGTTCGCAAAGCGGTAGAAGATGCACAAAGATTATTAAAAGCAAATTTGAACAAGGAGAAGGGATAACCACGTGGCAGTAGGAGCAGTAGTCGCCCGGATTATTACCCAATACTCCGATAAAGGAAGCAAAGCAGCAGCTAGGGATATAAATAAACTTGGTAAATCCTTTGACAAATTTGCAGGCAAAGTAGGCAAAGCCTTCGCTATCGCAGGCGCAGCTGCAACAGCATATGCAATCAAGATCGGCGTTGATTCAGTAAGAGCTGCGATTGCAGACGAAAAATCACAGACGCTTCTAGCCAACTCCTTGCGCAATACAACAGGAGCAACCGACGCAGCGATCGCAGCAACAGAAACCTACATCGACAAGATACAAAGAACCTTCGGCGTTGTTGATGATGAACTTCGTCCGGCGTTAGGAAAACTCGCCTCAATAACCGGATCAATTACGGACGCACAAAAACTTCTAAGCCTTGCTCTTGATGTTTCAGCAGGCGGAAGCGTTGATTTAGAATCAGCAACAAGCGCAGTCACAAAGGCGCTACAGGGCAATTACAAAGCTCTGCGCAATATGGGCGTTCCAATCACAGACGCAATGGTCAAATCAAAAGACCTCAATGCCGTCCTAGAAGTAACAGCCAAGACTTTTGCAGGAGCAGCAGCAGCCAGAGCAAACACATTCGAATTCAGAATGACTCGACTCAACATTGCTCTGGGCGAAGCAAAGGAAACATTAGGAAAAGCACTTCTGCCTACCTTAGAAGCATTATTTACTACGCTAACAACTAAAGTAATTCCAGCCGTTCAAAGATTCTTAGAAGAAAACGGCGACAAACTTGTTGCAGCATTTCAGGCAGCAATCAAAGCCGTTGTAGGCTTCGGCTTTGTTATCTTCAAAGTCTTTCAATTTGTAGCAAAGAATAAAAACGTATTCATAACACTCGGTGCAATTTTTGCCGCTACATTTGTAGCAGCCAAAGTCATTGCATTCATCACAGCAATCGGCAAACTGGTTGCTGCATACAAGGCAATTAGAACAGCAGCGATCGCCGCAGCAGCGGCACAGGCAGCGGCAACCGGCGGTCTTTCAGTAGCCGCAGCAGCAGGCGGAATCGCAGCATTTACCGCAACACTTGGTGGACTTTATTTAGCCGTCAACACAGCAAACGGTGCGCTGGACAAGTTAGACAATACCGGTCAAGACTTAGAGTTCTCCTTTGATGGTCTAAATGACAAGACAGAAGGATTCCTTACAAACCTCAAAGGACTCAATGTTAATCTTGGCAAGACGACAGGAAAGACAAAGGCGCAAACAGCAGCTGATGTATTGGCAGCTAAGGCAAAGGCAACTCTCGCAGCACTGGCAAAATTAGGCGTAAAGCCAACAACAGAGCAGGATCCGATCCAACTTGAAGCAGCACGCCTCAACCTTCTCAAGCAAAACAACTTAGAAGAACAACGCAGACTTGCAGCCATCATGGAAAACATGAAGGCACAGCTGATGGCAAACCAGGCAATTCAGCGATACAGCGACCTGCTCGGAGTTGTCGCCGATCAAAATATTTCAGCAGAAGAAGTCATTCTTCTTGCAGGCAAATGGGGCATTAGCAAAGAAGCAGTTATTGCTTACACGACTGCGATCTTTGCAGTAAACGACTCAAAACTTTCTACAGAAGAAATCGATCTGCTTGCAAAGCAATGGGGCATCACAAAGCAACAAGCAGAGATGTACCTGGACTTCTTCAAAGCGATCAACGACGGAAAACTAGATCAATCCGAAGTGAACGCTTTGATGGAAAAATGGAAACTTACCAGTAAAGAAGTTTCAGATTACGCAAAGAAGATTGCAGACGGCGTAACTCCATCTGATATCTGGCCAACACCAGGCAACCAGGCAGCGCAATCTTGGCGTGATGCGCTCGCAGCTCTCAACGCCTACCTTGCAGCCGCCGGAGTCAAACTTGCACCGACAGCGCCAACAGCACCGACAGCACCGACAGCACCGACAGCGCCGACAGTTCCAGGAGTAACGCCATCTGGCAAAGCGGCGATTGAAGCATTGACGCCAGCACAGGCAGAAAAAATCCTATCAACTATGCCATCTAGCGTTGCAACAACACTAACTCCGGCACAGATTTCTGGAATGCGTTATGCAGCTCAGGCAGCAGCGCAAGCAGAAACACAACAGAAGATGATCGATTCAATTGCACTCAGTAATCCGGTCGCACAAACATCGCTGAAATCAGGACTAGCAGGCGGAGCATCACTTAGCGCGTCGATTTCAGGATCACGTTACGCAGCTCAGGCAGCAGCGCAATATGGAGCAGGGGCAACCGTAAATGTAACCGTTCAGGGCAACGTAACTACCGAGAAGGATCTGGTCACATCGATCCGCGACGGCTTGCTTCAAGGGCAAAATAGCGGCCAGGCAATTCTTAAAGACGCGACGGCAATCTAATGGCAGGCATTCCACAGCTCGGCGTCACGATCGACTTCACAAACGGCCCGGCATTTATTTCCACAGCCTTCACTTTGGGCGACCTGACAAAGGGCAAATTAGGAACAGGCCAACTTGCAGACGCCGACGATTCGATCGACGTTTCACCGATCGTATTAAGAGCATCGATCCGTAGAGGACGAAACCGAATCTTGAGCAAATTTGAAGCAGGAACGGCAACCGTCGAACTGCTCGATGAAACAGGCGACTTCAACCCGGCCAATCCATCGGGGCCTTATTACGGCAAGCTGATCCCACTTCGAAAAATTCGAATTTATGCCGACTACGAAGGCGTTCGCTATTATCTTTATTCAGGATTTATCACCAGTTATGACACCACCTTCGCGATCGGCGTAAACGAAGCATCTCGAGTGATTCTCAGCTGCGTCGACGGCTTCCGACTTCTCAACAACATCACGATCACCAGCGTGCCAGGAACAAGCGCAGGCCAGCTCAGCGGAGCACGCATTGAAAACCTGCTCGACCTTGTAGATTGGCCAGCAGCTCAACGAGACATCAATGCAGGCGATAGCACCCTGCAAGCAGACCCAGGAACATCCAGAAACTTACTGGACGCGATCCAAACCGTTGAAAATAGCGAATTTGGTGGATTCTTCGTAGACGCAGAAGGAAACGCAACCTTTTATTCAAGAACCACAGTCAGCCAGTACGCAGACTCGACCCCCATCAATTTCAGCGATGATGGAACCCAGATCGGCTACCAGCAGATAGATCTAGCCTTCGACGACACCCTGATCGTAAATAACGTCTCTGTGACCAGACTCAACGGAACCAGTCAAATCGTTTCAGATCAGACATCGATCGATAACTACTTTCTGCATTCAGGCAAGCGAGAAGGAACCCTGGTTCAAACAGACACCGAATCCCTTGATCAGGCAAAAATGATATTGCAATCCAGGAAAGACTCGCTGGTTCGCATTGATTCGATGACCTTAAATCTTGTTGAAGAAAACCAGCAAGCACGCAACATCGCAGGCCTAAATCTTGAAATTTTTGACCTTGTCAATATAACAAAGACGATGCCCGGATCCACATCGATCACCAGGGAATTGTTCGTACAAGGCCTGCAACACGACATAACAAGAAGCACATTCACGACTAAAGTTCTCACAAGCGAACCGATCATTCAGGCATTTATTCTAGACAGCGCAACTCAGGGAGTCTTAGGCGTCGCCGGCGTTCTAAGCTACTAAACAAGGAGAAATCATGGCAGGAGCAGGATACAAACTATTCGCAACAGGAGACGTGCTGACAGCAGCTCAAGTCAACACGTATCTAATGCAGCAGACGGTGATGGTATTTGCATCTTCGGCTGCACGAACATCAGCCCTATCGGGCGTGCTTGCAGAGGGAATGGTTTCTTATTTGCAGGACACAAACACCCTGGAAGTTTATGACGGAGCTGCTTGGATCGGGGCAACAGGAGATATCACAGCTCTCACAGCCGGCACAGGCATCAGCATTTCGAGCGCAACAGGGCCGGTGCCAACGGTGGCGATCGATACAGCAACGACGGTCGATAAGACAACAGCGCAGACTTTGACAAACAAGACGCTAACAAGCCCGGTTCTAACAACACCAAGCATAAGCAACATCGAAGCAAAGGGCGACATCCTTGTCGGCACAGCTGATAACACGCTAGGAATTATCACAGCCGGATCCAACGGAGAAAGCCTCGTAGCAGATAGTTCCGCTTCGGTCGGACTTAGATACAGCGCAACACCAAGCGCATCCAATCCATTTATCAATA
>Ga0214917_10003761_pt1 | contig 17309 bp, 10 predicted proteins | sample LL_1208_BB_MetaG_FD_177983 | JGI IMG/M metagenome (GOLD analysis project Ga0214917, IMG submission 177983) | Freshwater microbial communities from Lake Lanier, Atlanta, Georgia, United States - LL_1208_BB | ecosystem: Environmental > Aquatic > Freshwater > Lake | place: USA: Georgia | collected... | reverse complement strand
GGAGTCAGTACGCGGCTGACCTTGTCGAATTCCTTGCCTACAGCGGATGTCGGCTCAGCGAAGCAGCCAACGTCCTCTGGCGGGACGTCGATCTTGCCGCAGGAACCATGATTATCCGGGGAGATCCAGAAACCGGCACCAAGGGAGGCCAAACCCGCTCCATTCCGATCTTTCCTGCCCTGCAGGAGCTTCTCGGCCGCATTCCGAAACAGGGTCCGCGGGTGCTCAACGCCGTGAGCTGTTACTCGGCTATTAAGAGGGCATGCGCCCAATGCGGGCTGTCCCACCTTACCCACCACGACTTGCGCCATCTCTTTGCCACCCGCTGTCTGCAAAGCGGGGTGGATGTTCCGACTGTTTCCCGGTGGCTGGGCCATAAAGACGGAGGGGTGCTGGTTCTTCAAACCTATTCCGAATACTGCTCCGCTCATTCCCAAGCGATGGCCCAAAAAGTGGTTCTCAAATAACTTTATTTTTCTCCGCACGCAGCCAGGCGAAAAAAGTATCAGAGTGCACGCGAATGTGCCGAATTCCCGGAACCTTACGAAGTGTGCCGTCTTTGGTTTTGCGCCTGATTGTTTCAACGTCACAGCAGGCTAATTTGGCCATCTCTTTGACAGTAAAAACCATCCCTTTGTAACGAAGTGCCTCTATGAGGATAGAACGATCCAACTTCGCCAGATCGGCTGCGGATGCTCCTTGCAGAATAATTTCTCTCCAACTAGGAACTCTGGACTTATATCTAGATTTTCGTCTCCGTCTTGATTTTCTAGAGGGATGGGTTATTCCCATGAATAAAGGCAGGTTCGGATTAGCGGATGTTTTGAGCAAACTCTGTAAAGAATCGGCTCCCTGTATTTGTGGTATATATATTTTCACTATTTGCTGCTGTCTTCTGTAAAACTGAATTCGTCAACTATAGTTATTAGATGCTTCTAAACATATCGGTCTTTCACTTTTGACCCAATCTACGATTTTCCTTCGCAAGTCGTTTACTACTATTGCATTTTTTCCCAAGCCCCTTGGATAGGAAATGAGCAAAAACGATGTTTAAGATTTCTTTTTAGTGCGCTCTACCGCGTAAAAACCGGCCTATTTCCGCGCTTAAATGGCTGATCGATCCTGCAGTGGCTCCTAGATAGCTTTCTGCATCACCTGGCGGAACTCCTCCTTGCCTCGCTTAAACTCCACGTATCGGGTGCTGCTGACGCGGGCACGGCAGGGGATAATGATCTATAAGCCTATAAGGGGGAGCCTTTGGATCCATCGCATGCGCCAGAGTATTATGACGGGTCGTATTAGTTATTTAAAGAGTTGTGGGGTGAAGGAGATTTAAGGGTTACTTCAGACCGGGAAAATTACCGGCCAGATCACCTAAGAACCATCGGCAAATCACCGGGAAAGCAACCGAGAACATTTAAAAAATCATTCTTAATGGGAGATATTGATTTTTGGCAGGAAGAACGAGGCTGAAAAGGGCTTCCACATGTTTTAAGGGGTTGAAGGGGATACCTTATCACATTTTAAGGCAAAAAAGACCGGTTTCGACCGGGAACCTGGCCGTGAAACCACCGGGAATTTACCGGGAACGGAAAATAAATACCCGGAAATTGCCCTTAAAATAGGCCAAAGATACCCAGAAAATGGGGTGAAAATGGCCTGAAAGATTCTCTGGGAGAATGAAAGCGAGGTGCGGGGCATGAAGTAGGATTAATAGTTAAGGGAGAGACACCTGGTGCAAAGACGAGTTAGGTTAAAGTCGTAAAGAGTAAGAAAGAGTCGGATTGGGTCGTGATTAAGGGAACTATTGAGGACTTGGTTATCGAGTTCGGAACGACCGCATAAGGCAATTATGTGATCAACCGGTATCCGCTCCCCCACACCGTCTCCACCAAATTCCCCGCAGGACCCAGCTTTTTTCGTAACCTCCGCACATGCGTATCCACCGTCCGCGTGTCTAGGTTCGCCTGATACCCCCATACCTCGCTCAACAGCGTCTTACGCGACTGAATAGTCCCTGCCCGCCGTACCAGCGACTCCAACAACCGGAACTCAGTCGAGGTCAATCCCAGTTTCTTACCCCTGATCGTCGCCGTCATGTCTGCCCGGTCCAATGAGATCAGGCCAGCACGAGCGGGAATCGGCTTGCCCCCCCCTCGATCCGGTTTTCGACGCGCCACCGCCCTCACCCGCAAGACTAATTCCCGCATACTGAACGGCTTGGTCACATAGTCATCCGCCCCAGCCTCAAAAGCATCCACCATATCCTCTTTGCCTTCTTTGGCCGTTAGCATCAGGATAGGAATCCTGGAAGTGGATGGATGTTTGCGCAGGTCCCGGCAAACCTCAATTCCGTTCATTTCCGGCATCATCAGATCCAAGATGATCACGGCGGGCAGATCATGCTTGGCGATGGCTAAGCCCTCCGGCCCGTTTGCGCCCTCCAGCACATCGAACCCCGCCGCTTGGAGATTCGTCCGCAGAAGCATTCGGACATCAGGCTCATTTTCTACTACCAGAATGCGTTCACGCATTGCTCCTTCTGATATCTCCCAAGGCTAGTGCGCGGCAAGGTCGTGAATGAAACATTTTTATGGCAAAAGTCTAAGACACCAAAGTCACCGCCGAAGCCACTCTCTCAGACCGAAACTAATCAGCGTCGCCGAGCTTCACCTCCGGTTGGGGCTGGAGAGTCACCTCTTGGCCAGTCTTGTGCTCATCTACGGTCACCCCCCCTCTCCCGATTCTATGACACCCGGGCTTTGCATCTGCACGAGTGGGAGAAAACGGCGCCGGATTTCACCCCCCGCTTTTACCGCCGCCTGTTCACACTACTCCGCTCACGCCTGCGGTCGAATTCTTAAACTTGGAATCCGTTCATCCAATGGGGGAGAAACAGGGCAAATTCGAATTACATGATCAAGAGACGTAACTTTATAAGTTACCACGCCGCCAAATTGAATTGCTACGAATAAAGTGCACGGGCAAAAGACTAGGATTTAAATCGCACATTCTAAATCAATACTCATCATGCAATTAAATGGGGCCGAGGGAAAAATTCCATGGTTTGTTGGTGGGATATTTACAATTTGTTGTGGGTAAAAGGGTAAGTCGATACCAAGGATTGAGTTTGAGTTCAGTATTAAGGCGTGGGAAGAATTGGCCAATATCTATCTAAAGGGGTTTTTGGAGCGTTTATTGCATCAAGGGTTTTTATTTTTCTAGCCTCTGATTTGATGGGGCAACAGTTTGGCGGGATCCGAGGGCAAGTGGTGGATTCCGACTTCGGCCAACCGATCGGAAAGGCCTCCGTTGCCATCATGGACACACCCTTTGGTGCGATGACGGACGACCAGGGAAATTTTACCATTTCCGGAGTCTCCCCGGGAATCTATTCCCTGCAAGTCCGAGCTTCCGGTTATATCCCAAAAACCATGCCGCAAGTGGCGGTTTCGGCTGGCTCGTTCAACGAGATTCGATTCGAATCGGTGGCGGAAATTGAGGAATTAGAAGAGCTGGTTGTACCCGGGGAAATTGAGAAAACGTCAGAAACCGGGCTGCTCGCGGAGCGTCAGCAGGCAACAGCCCTCATGGACATGATGGGACAAGACCTGATTTCCCGGCTGGGAGCGTCCACCGCCGGAGACGCTCTCCGCCGCATGGTGGGAGCCAGCGTGGTGGACGGAAAATACGTGGTGGTGCGGGGTATGCCCGATCGTTACGTGAACACCCTGCTAAACGGCGGCCGCCTTCCCTCCTCCGATCCGGACAAGCGTGCCATTAACGTGGACCTATTCCCTGCCAGCACCGTCGAAAGCCTCAACATCTACAAGACCTTCACCCCGGACCAGCCGGGCGATTTCACCGGAGGCAGCGTGGATATACGGACCCGCCAGTTTCCAGACAAACCCTCTTTTGGGGTGGGCACCACAGTGGAGTACAATTCCCAGGCCACTTTTAATCCCAATTTTTTGGTTGATCCCAACGGAGGACCGGGAGTCTTCGGAATGCGGGCCAACGGACGGATGATTCCCGAAAGCGTCACCTCTCTTCCGGATTCCGTGCTTACCCGGACCCCACAGTTTCTGACCACCCCGGCTGACCTCGCCCAAGCGGACAAAATTAACACCGCCATGAAACAGATTTCTCCCGTGATTGCTCCACGAACCCAAGCCCCCGGCCCGAATGTTTCCGTGAATCTGCAGGGAGGTGACACCGTGGGCGACGAAAATGATGGTCAAATGGGCGTATTAGGCGCCTTCAGTTGGAGAAAGAAAAATTCCTTTGACCCGGTGGGAACGCGAGGAAACCTCTCCCTGTTTCCCAAACCTGGAGGAGTGGACACCCTGTATGAGCCTTTCAATCAGGCCCAGGGCAACCAAGACCTTCTTTATGGCGCCTTACTATGCCTCTCGGGGCAGTGGGATAAGGAAAATACTGTGGGGGCAAACCTCGTCTTTAACGAGGGAGCCACCTCCATCGCCGCCACCCGCACGCAGCCCGGAAACGTCCCCGGGGAAGTCTACACCCAGCAAATCCTCCAATACGGCGAAAGAAGCCTGCTGTTTTCGCAATTCCACGGCGACCATCTCTTTCCCGAGGCCAACGGGTTAAACCTGACCTGGAATGGAGGTTTTGGCCAAGCGCAACTCATCGAACCGAACCAGACCCAGTTCTCCTACCGCTACTATCCCTCCACGGGAGTGTACCAGCCCAAAGGCCCAACCGGGGCCGATCCCACCGCTTTGGCCTTCCAGCGATCCCTCACTGAAAACAGTTATTATACCATAGCCGACCTCACGGCTCCTTTTCTGAAAAAAGATGATAAGGAGAACGTCTTTAAAACTGGTTGGTACTACGACAATGAAAAACGCCCCTACCAACAGTCTTCCTTTAGCTACACCTACGGCGCTTCCCAGGATCCCGACTATGGCTCCTACACCAGTACCGACGGCACCCCTTGGGGGGACGTCTTCCTAGCGCCAGACCGCTCTGGCCTCGTCGCACCGGTGCCCACCCCCGGAAACGACCATCCCATGAGCTGGTCGCTGGGCAATAGCGACAATGCAACCGGCACCGAATACAACGCCTTTCAGCAAGTGGCCGCCAGCTATGTCATGGTTAAATTTGAGCCTTTCTCCCGCCTCAAGCTCACGGGAGGCACTCGCTTCGAAAACACCTACTTGGGAGTCAACGGAAATATTCCCCCGGGTGCCCTTCAACAACTTTTCCCTCAGGGCCCAAACAACATTACCAAGCAACTGGATCTCCTTCCGGCCGTGGGAGCAACGTTTGAGCTCTATGATAATCTTAATCTCCGTTTCGCCTGGTCCCAGACCCTGGCCCGCCCATCCTTCAAGGAAATCGGACCCGTGGTGGTGCGGAATTTCGCTTCCGCCGAGTATTTCGTTGGAAATCCTTTCCTTCAGCTCTCCCATGCCAACAATTACGACTTCCGCGCCGAGTGGTTCCCCCGAGCCGGCGAGGTGGTGGCTGCCAGTCTCTTCTACAAGGAGATTCAGGCCCCCATGGAACAGACCAGCTTTGAAACCGGCGGGGATGTCTACTTCCGCTACCAGAACTTCCCCAGCGCCACCGTCTACGGCCTCGAGGTGGAGGCCCGCAAACGACTGGACGAGGTGGCTTCATGGCTCAAAAAATTCACCGTCTCCTTCAACTTCAGCCAAATCCAAAGCCAAGTTGTCATGCCCGCCGCTACGGTGGCCGAACGGGCCGCCGTGGGGCTCACCGGCAACACCCGCCCTCTGCAGGGTCAGCCCAATTATTTGATCAACGCCGGGTTAAATTATGATGATGAGGAAAACAGGTTCTATGCGGGGCTTTTTTATAATGTCACGGGTCCTTTTCTTTATGCGGTCGGCACGAAACCCCCGGGAACGCTCTATTTACTTCCCGACATCTACGAACAACCCGCCCCATCCCTCGATTTTAATCTGACGCAAGGATTGACCGAAAACTGGAAGATCACCTTTCGAGGAAAGAACCTTCTGAATCCCCTTTTCCAAAGAACCCAAACCTTCCAGGGCACCGAATACACCTACAGTGCTTACACCAAAGGTTGGGATATCAGTTTGAATGCGGCGTATAGTTTTTAGTTCTTCGTCGCACGTTACGGGTGGTGGAGGAGCAGATAGGGCAGCGTGGATTTGGAATTTTGGATTGGGGATTTGGGTTGTCGTGAACGATATTGGGAACTGAAATTCGAATTTCGGCCCTAACGGCCTGCTTCCCAAGAATTTCAAAGGCTTCACAAACCAAGGAGCGGGGAGGGGCCTGCAGAAATCCAAGGGCGCACCGCACGTGGCTCGTCCTTGGCTACCGGGTACCGCCATTCATACGGCTCAACTGGACGTACTCCGGGGGTAGCTCCTTGCGGATTCGATTCAGCCGACGGCGCAGTTCAGGAGAAAGATCCTGGTTAACCGCCGCGTGTGAAAGCAGCACCTGCACCGCACCGATGGCCTTGGAACGCGGGTTGGGGTTTTTTTCAGCCAAGGCCAGCGCCCGATCCCACATTTCCCGGGCCTGCTCGTGGTTGCCCGCCTCCCAGGCGCCTCTCGCCAAGGTGGCGAAGGCGTCCACCTGAAAATATTCATCCATCACCGGCATGGGAAAGGGATTGTCCGGATCCCGACGGCTAATCTCCTCGGCCCGGTCCGCCACCATCTTCGCGGCAGCGGCCGGATTTTCCAGGCCGGCCCGGACCACCACCGCATCGGCATAGGCTAGGTCTAGAAACTCCAGACGCGGGTTCAGCTTGCGGATCCGCTCCATGCCCTCATCGAAGGAACGTCGGGCATCCGCGGACCGCCCCAGTTCCATCTGCAACCGCGCCAGCCGCATCCAATAAACCGGTCGGCGCAACACCGTTTTCATGACGTAGAGGCCCTCCTCGATCTGCCCAGCCAACATCCTGGCCTCCTCCTTCTTGCCCACCCGCACCGCACCCTCCATCTCCGCCAACAACATCTCCATAGTCAAGCGGTCCGAGGAAATCCCGCTCTCTCCCTCTTTCGGGCCTTCCAGGCTGGCAGAAAGTTTGGAGACTGGCGCGGCCGTATTTGTGCCGATGAGCACCGGAGCCCCGTTAACGGTCATCGGGCTTTCCGACAACTTTATGATGCGCTCAAGGGCTTGGGTCCCTTCCGGGCTGGACATCCCCTTGGCCATCTCCCGCGCCGCCTCATAGTTCCCGGCGGCTATTGCGGATCGCACCAGGCGCGCGACGATGGTGTCCTGCTCCACCTTGAGATTGACCCGATATAGTTCTGAAGGCGCTGGAAAGAGGCGGGCTGCCTCCTCTTTTTTCCCCTGCGACACGAGGATGATGCCAATTTCAGCCCAGGAAGTACCCCGTTTATAGTTCGGGATACTACGAGCCAGTTGCTTGGCCTCTTCCACCAGTCCAGCCTTAGCTAATTCCCGGACGGTAGCCTCGCGAGATTCAGAAATCCTTTCCTCATCCCCTCGCACCAGGTCCTGCCAACGTAGCGCCTCCAAGCTTAGATTCATCTGGGGACTGCGGGGAGCACAAGCACTGAGCACGACCACACAGAGCCCCAAGGCGAGAAACTGATGGATGTTCATCAAGGGAAGAAAGAGAGAGGGGGAGGTCCCCGCAAGGAGGCCTCCCCCTCAGCTGAATCGGAAGTTAACCCAAGCTTAAAACGCGATCACCCGGAAGAAGAGGGGCTGACTGCTGACTGAGGCAGGGATCGCCGCGAAGGTCGAGGCGCTTGTGGTCCTTTTTCCAGCATCGAAACCGGTGAAAGGTCCGCCGCTGTAAGGGCCGGCTTGGGTGGCACTGGCACTCAAACCAGTGGTCACCGTGTAGCTGTACGTAGTGCCAGAGCCGGTCACTGTGGCAAGAGGCCGGTAGAAAGTGTTATCCACAGAAGCCTCGATGCTGTACTTGATGCCACTACCCGCCTGGAAGGAAAGAACGGGCTGACCACTGCCGTTGACAGTAACGACGATATTGGGTGCGTCTTGCTTCGCCCCGACTTGACCGCTGAAAACGCCCGCCCTTTCCAACATGGTCCAACCGCGCGCCCAATTGTTGTCGCGGAAGGCACCAATGAAGTCAGCATTGGGATTCAGGTTGCCTCGGGTCGGTAGAGCCACCGTGGCCGCCACGGCCGATTTATTCGGCAACAGGTCCAAGCAACCCTGGGCGATGCGGGTGTTAACCGGCACGGTATAACCCGGATTTAGGTTAAAGGAGTTACCCGTGGAGGTATCCGTAGTTGCCCCCGTGGTACTAAATGTGAGGCTCGAGGAGATAAGGAAGTTAACCGCATTGTTGGAGTTAAACTGGATAACTACCCCGCTCTTTTGTGTGCGCTCACTGCTGGTCGATGAACCCGTGGGCATGATGTTGGATTTTGAGGCGACCCACCAATTCGAATCAGTATTCGTGGCGGACTGGAAGTCTGCTAAAGTCGCATACTTTCCGGTGGTCCAGCCCGAACTGTCAGCAGCACCTGCAGACGTTGCCGTGCGAGCTAACCCGCAGCGGAACCAAGCACAGTTCCGGAAAAGAAGGTCAGGTTCCCCGGGTCCGGTGCTCTGCGGGGTAACCAGATCCGCTGCCACGCCGGAATTATCCCAGCCACCGCTGCTCCGGGTGTTTTGAAGGTGCCAGATTGTATCTGTCTGGTTGCTGGTCACATCGCTCGTCGCAGATTGGGCGGCGATCATGGGTCCAGCATGAGGAATATCCATGTAGAGGGCATTCCAGATCTTGCCACTTGCATTGTCGCGGAAATTAGGCCCGTCCAAGGGAATTCCGGCTGTACCACCGAGGGGCCTGACCCAACCACTCGGGCCATACCCACGACCGATCGCAGTCATGTTGGCATGGGTAAAAACGGAGAGAGGAGCACCGGGACCGGCTGTGTAATCGACATTTTCCGGGCCGTCATTTTCACCCAGCTGATCACCGGCATTCTCAACTCTTTTGCCACTCGCACCCGTCCCGCTGGAGACTGGGCTGACCAAGGTGTTGTTGCCGGCGACATCGACCGAGTTTTGAATTTGCAAAAGGAACTGGTTAACACCGCAGTAGCCTTGGTCGGTGTCGAAGCCGTCGTCGCCGCTGAAGGCTCCGATGGCATACTTCAGCCCCACGCAACCGCCGAAGAATTCGTTGTCGTCATCGGCGTTGCCAAAGGATTCCACAAATTCGCCAACCGTACGCTGGCCGGTCCCGCACCAAGTAAACCCATTCAGCTCTTTAGAACTGGCGATAACATATCCGCCGAAACGTGTCTGAACAAACCGGAGGGTCCCCGAGCTGTCCAAGTCATCATCACCACCGTACCAGGTGTAGCCCGTGAATCCGGCCATTCCTTCAATCTGCTCCGTACCTGAAGCCCCTGTGTAACCAGGAGTGGTGCTGCCACCGCCGGTTCCGTCGGCCTGGGTTGCTGTCCGCGCATTGTTTACCACCGAGGTGGTGGGCATGCGTGCAGCGACATTGGCACGACCCGCCGTGACAATACCACCGTACTTGGCATCCAGGGAGAAGATGTTGTTGGCCACCGACGGATCGGTGCTGTAGGAACGAACGTTGGATACCGCCAAATCATCCTTTAAGGAATATTCCCCGCTGCCCACGGAGCCAGCTGTGACATTCCCCGCGGTGGTGTAATCCTTATAAATTTTCTGGTTGCCCTCGGTCTTGCTGGCGCCCGAAACTCCCATATTTTCCACTGCGGGAATCGTGCTGTTGCCTCCTGGCACATTCGGATCGTCCATTGTGGTAAAGATAATGGGAGCTTCCGAGGTGCCTGCGGCAATGATGCGGGCTCCGCGATGGGCGAGAAGGGCTCCGGGATCGGACGGATTCAAACCACTTGAGGAATCGACCGTGGGGAACTCGCAGCGAATGAGAGTCCCGGGTTCGATGGTCACCGTGACACCAGCCTTGATAATGGTGTTTTTGGAAAGAATATAGACCTTGTCTCGAGTCCACCGCTGATCCTTGGCGATCAGGGTAGCATTAACGTTGACGCCGTTCGTGGCCCCCGAAGATGTGGTTTCCACAAGACCACCTCCCAGGTTGGAGACGTCCACGAAGTTGGCAGCTTGGGTCTGGATTTGAGCCAGGACGAGTACAGCAAGCAAGCTGAGGAAGAATTTGTTTTTCATAATTTTTGGATTTCCGGGTTTAGGGTGATTCTTTGATGGTTAGACGTTGGTTTTACGAAGGCGCCGGAAGGCGAGAACGCCCACCGTTCCGAGTAGCATCAGCGAGGCCGAAGACGGTTCTGGCACTGTGGAAGTGGAAAGGGTTCCGTAGGTTCCCGTGTTGGGGTCCGCCGAGCCGTACACTGCCGTTACCGGCGCGTCCGCACCCAAGGTGATGTAGTCGTAGAGGCCAAACGGATAACTTCCGGTATCAGCAGGGTTGCCCCAAGAAAAGCCCAAGTCGTAGAGACCGATCTCCTGGACTGTCGATCCACTTGAATAGGTCACAAAAGCCAAAGCACGGTTATCTTGGGAGTTGCTATAAATGCTGTTGAGCGCCGCCCCCTGATACGTGGGAAGAGAAGTATTGGCCCCGTAGTATCGGTAGAATTGATCAGCATCGGTAATGTCGGCACCGGTGACAGCTCCCCAGCTTAGCAGAGTCCGCGAATTGCTGCCGTACCAAGCAGCAAAGCCAGCGGCGCCGTTGGCGTTGCTATCCTTCGTCAGCAATGAGGCGAGTCCGCCGTTCAGGGATCCGAACGAAACTTGAAACTGGTCGGAGGAACTGCCCCCCGACGCCCTTTGGATAATGGAGAGAAGATTAGCCGTGACTTCGGTGGTTTGGCTGAGGCCCACTGAAACTTGGGCGAGCCAAGCGACGAGGACTGCTCCGAAAATTTGTTTGGTTAGATTCATTTTGGATTTCCTTTTTTTTGGGTGTTAACCGTTTTTTACGCGGAAGAACATCCGGTTCTTCCAGTCGTTGGTTGAATCGACTCCATTGTTGGTGAGTGTGACCGTGAAGCTATTGCTGTTCACGACGCTAATATTTTGAGTTTTCCACGCATCAGCGAGAGAGCTTTTGTACTCCAACACGTAGGAACCATTCGCATTGATGGCAAAGCTATGCGTGATCACTGTGTTCCCCCCGGAGTAGGAGGGAAGCCCCGCAACAAGAAGGCGTAACGTGGGAACCACATTATTCGAGGAGGTTCCTGCCGAGAGGGTGGCTGTTTTGAGACCGGAATCTGTGACCGTACCGCGCAGAGCGGTCACCCCGGTTTCCCCGGCAGTGGCGTCAATCTGGAAGGAAACACCAAAACCCGCGGAAGGCAAAGTCTGCCTGGATACAAAAAGTCCCGATTCAAGGGAATTCGCAGTTTGAACCCAAAGGAACGGGGTTTTACCAACAAGATTTTGGGAGGCCAAAGCGCCGGTTGTGGGATTCAAATCAAATTCGGACCCTAAACCCGGGCTGCTTGTGTCCAAGGAGGACCAGACCAAGTTAAAATCACCGTTAGATCCGACAGAAACAGATCCGCAACTCACCCAGCCGGAATTGAGACGAAAATTACTCCACTCGGAGGTGGTGGCAACGCTTGCCAAAGCAGACAAAACGTTAGAGGACGTTGTGAAAACTCCACCCGAATAAAAGAAACCAAGCTCAACGGTGGTGCCCGCAGGCAGAACGCTGCTGTTAGCCAATAAATTCCCCCCATAATATCCCGCGACAGTCAACTCGATCGTGGCGGCGTGGCTTGATGTGGGGGTACTAACCATCCCTGCAAACACAAGGGCAATGGATAACACCCCATTGCGAAGTAGGTTTGAAGATCTTTTCACTGTCTTGGGTGAGGTTTGGGTGTGTAGAAACCTTTTTACGGATTCAGGGCCGGAGAGATGGTAATCACGGCAGGATTTGATCCATAGGGGGTCACCAAGATGGAACTGAAAGCAGAGATTGCCGGATTCGTTCGAGTAGAGCCGAGGAACGCCGTCGGACCATTGGATGAAGTGGCATCCCCCATCCGGTAGAGGGCAAAGGCCTTGGCAGAGGTGCTCCAAACTTGGTAGGAGTCGGTGGCTGCGTTGGGGATGGAGTTTGCCCGGTTAGGGGAAGTAGTCGGGATGCCCGAGGCGATGAAATCCGTGCCATAAACCCCCGGGTTGGCAAGAAGAGTCTTTTTACCTCCAGCCATAATCAGCCGTGTGCGGGCAGTGCGGTAGTCCCCGGAAACGGTGAAAGTTAGAGGGTTGGTTTTAAGATTAACGACGATAAAACCCTTCCCAAGCCCAAGCGGAACGTGGTTTTTATTTGCCGTACCAGTCTGGCTTGAACGCCAATTAGCAGAACCTGTTCCGACTTTGTTGATGTAGTAGGTAGTTAAAGAGCCGCTGGCGGAATCGAGGATTTGTACGTTGCCATTCACGGTGGTCGCGGTGGGTGTACTACCGTAGCCGAAAGGATTAGTTGTGGAGGCAGTTCCTAAGAGAGATGCCAGAGTCCAAGCCCTACGAAGGGCAAACTTGGATCCAGAGGAAAGATTGATGGAAGAGGGAAGGGTCCCCTTGACCGTAATACTGTTGGAAGTACCACCCACCACGTCCAGAACCAGACCGATCGCAGGACCGTCAAGGATCTCCACTACCCACCAACCGTCGACATTCTCGTCGGTGTTGGAAAGACTGGTATCGGTATTTCCAGTGCCGGCTGGCAGGGCAGGCGAGCCACCGTTGAGATCGACACTGACCGTTAAAAGGGTGTTACTGTTCGTAACTGAGGTGCTGGAGACCGTGCCAAAAGCCTCGACAGGACGGGCATAGGGCGTGCCCAAAACCGCGGTGGTGCTGGACGGAACCGTCAGCGTGTTTACGGCAACCGGGGTGGCCAAACCGGCGAGAGCCGGGACCGAGAGAAGGCTGGAAGCGAAACCGGCAAGAGCCAAGTTGCGGAGAATGGTGGCGAGGGGTGGGTTGGATTTCATGGATTTAATCGTTGCTCCTTTTTTGGGTTGAAACAGGGTGCCTGTTTGAAATTTTTTAAAGTTCATTTTGAGTAATATGATCGTAGACCTAAAAGTTTCCACCGGTTTTTTGTTACATTTCGGTGACGAAATCATTATAGATATTCTATTCATCAACATTTTACAAAAGCTGGCATAGAGTTGCCATAATTTCTGGGCCTGCGATCAAGGAAAAAAGGTTGCTACCCATGCAGGCAATTTATTGATTGGTTCATATAAATTCGCGTGTTTTTTCAATGTGACAATTGGATGACAAAAATGTGCCCATCTGGATTTTAAAAAAAAGTTGTGTTGTATGCTCTTGATGAGCGTTGGAAGGCCAGTCAAGGTCGGTCTCAGTACCAATCGAGAGGCCAGGGAGAAAAGATTGTTTCCTTGCAGAACGAGCACTTCCTCGGTTCCTGGGCTTGTCGGCTTTGCTCTCGGTGTGCTCATTTTCCTGCCTGCCCATCAAATTCGGGCGGATACCTTGTCCATTTATTTCCCTTCCGCCCTAGGCGACAACACCGGCATCACCACTTCCACAGGGGCATCCCTGGCCGGCTTCACCGTGCGGGCGGGGGCCTTTAGCGTGACCCCGGGGCAACTGCTCGCCAACCTGGCCGGGAACAGCACCGCAGCGGAGGTTCGCTCTACCGTGGAATCCTCCTTCACAGAATTCGGCTCTTTCACCATGGCCGATGCCTATCTCACCGACCCGGATCAGGGGATCATCACCTTGGACGGTGACATGGCCAGCGCCGCGATCCGAGGCAAGGATATTTATCTTATTTTCTACGACAACTCATCCCCCGGGTCTGCTTCGGAAATGGCGGTGCTCCGGATGGCGGATCGCTCCCAGGCGGCGGGAAGCGGAACTGGAATCTTCCCCACCTCCGCTTTTTTGGGCACACGCAACGCCGATCTTTATTTGGCCGACGTGAATGGCCTGGTGCCCGCCCAGGATACCTTGAATCTCCTTTTGGGTGGCTACGACCCGGCCAATGCACGGTTTGTCCTTGGAGCTTTGGCCGGAGGAATTGGAAGGATCACCAGTCCCACCAACCTGACGATACCCGCAGGCGTCTCACGGAACTATGTAATTCAAGCGAACCATGGCGCGGACCGTTTCGCCACGACTAACCTTCCTGTCTGGGCCACTCTGGCTTCCAATGGGATCATTACGCTCAATCCGCCTGCCGCCACCGGATCGACCAACCTAATCGGTTTGGTGGCATCCAACAGCGTGAGTGGAAAGTCGGCTTCCGCCAGCCTACGTTTGGTCGTGCAGCCCTCCTCCCTCTCTTTTACCACCACCACCAACCTTATCGGGGCAACGGCAGGGGTGGCCATTGACAACTTCACCTTTATTTCAACCGGAAACAGCCCCACTTACACCGTAACCGCCGGCAACCTCCTCGGCCTCTCTCTTTCCAGCCAGGGCACGCTTTCGGGAATCCCTACAAGCACCGGCACCAATGACGTCACGATCCAAGCCTCTGCGGACGGTGAATTTGCCACCACCAACTTCTCCCTGGCCGTGGGCGCCCCAACCATTACGGTGCCAACCGGGGAGCTCACCGGAGGACAAGTCCTGGCCACTGCGGGAGTCGCCCGCGCCGTCACCATCCTGAAGCCGGCTGGTTTTACCAACCTCACCGGCACCGTATTTCCCCCCACCACCGGAGTCAGTTTCAATGGAACCAGCCTCACCATTGCCACCAATGCCCTGCCCTTGGCCAAAGGGACGACGAACTTGACTCTGACTTTGGCCGCTAACCGCACGGTCGGCGCAGACACCGTGTCCGCCTCGACCACCGTGCCCCTGCGGATCGTGGCCCCCGCCCCAACCATGCTTGTGGGAACCAACGTGGTTGAAGTGGATGTGGGCCAACCCTTCTCCACCAATATCCAGACGGATGCAGGATCGTATGCCAGTCTAACCTTTTCCAACCTTCCCCCGGGACTGAGCGGCCTACCCTCCGGACTTGTTTCGGGCGTGAATCGGAGCATCAGCCTCCCCTTTGCTTATCCAGTCACCGTAACGGCAAACTCAGGACTGCGATACGAGGGAGGCGGAGTCCTTACCTCGACCGTGACTTTTCTCCTGCGCAATACCAACCCTCCTTATTTTAGCCCTCTGACCAACCGGATTCTGGGGGCGGTGGGTAAAAACCTTTCCTTGGTACTGACCGCTTCCAATTTTCCGACCGCTTACTCTGCCAGCAATTTGCCCTCGGGCCTCAGCTTGGCGGGCAACACCATTTCGGGAACTCCAGCGGTGGGGGGCATTTTTGCGATCCCGGTGACCGCCTACAATTCGTACCGCCCCGGATCCACAAATCCGGCGGATTGGCAACCCGGCTTTGGGACGGTGGTACTCAGCGTAGCCAACAGCAAGCCGGCCCCCTCGCTGGCCCCGGTTAGCCCAGGCATCCTGATGAAAAATGCCACGATTTCCCTCAACGACAACCGCAGGTTGCTCGACGCAGCTTCCAGCGGGGTGATGATTTCCGCCTTGGGTCTTCCCCCGGGAATCTTTCTCGAATCCTCCACAGGGAGAATTTACGGAACCCCAACCACCAGCGGAACCTATGCGGTCACGGTTTTTATGCAGAATGGCAAGGGCTGGACCCGTAAGGCCGTGAATCTCACCGTTCAGTAAGGGAATCCCCCCCATGAAAAAATCAGATTCCCCCTTTTTTACGGCGGCTTGCCTGACGATCCTTCTTTTTCTCGGTTTCGGCTCTCATGGTTCCGCACAGGAATCCTCGCCTTACATTTTGCAAACCGGATGTCGGCTGGAGCTCGCGGGTTTCCCCGTGATGGCTCCCGCTCTGGATGCCGGCACGGTGGTTTCAGTGAAAGGCAGTGTGATCAGCTGGAATCCGACGTTTCAGGACAAACCTTTCGGTTCCGCCCTGCCTCCGGGGGAGGAATTCTACGCCGAGGTGGTGGCTCCTCCCTCCCACGCCTGGTTGGGGCACCGTCTGGAAATTGATGAAGCGGCCACCCGCACGCGGAGCGATCACAGCCTGGTGGTGATGGCCTCCCCGCTGAATACCCGCGGCCTCCCCGACGGTAGTATGATCGGGGCAAGGTTGGAAGTGCGCCGACATCTCACCGTGGAAGCCCTGTGGGGCGAGACCGTAAAAAACCGCCTGATCTTCGCCGGAGAGAAAGGGGACAGCTTTTTCTTCTCGGTGGCCGGACCGGGAAGCCCGGCGGGGACTCGCAGCGCAACTCCGCGTTTGGATTCCCAAAATCTGCTGGCCTGGCTCGATCCATATTCCGCCAGCCTCGCCAAGATCAACCAGCCAATGGTGATTCCTCCCGGCACCGCTGTGGCCACGACCTTCGGAGAACGACGTGGGTCAGCCCTTGGATTCAGCGGCGTCACCAAGACCTGGCCCACCGCGCTGCCCCTGCAAGCGGGCATCAATCTGCTTGCTTATCCATACCCCAGAGATCTTCGCCTCGGGGTAGACTGGGGCACCACCCGGGAGGGGTTCCAAGGCGCGGCTAAACCTTCTCCCACGCAGGATCTAATCGAAATTTGGGCAGGAAAAGACCGGTTCGTTTACGCACCCGAACTACAGGCCGATGGAGGAATCCGCTGGAGACGTCTGCACCCCGTTTTTCCAAATAGGGACTGGGCTTCCCCTGCCTCTTATTTGGACCAGATTCCCGTCGGGCAGGGTTTTGTCCTCCGCAAGGCCAAAGCCGACCCGCGCCATTTTTTTTATACCCCGAACCCCTGAAGTGACACCCGGTGGCGTGACATTTCCAAGACTGTTCACACGTTCTTTTTTTCCTGTCTGTTAGCCACTTGAAGCGGCGGAGTCCGCACCCAGCGTCAGCGCATGCGCCGTTGGGGTGTGCTCTGCCTCCTGCTCGTTTCCGGAATTTCCGGGGGATTGGCTCAAGACGCGTCCCCGTCCCTTCTTCGCTCAGGCTCAACAAATTCGCCGACCTACGGAGGACAGGCGGCTTCCGCCAAGGATCCGGCCAAGCCCACCCCACTCGATCCCAACCAGGAACTGGTAGACGCGCCGCTGCCGGGTCAGAAAGCGGCCGAGACAGGGGCGAGCACTACTGCGGAAGGGGACGCGTCCGCCCTCACTCCGTTCTATGTCCGCACGGGCGTGGGCTTGAGCTTTGTCACCACCGTCGACTATCCGGACTTTGGCATCAGCGGCGACGTCCCCTTCCAGCCAGGCTTTGCCACGGGATTGATGCTCGGTGCCCAGTTCCATGACAACGTGGCCTTCGAAATCGAAGGCGGCTTCCTTTACAACTCCGTTTACCAAA
>Ga0214917_10003760_pt1 | contig 17311 bp, 11 predicted proteins | sample LL_1208_BB_MetaG_FD_177983 | JGI IMG/M metagenome (GOLD analysis project Ga0214917, IMG submission 177983) | Freshwater microbial communities from Lake Lanier, Atlanta, Georgia, United States - LL_1208_BB | ecosystem: Environmental > Aquatic > Freshwater > Lake | place: USA: Georgia | collected... | reverse complement strand
CCGCGCACTCACGGGAAGTGGGTCGAGCTACTGTGGATTTATTAGAGACCAGGACTTGCAGGCACACTGCAGGGCCCTCACAGGGTGAGTTTGCGCACAGCGTAAAAACTGAGAATCGCTCATTCGAATCGTCCCAAAAAGGAGAATGAGTAAGGCTTGCTTTAGGCCTTACCTTTTGCCTGGTCGACGCACGGAGCCAGGCTACCTTGCACTAGTAACGAGAACCAAAAATTAGGTCGCACTTCTAAAACGCGAACTCAGTTGACTGGACCGATCTCAGCATTTAAAAGGTGCTACAACTGCGCCTCATATCGGAGTCTTAGGACGAACCGCGCGCGACTTCACCACGATCATTTCCGGGGGATTGACGGCTTGGACGCTTCGTCTATCGATGCTCCCTTGGAAATTGCTCGTTCAAGGCACCGCCGGGTCTGGCAAGACGCAACTTGCCCTGCACTTGTTACGAGATGCGGCTGCTGCGGGGAGTGCACTCTACGTCTGCTTTAACCGTCCACTTGCAGATGCTATGAAGTCGATTTCGCCAAGCGAGGTTCATGTTGTTACGTTCCACGAATTAGCTCGCACCTTGGCAGTTGAAACGAATCAATTACCCGGAGATTTTTCGGCTGACGGAGTCTTTGAATCACTGGCAAAGCTCTTTGTCGAAGTCAGCCCAAAGCTCGCGGGTCAATTCGACACTTTGATCGTGGATGCGGGTGTTCGTTGATGCAATGCTGCCTTGGCGATGACAACGAAACTTAGATCATGTGTGGAGGATGTAGACGCAATGAACTCAGACGACCCAAAAACAGGTAGCGAAACTTTAGCTAACTTGCCAATGAGCAAGGAGGCGTTTATGGCAAAGTGGGCCAAGCTCTCGCCGAGAGCCCAACAGGAGTTGCTCGACCTCGCTAAGGAGCAAAGAGACTTGGGAAACGACATGCCTAGTCAGGACTAGGACAAGTTGGTGGACGAGCCTCAGTCAAGTCATCAAGGCGGTAGGCACAAATGGATCCGAGTTGGGGGTTGATGTTTCAGGCCCATGTTTGTCCTCTTTCGGCTTTGAATAGGCGCGGATCCGGGGCCGGAAAAGACGCTTTGCCAATAGGGCATCGAAGAATATTTTTGGCTGCTGTTAGCGCGCCGATCTTTGGGCCGATTTTCAACCGCCCATGAAAACGGAGTTCGAGTTGAAAAAGTAGAAAGTGCAATTACACACTTTATTACACAAATTACCGAAAGCGCTATAAATTATTGATTATTAATCGTTATTTTAGAGTTGGAATCGATCATAATCCGCAGGTCCGGGGTTCGAGTCCCTGGTTCGCCACCAATAACCTTGTTTAATTTCCACGGCCTAAATAACTTTTTAACCGAGCCTCGTTGCAAAAACTAGCGTGAACTGGCTAACGTCATATTTGCCAATTAGCTGCTTGACCGTCACAGAATCATTGGACTGCATCAGCTTCAATTACGTCACACCGCTGAGTCTCCCGAGGAATCCAAAGGCGTTTTGTTCATAAGGCTACTTGCTCAAAGAGCTTAAGTACATGCATTCGGCGTGTTCCCGCCATGGGTTCTAAGACATCCACTCCAAGACCACCGAGCCAACAGCATATGTCAGCAGTAGCTTAAAGCCTAAGCGGCTCGCAGCGCCAAATCTTATCAACATACTCAGAAATGGTCCGATCAGAAGAAAAAGGCCCCATCGCAGCGATGTTAATGAGACTACTTCGACGCCACGCCCTCGGATTTGCGAAATGGCTATCAACCCGCGCTTGAGCATCAAGATAGCTAGCAAAGTCGGCAAGGACCATGTAGTGGTCACCCCACTTCAACAATGCATCAACGAGGGGCTTATAACGATCGGCATCGTTACGACAAAAAGTTCCGTCTTGCAAAGCGTTTATGACAAGCTTAAGCCGAGGATTCGTATCAAGTTCATCAAGCGGCGTATGGCCTGACGATCGACGTTCTTCGACCTGCTGCGCATTGAGTCCGAAAACGAACATGTGAGGATGTCCGACGCGATCCAGAATCTCAATATTGGCACCATCAAAGGTGCCGATTGTTAGCGCGCCATTGAGGGCAAGCTTCATATTTCCTGTACCGGATGCCTCGGTCCCAGCCGTTGAAATTTGTTCCGATAAATTTGCTGCAGGGATTAATTGCTCCGCAAGACTAACACCATAGTTTGGCAGGAACAACACTTGTAGGTAGGGGCTGACCGCCTTATCCCGGGCAATTGTTTCGCCTACATCATGGATCAATCGGATGATTAGCTTCGCCATGGCGTAAGCAGAAGCGGCTTTACCGGAAAAAAACACCGTACGCGGCGCGAATTGTCTGAGATCTGGCGTTCCCGATTGGTCGCGAAGCCTAAGGTATCTATCGATGATTTGTAGAACGTTTAACAGCTGCCTCTTATATTCGTGAATTCGCTTGATTTGTACATCCCAGAGACTATCCAAATTAAGCGGGATCTCTGCTTGAGTTTTATACCACCGCGAGAAGCTCAGTTTTCGATGTTGCTTGATCGCATGTAAGTTTTCCAGCGTAGCGTCATCGGCAAGAGCCTGGTTAAGCGACTCAAGTTGCATCAAGTCTCGGCGCCAACCTGTTCCAATCTTGCGATCAATAAACTGCGACAAATCTGGATTTGCCTGAGCTAACCACCGTCTTTGGGTAATCCCATTGGTCTTGTTATTAAATCGATCGGGCCACCGCTTATGGAAGTCCTTAAAAATGGAGCTTGCCATCAAAGCACTATGCAACTGGGACACGCCGTTTACCGAATAGGACGCAACGACTGCGAGATTCGCCATCCGAACACTTCGCTCCCCATCTTCTCGAATAAGTGACATACGACGGATCGAATCGGCATCAAAGCCTAGTGCAATTAGTTCCTGGATGAAGGCTGCGTTGATATCAAAGATGATCTCAAGATGCCTTGGAAGCACTTGGTCAATAAGATGAACCGGCCAGGTCTCCAATGCTTCATGCATTAAAGTGTGGTTAGTATAGGAAAAAATCTTCGTACACTGGCTCCAGGCTTGATCCCAGGACATATCGTATTCATCAATCAGCAACCGCATTAGCTCCGGTATCGCTAAGACCGGATGGGTATCATTCAAATGAATCGATACCTTCGCCGACAAAGCACCAAGGTCCTGATGTGAATTTAGGTAACGCCGCAACAAATCCTGAACACTCGCGCTGACAAAAAAATACTCCTGTTGTAATCGGAGCTTTCGTCCCGAATCGGTTGAATCATCCGGATACAACACGCGAGAAACATTTTCTGAATGATTTTTTGCTTCAACTGCTTCTAGATAACTGCCACGATTGAAGGCGACCAAGTCAATCTCTTCATCTGCTCTTGCCGACCATAGCCTTAGGGTGTTCGTTGCCAGAGTGTCATAGCCTGGCACTACACTGTCATAAGCCATCGCGTGAACCTGCGCGCCATCAACCCATACACGTCGACTGCCCTCGCTGATGACTCGTCCGCCAAACTGAACGCGATAAGTCACCTCGGAGCGCGGAAACTCCCAAGGGTTGCCGTGCTGCAGCCAGTAGTCGGGAACTTCAAGTTGCCGACCTGCCTTGATTGTTTGCCTGAACATTCCATAGTCATAACGAATGCCGTATCCAAAACCCGGTACATTGAGGGTAGCCATTGAATCAAGAAAACATGCTGCAAGTCGACCTAGTCCGCCATTGCCAAGCGCAGCGTCCGGTTCTAGTTCTATAACTTGATCCATATTGATGCCAAAATCAACCAAGGCTTGCCGGATACGGTCACGCAAACCTAAGGCAAGCATCGCATTGGAGAAGCTTCGACCCATGAGGAATTCCATGGACAGGTAATAAACCCTCTTACTGTCCTGCGCGTATTGCGCTCTTGTCGTCTTCATCCACCGCTCGACTAAATGATCCCTGACAGCCAGCGCAGCCGCTTGGAACCAATCCTCAGGACTGGCCGCTTGCGGGTCTTTGCCTATCGAAAAAACCAACTTATTGGCGATCAGGCGCTTGATCGAAGCAAGATCACGTCCAGGAGATTGAATCGGAAAGGTTTCAGCAAGAGGCGAAAACATCTCAGTCGTTTGTGGATTCGAGGTAGGCTTCCTCACAGTGGTGTAGACGGCGGCCACTCAACTGTTTAAGGACTATGAGCATCGCGGAAAAGCATTCGATCGTAAAGTGCAGCATAGTTTTCAGCCGCCACGTCCCAGCCCAATGCAAGACTCATGCCACGTGATTGGAGCTTTTCCCAAACTGGCTTAAGCGTCCAGCACGCCATCATCTCTTGCCAACATGTCACAAAGCTCTCAATGCAATGCTCGCTGAATCCGAACCCGTTGGCTGGATTAACGGTCTTAGTCAGGACCGTTTCATTCGACAAACGCCAGGGCCGTACAGTATCTGCAAGGCCGCCAACCAGATGAACGAGGGGCAGACATCCATAGCGCATCCCATAAAGCTGGGTGAGACCGCAAGGCTCAAAGCGAGAGGGCACGAGGATCAAATCACTGCCGGCAATCATTTGATGCGCCAAGCGCTCATCAAAATCAGCTCGGAAGCTTACTTTGCCAGGATACTTGGCCTGCAGTGCTTCGAACTGCCGCTCGATTGCCGGTTCGCCGTTCCCCAAAACCACAAGCTGTGCACCGTCTTGAATCATGGTTGGCGCGGCTTGCACAATCAAGCCTAAGCCTTTTTGCTCGGTGAGCCTGCTGATAACCGCACATCTTGGACCTCGTGGAACGTTATCGAGACCCAGTATTGATGTAAGTGCGAGAACGTTCTCGTTTTTATCATTTAATGAAATTAAACTGTAGCGCTTTGCAATCATCGGATCGTGGGCAGGGTCCCAAATTTGTGTGTCAATTCCGTTGAGAATGCCGCTCAAGCGAGCCGAATGCAGACTCAGAAACCCGTGCAAACCGAGGCCTTGCGCCGCCTGCTGAATCTCGGATGCATAGCGCGGACTGACGGTGCTGATCTGATCCGCATAGGCAATGCCGGCCTTAAGCATGGAAATCTGACCGTAAAACTCCACACCATCAAGGTGCCAACAGGCCTCTGGTATGGCTAACTCGTGCAGATGTTTTGAGGCAAAAAGGCCTTGATAGGCAAGATTATGGATGGTGAATAAGCAGGGTGTGGACTTTAGGTGAGGAGCGTGGTGAAACTTCAAGTAGAGTGCTGTCAGGCCGGCATGCCAGTCATGCGCATGAACAAGTGAAACCTCCCACGTGGGGTCTAAACCATAGGCAAGAGCCTTGGCTCCCCAACTAAGTGCGGCAAAACGTCGATGGTTATCGCCAAAAGCTTGGCGGTCTGCGGTTTCATAAGGCGAACCGCCACGCTCGTACAGATGGGGAGCTACGATCAGGTAAGCCCATCCGAAAGCATTTGAGGCGAATCGGACGCACTTAATCTGCAAGTCATCGCCCCAAGGCGTTTTAATCGCCATTAAAGCGCGAGATTCGGTGACCGCCCTCGTAAATGCGGGAAATCCAGGCAACACGGGACGAAGCTCAACGCCAAAGTTTGACAAGGCGCCGGGAAGCGAACCTGTTACGTCAGCAAGTCCGCCGGTTTTGACCCAAGGAAAAAGCTCTGCGCTAACCTGCAGAACCTGGATTGCGCGGCCGCTTCGCGCGACAGCCTGAACGCTCAATTAAGCCGCCTCATCATATCGGCCGTAATTAAAACAACACCTTGATCGGTTCGCTCAAACCTCGCAGCATCAAGTTCCGCATTCTCCCCGACAACAAGTCCTTCCGGAATCTCACACCCGCGGTCCACCACAACGCGGCTTAGTCGACAACGACGTTGAATAGTGACTTCAGGCAGCAAAACACAAGCGTCCAAGGTACAGAACGACCTTACTCTTACATTCGAAAACAGTACAGAATTACTAACGATCGAGCCTGAAACGATACAACCTCCCGACACCATCGTATTAATCGTCTGCCCATGGCGGCCTTCAGCATCCTGCACAAACTTGGCCGGAGGCAATTGACGTTGATGCGTCCAGATAGGCCAGTTTGTATCGTAAATATCGAGCTCGGGCGTGACCGAGGCGAGATCAAGATTAGCCTCCCAGAATGCATCAATCGTGCCCACATCGCGCCAGTAGTTGGAAGCGGCACCGGCCGTTGAGACGCAGGACAAGGAAAAGGGATGTGCAACCGCACAGCCTTGTTGAACCGCTCTAGGAATGACATCTTTCCCGAAATCATGCGATGAATCCGGGTTGGCTAAGTCCTCATCGAGCAGGTGAAATAGGTAGTCTGCGTTAAAAATATAAATGCCCATACTCGCCATTGCATAATTCGGCTTGCCAGGAATCGCAGGCGGATCGCTAGGCTTTTCAACAAAGGCGGTTATACGTCTGGAGTTATTGATCGCCATCACTCCAAAGGCAACGGCTTCTTGCCGCGGCACTTCGATACAAGCCACCGTACACTCTGCGCCGCGCTCTACGTGGTCCTTCAGCATCAAGGCATAGTCCATCTTGTAGACATGGTCCCCGGCAAGAATCACAACATATTCGGGGCGGCTTGAACGAATAATGTCGATGTTTTGATACACAGAATCCGCTGTACCACGGTACCAATGTTCCTCACCTGCACGTTGCTGTGCAGGCAAGAGATCAACCATTTCATTGAGTTCTGCCCTTAAGAAACTCCAGCCACGCTGCAAATGGCGAAGCAGGGAATGGGACTTGTACTGCGTCACAACACCGATACGTCGAATCCCGGAATTCACGCAATTGGACAAAGCGAAGTCAATGATCCGAAATTTACCCCCAAAATAAACCGCTGGTTTAGCTCGATTGTCAGTTAACTGCTTAAGCCGCGAGCCGCGCCCGCCTGCCAGGACAAGTGCAATCGCGCGACGCACAAGAATATGAGGCTGAAGATGTTTGGCTGCACCCGCGAGGTTTTTATCATCAGTCGCTGGGGCAGGCTGAGCATAGGTGGCCATGTTCCTTGTCTCCTGGATTGATAACCGCTTGTGTTCAAAGGCCCAGAGTTAGCTTATGAGAAAACACTTGGCGTAAGCCAAGCAACCGACCAAGCCGCTAGGCTGATGTTTGCAGAAACGATCCGCTGCGGCTTTCCATCCTCGACCTCCCAACTGCGTGGATCATTCGACTCAATAAGCACCGTCCAACGGACTTCAGAAGCGCCCGGCAAGGTGAACTCCAATGATTGAGCCTGCGCGTTGATCAGCACAAGGAGCGACTGCCGCAAAGAAAGCCAAAGGCCAAGACTTCGCAGGCTCTTGTCATGCCAGTTCTCAAGGGTAACAGCAGACCCGTCTGCCCGATACCACCCCGCTTCGACCTGTTGGATCAGGTCTTTCTCGTCGAGAGTATGTTTCAACCCAAATGAATGCTGCTGCGGCTTCCACCAAGTTTGACTCGCAAGTAAGCAGGCAAACTGATTCCTTAAGTTCATTAAACGGCGGACCAGGCAAAGCACTTGATGATCGCACTCCTGCCAGCGTAGCCAAGCGAGTTCGTTGTCTTGACAATAGGCATTGTTATTCCCAGCCTGACTGCGGCCCCATTCATCACCGCTATGAATCATGAGCGAGCCAAGGGAAGCGTAAAGACAGCAGAGCATGGCCGACCGCTTGTGTCGGCGCAAAGCATCAATTGCAACATTATCGCCGACACCTTCAAATCCATGATTGAAGGCGTGCTCCAAAGGATGCCCGTCCCGATTACCCTCAGCATTAAGAAGATTGTGTCGCGATGAATAACAAAGTAGATCCCAAAGACTGAATCCATCATGACTCGCCAAGTAATTAACACTTGTAGCGGGAGAGCCTTTGTTTACTTGAAAGACGGCAGATGACCCGGCGAGACAGTCAGCAAGTTCAGCAATCGGTGCCGACGATGTAATCCAGAACTTTCGTAAGCCGTCCCTATAACGATCATTCCACTCCATGACACCTGGCCCAAAATCACCGAGCCTGTAGCCTTGCGGTCCCAAATCCCAGGGCTCGGCAATTAGAAGGCAATGCATCAAAATGGGATCGGACTGTATTTCCGCCCAAAGCCCCTCGTTGTAGGGGCAGGGCAAGCCTGCGTAATCTGACCGCAACAGACTGCTCGCAAGGTCGAAGCGAAATCCGTCAATTCCAAATTCAATAACCCATTGCCGAAGACTTTGGATTACCCATTGCCAGCTTCGTTGGTCTGAAAAATTCAGGGTATTGCCGCAACCGCTCCAATTCTCAAGCGAACCTTGGCTGTCGCGACGGTAATAAAACTGATCGTCGAGCAGTCGAAAATGATAACGAGGCCCTTCGTCATCGAGCTCGGAGCTGTGGTTGTACACCACATCAAGAATGACCTCAAAACCTTCCCGATGCAGCTGATCGATCGTACGGCGAAGACTTAGACGAGCGTGCTGCCAGGCAATCATCGGATCAAGCCCGCGCGCCGAAGCGAGATAAGGCACATGCGGCGCATTCCAGGCCAGGACGTTATAACCCCAATAATTGCTCAGGCCAAGCTCCTTTAACCTTGGCTCATCATCATGCAAGCTGATTGGCATCAGGCATAGCGTAGTCACACCGAGTAAACGCAGATAATCGATTGAAGGCGCCTCAGCGAGCGCCTCGATCGACCCGCGTAAGGTTGGATTGATGGCCTTGTTGAGCTGAGTGAAGCCTTTCGGATGAAGCTCGTAAATCAGTCTTGGCACGGCCCCGGATCGGATAAAGGTCTGAGCGGGCGGCAAATCCAAAACTGTCTGGGCGAGATAACGGTGATGGTCATGCGCAATGACCCACCTCGCCAAGGGATCAAGGCTGAGCCTAGAGTTCAATGCAGCGGCGCTTTCTTTGTTGTTATCTATCCAAAACCCATAACATGTGCCTGGCTCCCAATCTAACCCGTTGATCGCCCAGACGCCCTCGGTATTTTGCATAGGCAGGCGTGACACGATTTCGCCACTTGGGGCATCGACTCGACAAAGCGTAAGCGAATCTGCGGCCGGCGCAAGCACGGCGACGTCGAGCCCGGTTGGCTTATGCCAGGCCCCGAGCATCGTGGCTTAAAGGCACAAGATAAATAACAGCGAGCGGAGGTAAATCGAGCTCGATGCTGTGGCTCTGTCCCTGCCAGGCGATCGCTTGATGACTTATATAAGCCCCTTGAGCAAACCCTTGAGAGCCTTCCTGGGTACTGTAACCGCTGCCCCCAAAGTTCAGCTCATCGCTGTTTAAAAGAATCCGCCAATCGGCATGTATAGGCGTTCCAATCCGATAACGCATCCTGGGGACCGGAGTGAAATTGCAAATCACAAGCATAGGATCGCCGCGCATCGACGGATCCTGAGATTGTCCGCAAGGTACTTGGGTTCTCACAAAAGCAAGCACTGAACTTGCATGATCATCATGACTTATCCAGCGAAAACCACTGGGATGATGGTCGCTTCGGTGAAGGCTCGGGTAATCGCGATACAGCTGATTCAATGCTCTAACGAATCGCTTCATACCTCGGTGGCTCCCCTCGGCCAGCAGATGCCAGGGCAGAGATTCGTCGTGATGCCATTCCATGGGACTTCCCCATTCACCACCCATAAAAAGCAATTTCTTACCTGGATAGGACCACATGAGCGCATAAAGGCAGCGCAGATTCGCGAAGCGTTGCCAAGGGTCTCCCGGCATTTTGGACAAAAGCGAAGCTTTGCCATGCACTACTTCATCGTGTGATAGGGCAAGTACGAATCGCTCGGAATAGGCATACATCATGCCAAAGGTTAGATCATGCTGATGATGAGAACGAAACAAGGCATCTTTTGAAAAGTACCGCAGCACATCGTGCATCCATCCCATGTTCCACTTCCAGTCAAAGCCAAGGCCTTCATCATGATCCACAGCATGATGCTGTGTGGTCACGCTTGGGAATGCGGTTGACTCTTCGGCGATTCGAATCGCCCGGGGAGCATGTTGATGCAGTCGTCGGTTAAGCTGTTTTAAAAAACTGATCGATTCAAGATTCTCCCTCCCTCCCCAACGATTGGGAATCCAAGCCCCCTGAGCACGGCTGTAGTCGCGGTACAGCATGGATGCCACCGCGTCCACACGAAGCCCGTCCACACCGTATTGCTCAATCCAGAATAAGGCATTACCGAGCAAGTAATTCGCAACTTCACGCCTCCCCAAATTGAAAATCAAGGTGTGCCAATCAGGATGGAATCCTTCACGGGGATCAAGATGCTCATAAAGCGCGGTTCCATCGAATTGCACAAGACCATATGCATCATTCGGAAAATGAGAGGGTGTCCAGTCAAGAATGACGCCAATCCCCCGGGCATGGGCTGCCTCAACAAATTTCGCGAACTGTGCAGGCGACCCATAGCGCGCTGTTGGCGCATAAATTCCGATCGACTGATATCCCCAAGAAGGATCGTAGGGATGCTCCATCACGGGTAGCAACTCCATATGAGTAAAGCCCATATCCGCAACGTAGTCCACCAACTCAATCGCCAATTCCTCATAGCTAAGCCATTGCCACTGTGACTGTTTTCGCCATGAACCCAGATGGACTTCGTAAATACTGACGGCCTGATCATGCAGGTCTGCCGCCGGCAACGACGGCACGCTTGCTCTCACCCTTTGACCCTGGCGCTGCAAGCCCTCTATCACGCTCGCTTGCCCAGGACGCAATTCAGTACAAAAAGCATAAGGATCCGCTTTGATCACATCCTGCCCTTGCTGCTGCCGTATGCGAAACTGATAACGCTGACCGCGACGGGCACCCGGGACAAAACCAAGCCAGACGCCACTAGCCTCCTCTTTCACTAAAGCATCAGCGTGTGGGTCCCATTCATTAAAGTCACCGATGACCCAAATTGCCTGCGCATTGGGTGCCCATACGGCAAAGCGGGTACCCTGACAATTACCAATGTCGCAAGGATGCGCGCCCAAAATCTCGTAAGGTCGTAGATGACTACCCTCGGAAAATAGCCATAAATCATATGACGAAATCAGCCGATGGCGATCTGCTTCGATCACAGGCTGAACCCGATTACGCCGCAACCCCACGCGGAAAGTCTCACACGACCGGCTTCGCATGTGAGCCCGCTGAGTGGCGATTCGATCACCTGCGCCAGCTTGAATTCGTCCTCGGAAAGGGAAAACTCGCCAGCATGCAGACGGATGATTTCGGGTGATAGATTAAAAATACAAAGCAATGTTTGCGTGTTACTTTGCCGATAAAATGAAAAACACTCTCGATGTTTGGCACATAATCGCATGGCGCCAATCTGCAGCGCGGGCATACGCTTTCGCCAGGCAAATAGGGATCGGTAAAAATATAACAAGGATTGAGAATTTCCAAGCTGACGATTCACAGCAAGCAAGCGATGACTAGCGCACCAAGGCAGCCAGGGCTTCTGCCCTGCACTTCCAAATCCAAGATCGTCGCTTTCACTATCCCAAGGCATTGGGGTACGACAGCCATCTCGGCCCTTAAACTGAGGCCACATCGCGATCCCATAGGGGTCTTTCAGGTCTTCGAAGCTGAGGTCAGCCTCGGGCAGTCCGAGTTCATCGCCCTGATAAATGCAAGGCGTGCCACGCAAACATAGTTGCAGCGCCGCAATCAACCGAAGTTTAGCCAATCGCTGCTTGGCGGGAAGTTCTGCACATCCCCAGCGGCTGGCCACCCGCATCACATCATGATTGCCCAGAGCCCAACTTGGCCAACCATCGCCGACGATCGACTCGAATCGATCCATCGTCTGGTGCAGAAAGGAGGCGTCATGCGCAAGACCAAGCAGATCAAAGCTGTAGGCCATATGCAGTTTGTCTTCGCCCGCCGTATATTGCGCCATCCGCGCCAAGCCATCGTCATCGCCGATCTCACCCACCATGGCGCGATCTGGGTAACTATCCAGCAAACTTCTCAAGGCACGAAGAAAATCAAGGTTTTCGGGGCGACTCTTATCAAAACAATGCATCTGAAACATATAAGGGTTGAAATCACCGACGCTCATGTCTGCTACGTTTCCATGGCGATCTCTAGGGGGGTTATCGCGAAGCTGTTGATCATGGAAATAAAAGTTAGTGGTATCTAATCGAAAGCCATCAACTCCCAGATCGAGCCAGAATCGAACCACTTGCAAAATGGCCTCACGCACCGGCTCATGATGAAAGTTCAAGTCGGGTTGCGAACTTAAAAAATTATGGAAATAGTACTGACCCCGGCGGGTATCCCATTGCCAGGCGCTACCCCCAAAAATCGATAGCCAATTATTGGGTGGCGAGCCATCGGCTTTTGCATCAGCCCAAACATACCAATCGGATTTCGGATTGCTGCGGCTTCGCCTGCTCTCAACAAACCAGGGATGCTGATCCGAACTGTGCGAAAGAACCTGATCGATCATCACCTTCAAGCCGAGTTGGTGAGCGGTCTTGATTAATCGTCTGGCATCGTGCAAGGTACCGAATTGCGGGTCAACATCGCAGTAGTCACTCACGTCATAACCAAAGTCCTTCATCGGACTTTTAAAAAAGGGCGACACCCAAATCGCATCAATCCCTAGGTCGGCAAGGTATTCAAGCCGGCCGGTAATGCCTCTTAAATCACCGATGCCATCAGCGTTACTGTCAGCAAATGAGCGTGGATAGATCTGATAAATCACGCCGCCGCGCCACCAAGGGATCAAGGGCTCTTGCGGCAGTGTCTTCGCCAAGGCTTTGTCGTCGCCCCGCCCAAGGCCTGTGCTCACGATTCGCATGACCATTCAAGCGCTAGCGCAGCCCCATTCAAGGTGGGCCAGTCCACTGAGTCGATCAGCCAAGTTGGAACTCCTTCCAGGTAGGTTCGAAAACGCCCTTTGTCAACGAATCGCTGCCTGAAGCTCGATTGGATCAATACCTCGCGCATGCGGGGTGCAATACCTCCGCCAATGTAAACACCGCCATGCGCACCAAGCGTTAAAGCGACATTACCCGCCACTGAACCGAGCCAGCCACAAAACAACTCAAGCACACGACGCGCGGCACTGCTCGGCTGACGTACACCCCATTCCATGATTTCGGCAGCACTTATTGAAGCTTGACCTTTCTGACCCTCCGCATGATTCAAAGCATCGTAAAGCTCAACGAGCCCTACGCCCGAAAGCACTCTTTCAGCGGAAACATGATCATGGCGACGCTTAATGAATTGAATAATCGCAAACTCAAGCTCACTCTCGGCGGCTAAGGTTACATGACCACCCTCACCCATCACAGGCACCCAGCGCCCGGGCTGTCCTGGCACAGGTAGCAGGCCTGAAACGCCTAACCCAGTACCCGCACCCAGTAATCCGATCGGCCCATGCCTTGCCGATTCCCGCGGACCAATGCTGCGTAATCGATCAGAAGAGAGCGTCGGGATAGCTAGGGCGAGCGCAGCGAAGTCGTTAACGACAAGCAGGTGCTGCAGGCCAAACTCGGCACGAAGACCTTCAACCGAGAACTTCCAAGCAAGATTTGTCATCGTCACTGCATCGCCCCTCACGGGACTCGCCAGACCCAGCGCAACACAATCCGGGCGTGGCAATCCCGTTTGCGCAAGATAGTGACCGATGGCATGGGCCGGCCCAACGAACGCTTCACTTGCCAGAACCCGGACATGACCGAATGCTTCGCCGGCCTGCTCGAGCCAAGCAAAGCGGATGTTCGTGCCACCGATGTCACCGATCAAACGCGGCCATCCGGGTCGGTCCGAGGAACATGGCGCTTTAGCGCGATACATCGTCAACCCCTGTCTTCGAGTCGTTGCAAGATCCATGTCAGCACAACAAACACTTCTCGCAGATCCTGCGGATCGCTTCAATGTACTTCACGATCATCCTCCGAGCAACTCAAAAAACAATAAGAGCGGGAGGGCTGTTCATCCGTAAGCCAACGATTTCTTCGGTTCAAATTCATGAAGCTATAGGCTCTTGCTTGGACGGCAAGGCTTCATGGCCCGCCATAGGTATGATTTTTGCTAGTCATCGAGACGAGTCGCTGTCAAAGCGTGCTGCGTCTTATCATGCACCTAACAAGTGCATGCCACCTGAGAGGATGGACGAGAAAATGCTAGTTCGCAAGAATCCAAGTAAAGCGCATCCATCATCGCAGAGCTTCACTCAAGATATTCGCTTTCTTGGGAAAATGCTGGGAAAAGTCATCAGGCACCACGAAGGCGAGGAAACCTTCGAGCTGATTGAAGGTATAAGAAAGCTTTCAGTCGCAAATCGCCAAGGCCGCGATTCACGATCAGGCCGCACGCTAAAAGCAATCCTAAAAAGATTAAGTGCGGACCAAACCGTGGTTGTGATTCGAGCGTTCAGCTATTTCACACATCTAACCAACATTGCTGAAGATCATCAGCAATTGCGCTCGCGCTTGCAATTGACTAGCTCTGGAAAGTCGGTGGTGGGCAGCTTGGATGCAAGCTTTAAGCGCTTGGCAAAGGCTGGCATCGGTCCACATCAGATCGAGCACCTGCTTGCAAAGGCGATGATTTCTCCAGTTCTCACAGCACACCCCACCGAGGTTCAGCGGCAGAGCATTATGCAAACTGAGCGCCGTATATCAGCGCTACTCTGGCAGCGAAACCTTGCTTCATCCGAGGCTGAAATCGATGAAAACGAGCGGGAATTACTGGCCTGTATGACACAGCTGTGGCAAACGCGCATGCTACGAAACGCTCGATTAACCGTCGCGGACGAAGTTGCTAACGCATTAAGTTTTTATCCGTTAACTTTTCTGAATAACATTCCTAAAATTTATCAAGCCCTAGAAAAATATTTGCCAGGCGCTTCCATCCCTCCTTTTTTTGTGATGGGCCACTGGATCGGTGGTGACCGGGACGGCAACCCAAACGTGAACGCAAAAACGCTAATGCACGCGCTTCAACGGCAGGCCGAAGTCGCGCTGAAACACTATCTTGGTGAGGTTCGCATCTTAGGATCTTCCTTTTCAATGGCTGAATCGCTTGCTCCCGCAAGCGAGGCACTAAAAGCCCTCGCAAACGCCGCCGATGACCGGAACCCACATCGTGAAGATGAGCATTATCGACGAGCGCTTATCGCTATTCACGCGCGACTTGCAGCCACTTTGAAGACACTCACCGATGAAGATCATTCACAGCTTTTGGCAGATTCAACCGTCGCCTATAACGATTATGATTCATTCTTGACCGATCTAAATATCATAAGAGATTCCCTCATTCGTCATCGATCTGGGGCAATCGCTCGGGGTCGGCTAAATCACTTATGTCGGGCAGTGGAGGTCTTTGGATTTCATCTTGCAACGCTTGATCTGCGGCAAAGCTCAGATAAGCATGAAGTCGCAGTAGCCGAACTACTTAGCGTTGCGCGCATTTGCAATGATTACGCTGCGCTTCCCGAGGATGGTAAGTGCGCTCTGTTGGTCAAGCAGCTTCAGGACCCACGTTTGTTACGTCTGCCTCACCATCAATACGGAGAAACAACCCATGCTGAACTCTCTGTCTTCGATTCGGCTCGTGCGGCTCGTCGCAAATTTGGTGTTGCTTCGATTCGTCATAGCATCATTTCACACACAGAATCAGTAAGCGATTTACTCGAAGTGTTGGTCCTACAAAAGGAGGCTGGACTTTTTCATGGCCTGCTTGGCGAACCTGGCGCAAGCACGGAGCTTATCGTTTCGCCCTTGTTTGAAACAATCGCGGACCTTCGGGCCAGCACATCTGTAATGCAAGGGTTTTACGCAATTGCCGGCATTGTTGATCTCATTCGTGCTAGCGGCGGTCAACAGGACGTTATGCTTGGTTACAGCGACAGTAATAAAGACGGGAGTTACTTCACGGCCAACTGGGAGCTTTACAGGGCTGAAGTCTCATTAGCTAAATGGTTTGACCCATTTCGAAAATCCGACGGCCTTGTTTTGCGACTCTTTCACGGCCGAGGAGGCACCGTAGGGCGTGGAGGTGGCCCAAGTTACCAGGCAATCCTGGCCCAGCCGCCTGACACGATCAACGCACAGCTACGCCTCACCGAGCAAGGCGAGGTGATTGCCTCAAAATATGCAAATCCGGAAGTTGGCCGCCATCATTTAGAAGCAATCCTGAGCGCCACGCTCGAGGCTAGCCTCATCCAGAATCGAAGAAAAGTAACCAAGCGATTTCTAGACGCCGCGGCCTTTCTTTCAGAGGCTAGCTTCGCTGCTTATCGGAAACTCGTTTATGAAACAAGCGGCTTTGCTGAATACTTTTTCCAGGCGACTCCTCTTCGGGAAATCGCCGAACTGAACATAGGGTCACGGCCGCCGATGCGCCCCCAAGCAGACCTTAAGACATGGTCAATTGAGGCACTTCGAGCGATTCCATGGAGTTTCAGCTGGGGTCAGTGCCGTGTAAGCCTTCCAGCATGGGCAGGGTTTGGTAGTGCTGTCAAAGCGTATTTGGCGCAAGGACCTGCCGATCAGCAGTTAAAAACGCTCCAGGCGATGAACCGAGAATGGCCGTTTTTTCAAACGCTCATTTCAAATATGGATATGGTCTTAGCCAAAAGCGACCAAATACTTGCGAGCGCATATGCTGAGCTCGTTGAAGATCGGGCCCTAGCGCGTCGGATTGAGCGATTGATACGTCTGGAGTGGGATCAAGCCCATCAAGCGCTCAATATGATTCTTAGCATGGAAGAACGACTGAGCGCTGAGCCTGCACTTAAACAATCCATTGAGTATCGCTTTCCCTACCTAGACCCGCTGAGTTACCTTCAAGTCGAGTTGCTGCGGCGATATCGCGGTGCTGCTACGAAGAGCAATAAAGAGGCTCTTCGCATTCAGACTGCGATTCAAATTTCCATCAACGGAATTGCCGCTGGATTGAGAAACTCCGGGTAGCTCGGGTCTCAAGATGGTGGTGTGATTGTTGCCCGGCTGTTCACACCATAGGCGGCGCAGTCATCTGCAGCATCTATTCAAGAACGTGTTCCACGCCTTGTATGTTATAGGGCAGAAATTTTCCAGACAAGACAAGATGCACTCAAACTCCCTTAGGGTCAGGTTCACGCTTTATATCTACCCTACAATCAATCTTGTTGTGAGCCACACTACGCGTACCTGGTGTATGGGTTTCAACTGCCTCCATGGCTTAGATGATCAATAAACCCACTCTGCCTCTTTAGCAGAGAGTGTTTGCCGCGTCTGTTCAAGTTGATGGAGCGTGATCTGCCGCACCTGTGTTTGACTCGCTTCAACATGGGCACGCAAAAGCAGCCTTGCTTGTTCGGATCGCTTCGTCAGGATAGCC
>Ga0214917_10003759_pt1 | contig 17313 bp, 13 predicted proteins | sample LL_1208_BB_MetaG_FD_177983 | JGI IMG/M metagenome (GOLD analysis project Ga0214917, IMG submission 177983) | Freshwater microbial communities from Lake Lanier, Atlanta, Georgia, United States - LL_1208_BB | ecosystem: Environmental > Aquatic > Freshwater > Lake | place: USA: Georgia | collected... | reverse complement strand
GAGGCATGGCAGTTTGTGGCTGAGGAAAACCGTCAGGCCGCAGACCAAATGTCGGATGCAATCGAAAAGGGTATCGACCTGTTAGCCCAGCAGTAGTCGATGGGACGCCCCCGCCCAGAGCTGCGTGCTGGGTTGAGGAGTTGGCCTACGTCAACACCTTACGTTCTGTATTACTCGCCCGTTCCTGATGGTTTGATTATCGTCAGAGTGTTACATCATGCTCGGGATATTTAAAGCATCGAGAGATGGCATTGACCCCCATAGGGGTCTGGAAAATGAACACCGGCACCCCCACCCGGTACCTCCAAAGTGGCATGACGGGACCCACGACTGACCTCGCACACTAATCTGTTCAAACGATGCGTGATATCCAGAAAGAGCCTTTCATCGACCTAGCCGGCGGACGGATTCGACCACTAACTTTTGCTCAGCGACATCGAGGGGTTGGCCGGGGATTCAGGCTCAGGTTGCTTCAAACCAAGGCGGCCGCGTCAACCAAAACCGCAAGCGTCGGTCCGGCCAAGGGCTAGCGTAGGCCCTCAGGCGTTTTCAATAAGGTCCCGCTGGCCTTTTTTTAGGTTGTCTGAATCGGCTTTCTGTCTCTCATGGCGAACCCCCTCATATCAAAACGGATTGTCAAGCTAGCCGGGATCCCTGACCTTGAATCGCAGACGCCTTTCGATCGCTTTTACCAAGCCTGTGTGATTCAGCAGCTGATCGATTGTTAAGCCGAAGGCGAATACGGAAACATGGCTTTGGTCGAAGCGAAAGTGATCCCTTAGCCATCCCTCTTGATGAAACCCCAGCCTTAGCGTTGCCTGCACCGCTTCGGGATTATCTTCATAAACATAGGTGTAAATTTTGTGAAGACGAATGCGGAAGAAGGCGAACTGTAAGACCATCAACGAGGCAAGATGGGCAACACCGGCGGGTGGTTTGCCAGGAAGGCCGATTGAGAATTCGGCCCGGCCATGGGTGAAATCGATCTGGCTGAGAGAGGCAAGACCAACGCGTTGATCATCGTGCAGGATGGTCCAATACATGAGTCCGGTCTCGCGAGGGTGGCTCCTGGCATAAGCTGATAAGGCACTCGCGAGATCTCCTCGCCACCAAGGCCGTCTGCTAAATCGCCACCTAAATGCCTCATCCTGATGGCTTTGGTGAAAAAAGGGGTAGTCCGTTTCGTCGCTCTTTCGAAGGCTGATCGACCCATGCCTGATTGGCTCCCGCCAAACAGGCGCCAAAGTATGGGCCCATCGAATCGCAGCGCTTAGTTCCGCGCGCTTAGGAGGGTCAACGATGGCTTGCCCATCCACACCGGTATGCTCCGGCTTGATTGATTGAAGTCGAACCCATTGCACCCGCGCGCAGTCAAAAGCACCCTGAATATCACCAGCATCAAGGCGTTTTCGAAGCTCGGCTTCCCAGGGAAACCTTAGGGATTGATCCTCACTCAAGAGGCTTGTCTCGCGTCATGTAGAGCATCAACTTGATTATAAGGCTTGGTACTACTTAGGTTAAACCTTTTAAAGTAAATCACCGTAAACTCTAAACCGATAGATGACTTTCACTGAGATTACCAAATGGCCAAAGAAACACTGTTCAGACGCTATGCACTCAGATCCACTGACGATCCTGATTTGACGTTTGCTGGCGATGCTGAGAGTTCGTTTTATGGCATCGGCGATCGACGTGACAACCGGATTACGGGATTGGATGGCAACGATACATTCAATGGTGGTGTCGGGGTCGACACCTTGGTGGGTGGCAAAGGCAACGACACTTATATCGTCGATGAGTTTGACAAAATTGTCGAACTCTCGGGTGGAGGCGTTGATACGATATGGTCTTATGATCGCTCAGGCAGCTACTCACTTCCCGATTTTGTCGAAAATTTGGTCCAAAAAGTCACTGTTCGGAGCGGAGGAACACTTTCCGGCAATGCTTTAAACAACCAAATTACAGGCTCCTCAGCGACCGACACCATCGACGGCAATGGTGGTAGCGACACCTTGATCGGGGGGCTTGGCATTGACACCTTTGTGGTGACTGCGGGCGAGGCGACGGTTAATGACCTTGGGTATGGCGGCAACGATAACTTTACGGTTGAAAAAGGTGCCAAGCTAACAGCTATTGCCACCAGTAACTGGGTTGGTTCGAGTTCCGTAATCAACGAAGGTGAAGTCAAGATTCTGTCAAAGGGCAAGCTCATTGATCTTTCCCGATTGCCGCAACGAAACGGTTTTGAAGTGGAAAACCTCGGAGGCAGCGCGAAGCTAATTGGTTCAGCCGCTGAAGACACCATTTCGGGGGGTAAGTTTTCAGACACGCTGCAAGGTTCCGGAGGCGCCGACACCTTAAAAGGTGGGCTCGGTGCTGACACTTTCCTGATTGACGCTGGAAAAGACAAGATCACCGATCTTGGCTTGGGCGGGTCAGACATTATTCAGGTTTACCTTGGCGCGCAGGTTGATGCCGTGTTGTCGACCCACTGGGTCGGCCGCGGGACCGTGAACTACAGTGACGATGGCAGTGCTCGCCTTTTTGCAAACGGGAAATCTGTCAATCTTTCTTCGGTTACAACAGGAAATGGGTTTTACATCGAAAACCTGAACGATGTCGGAGGTAGCAGCGCGGGTTTAGCTGCAGTGACGCTATGGGGAAGTGCAGCAGAGGACACCATCATCGGCGGGCCCGGAAACGACACGCTTTATGGTGGGCGTGGTGATGATCGGATCGTTGGATTGGGAGGTAACGATCGCATTGATGCGGGGCCGGGTTCGGATACCGTCGTGCTTAGCGCTGCTGATTCTGCTAACGACACCTTGATCGGTGGGGATGGTGTCGATACCTTGGAAATAAGTAACACCTTCACGTTTAGTGCGAACGCTTCGGGCTTTGAGTCCATCGCCTTAATGGTCGATAAATCAGGGGCAAATCCGCCCAAGACGACCTTGACGGTAAGTCCTGAGTTTTTGACCGCAAACAGCATTTCATCCATTCGGGGATCGACAGATTCAGCCGATACCGAAGAACTGGTTGTTGCACTGAAAGCGGGCACGGTCAATCTCTCAAAAATCACATCATTGGTCGATGCAATCGTCCTGGTCGATTCAAGTACTGCGGTGGCCGGTGGCAACGTGACTGCGGTTGGAACGGGCTTTGGTGACCGCTTCAAGTCTGGTGCAACGGCTGTGGGCGTTACGGTTGGCGGCGTTTTCGACGGAGGTGCTGGGGCTGACACGATGGAAGGCGGCAGGGGCGCCGATAGCTTTATCGGAGGTGCTGGCGCAGACAGCCTTTCTGGCGGCGATGGCGCGGATACCTTAAGCGGTGGTGCCGGGGTGGATACCCTGCTTGGGGGTGCTAACAATGATGTATTGATCCTGAGAAACAGTGAAGACGACCTGGGCGATTATCTGGATGGCGGAGCTGACAGCGACACCCTTCGCATTGAGGGCATTGTGAATCTTTGGGAGGCGGCAACCACAGTCAAGAGCTTTGAGGCTGTTTCGCTGACAGAGGGCTCCAAACTCACGATGGATTTTAGGGCGTTTACGTCAAATCACAAGTATCCAAACTATAACCTAAATAACATAAGCACCATTTCGGGCGCCACAGGTGGCGTCAAAGAGATCGTAACTATTGTTTCTGATAAGTATAACGGGCAAGCCCACGATTTTCCGGAAACGATTGACCTATCAGCTGTCGTGCTCGTCAGCGACGTTGTCTTGGCTATTGAAGCCTACGGAGGAGCAGATACCGTCAGAGGAAGTTCGAGCGGTGCAAATTCAATCCAAGGTGGCGAGGGCAGTGATTCGATTTTCGGCGGTAACATGGGCGACGACTTGGATGGCGGCACTGGTAATGACTCCATCATTGGAAATAATGGTGCTGATACGATTTATGGGGGTGAGGGCATCGACAGGCTTAGCGGTAACGCCGACTTTGCAAACAACCGCGACGCTACCTCAGACAGGTTCGTCTATAGAAGTTATGGCGAAGCGCCGATCGGTCAGCCAACCTGGGTTGATAGCAGCGGTAACTCGACGAAACTTGATGCAACTAAGAAAGAATTCGTACCGTTAAGTAGCACAGATGGTTTGACTGTTGACGCGATTGATTTTGTCGCCGAAACGATTGAGGGTTTTGAGGTGCTGAAGGACTACCTGGATTTGCCGGACGGTACTGATCCAGGTCTGCCGGCGCAGATCAAAGCGGTTGAAAACATATCGCTGGTTCAATTCGCAGCTAATTCGCTGGATAAAAAACCCTTTCAAACGGCGATAACCGCCACCCAGCCTTATTACGAAGTTATCAACGGCGTTTTGAAGGTTTGGACTGACACTAACCGCACGACCGATGCCAGCTCCAACTGGTTGCTTCACAATTGGCTTGCGGCGGTGGATAGCATTGCGGATGTAAGAATCCCTGTAGGTCAAGCTGGGGTGATTGTTTTTGAGTACAAATATGATCCGCCATCTACGGCTACGGACACTTATGTCTTTGCCCGGGGCGGTACCACGCCGAGCGATCTACTGATCCGTTTGGCAGGCGTGTCGGGGATCACAGCGTTCTCAGAACAGTCAAATGGCTTAGTAACAACGCTTGCCGGTGGTTGATCAGCCGAAATAAAAATCTCGCGTCAGATCTTTCGCTGAGGTTGAAAAATCGGCATCGGCGATCTGACCGATCAGTGATACCAAATCGTCAGGTGTTTCCTTGCCTAGCCGCGCTTTGTCGAATTGCGTTTGTATGATCTCTAGGCCCTGGTTCGTCGACCAAGATGAAAACCCTGGGTTGACTTGATTGCCGAGCCACTGCAAGGCCTTTGCGGTTTGTTGAACAAATTGTGGATTCCAAGAACCATCAGCTTGCACGATCAGCGTCTGACGATCTTGGCTCGAAAAATCCAGCGCTGCGCTCCATATCAACTCATAGCCATCAGTGCTTGATCGAATCACCCAGCCACTCATGGGGCTGGGTCCAAACGATTTGTCAAACATAGGCCCATCCCAGCGAATCTGAACATCTGCGATTAATCCGGCGAGCATCATGGCTTGCTGCTTGACAGGGTCACTCAAACTTAGGGCCTGAGACTGCTCCAGGTAGCTGAGAATCGCGCCAAGTTCAAGCGATTGAATCGCTTTGTCGCCGGGCAGTTGCTGCTTGAGGTAACTGAGCCAATCAGAAGCTCGTTTCACAAAGCTGGGATTCCAGGTGCCGTTGAGTCGCATCACCCAGACTGATGCTGTGGAGTCCGGTTCATCAAGCCTAAGCAAGTCTTCGGTGATAAATGAATCACCCTCGCGACTTACCTGAAAGACCTGGTTTGCAAGCCCACGCTCGACCGCAAACTGGCTGGCACTGATTTTTCGGTCGAGAAACACAAACTGCTCGATGTCAATGACCTCATCGGTCTCGGTTGAACTTAACTCAACAACAAAACTAAAGCCATCGAAGCTTGCTTTCACTTCGGCCATTTTCTTGGCGAAAACGGCAGTGTCGACACCTTCGCCGCCATCAATCAGGTCCTCAGCGGTGCCTCCGATCAAGGTGTCTGCACCAGCACCGCCAAGCAGCGTGTCGTTTCCGGGTCCGCCGTCGATACTGTCTGCCGCATCACCCCCTTCAATAAAGTCATTGCCCGCGCCTCCCAGGAGGGTATTCAAACCCGATTCATCAACGATTTCATCGTTACCTTCTTGGCCTTCGATTCGATCATTACCCGCGCCGCCCTCCAGGGTGTCGTCTCCTGTTCCGCCATAGAGGCTGTCGCTACCAGCGCCGCCGCGAAGCAGATCATTGCCTGCTCCGCCAACTATCGAATCCGCACCATCGCCGCCATCAACGAAATCGTCTTCGTCTCCCGCATCGATACGATCGTCGCCCTTGCCCCCTTCCAACTCGTCTTCGCCTGCCCCGCCAAGTAAGGTGTCGTTGCCATCCTCACCTGAAAGCTTGTCGTTGCCGGAGTCTCCGGTGATCGAGTCATTACCGCTTCCGCCAAGTACGGTGTCGTCGCCGCTTCCTCCCCGGATCGTGTCAGCACCGCCAAAGCCGTTTGCAAAATCATTGCCACCAAGCAAATCAATCTTATTGGCTGCATCATCGCCTTCTTCATTATCATCGCCAGAAGTCGCCATGCCTTACCTCTTTAGGATTTCGCTAAACAGCGGCAAGCACACCTATCTTGCCCCTTATGAATATCGATTTAACTGTCGTAACCTAACAAAATAACAAGGCGATGAATCTGATTCGCTGCAGCATCTTCATGGCCACGATATAAAATGAAGAACTATAATCCTGATACCACAGAAAAATGGCGGTCATCGAATTGCTAAAGAAAATCCGTGTCTCCCGAAATGACCCAAAACCGATCCCTGATAAGGTCTTGATAATCGTTTCGCGGATAGCAACTTAAGGCTAATTCAACGTCAGTTATCTGGCTTCTCACACGAAGTTCAACACCGTCAATTTTGGGCATACAAATCCCAGTCAATTCGTCTGCGCAAGGACTTGATGCCCAGGTCTTTAGCCGAATTGGGTCTTGGTCAAGCGCATCAGCGTTTGCTTGATGCACCAAGATAACCGCTTGTAGACAGCAGGCCAATAAGGCCTCCGCACCGGCAGCCAAACATAGCCAGTCCACCAGGTACCATTCAAGACCCCGATCATCCACTTGGCGGATCACCGCAAAACCACCGTCGCTTTGTATCCAACGATACCCACGATTCTCTGGAAATCGCCATTGCCAATAACTCAGATTACGCCTCACGATGGCCCATTGTTTTCTCGACGATGCCGCCAGATTGGCAAGATGATTGAAATGATGCTGATCGACAGATCCAGGTGCGCACTCGAAAGTCGGCCCGGGCAGGGCAAGAGGTTCTTGGTGCGAAGCCTCAGTTCGATGCAAGCTCCATTCAACCTCCTGAATCGATCCAATGGAAACATAAAGTCCTGCCATGATGCCCTGCTTAAGGTGGCGCTGGTTCGGAAAACCAAAGGCAAGAGGGCGGTGATCGTTTAAATACCTTGAAAAAAACTGACTTGTGAGCCTCGCAAAAAGATTATTCCTCGCAATACCGCGACGAGCACTCGGATCCACCATGACATCACCGATTTGCAGGGCTCCGATCAGATCGGGTCCCACGCCAGGTGAGTTTGAGGGAAGCTGCAAATCACGAGGAAAGCCTGCATAGTGGGCAAACAGTCGGCCTGAATGGCACAAACCGATCGCAATACCATCATATCGAGGGTTAGCAGCATATTTCCAAAAGAACCATTCCTTTTCCGGAATCGTTCCAAAACAAATTGCAAATAACGACTCAACAGCTTCTTGCTGGCTCTTGTCGAGCGCTAGAAAATGTTCGCCGAGCATCGCTTAAAGCGTCTTCCAGCAACTTTTACAGAATGCTGGAAATATACCGTTCCAAAGATTAAATCTTAAATTTTCATAGCTTTCATCAGCGAGAATGGCATCAACCGGGCGATTAAAAACATTCCATCGCTCCGAAGGACTTGTTTTCACTTGACAACAAGGTGTCACGTCACCGCTGAGCAAAGCGTAAAGCCAGGTTTCATCGCAATTGTTTCGAAGGCGATTGACTTTTGCGCTAGGTATCTCAATGCCTTCTTCCAAACAAAATCTGTCAAAGGTCTTCATCGGGTTAATCATCTCACTTAAATCCTGGCTCATGATCTGCGAAACCTTAGGCGCCATGATGACTTCCGCCATTGCCTCTTTTGGATAAAAGTTCACATAACTTTCCTTCGGATTGAGTGCCTGAAAACTCTCAAAAATTTCAACGCCCCTCGAGAAAGCTTCTTTAACAATCACGGAAAGCTCATGTTGCGAATACGAAAACAAAGTCCCTTTAAGCGCAATCTTCGGGTAGCGAAAACCGTTATCGTCTCTATACTTTCTCAATCTTTCGATACCTCGCCAGACTTGATGAAGATCTCCCCCGACCCTTGATCGAGCAAAGGTATTGGGATCGATTGAATCGATCGAGATCGCCACGTAGGCGACTTCAGTCTCACACAATTGTTTTACGACACTCGAACTGAGCGTCGATCCGTTTGAAATAATTAGAACACGTGCACCATGGTCTCTTGCCTGACTGGCCATCGAAAAAAAGGCCTTGTGCATCAGCGGTTCACCCTCACCAACGAGCGCAATCGTTTTCAAGTTGGGAAAATTAGCCAATAAATTTCGAAAGTTTGCCGGATCAATATCCTCCTGCACCATATGCCGGCCAACGCAATACCAACAACTAAAGTTGCACCGGGTTGTCGGTTCAATATTGATCATCGTAATATCGTGAGTCCAAAGTCTCGCATTGATCTGTTCTGGTAGCCGGCTGCTGAGTTCGGGTTGCATCGCCAGGATGCGGAGAAGTTCTTGCTCCGCGATCCAGTATCGCGAGGGGTTCAACCGATAGTTGACTTCTACTTTTTCAACCCAAACATTCCCTTCGAATCGAAGGTCAGCCAGGACCGATCCACTTTGATGAGGCAACAACTCAGATCCCTGGAGGCTCAGATCAAAGGGCTGAAGGTGACCATGGAACTGTTGCCAAAGCGCTGTTAGATCAATCGTCATGGTTCTCGCTTGCTTGAGATGGGAGTTGGTGTCTATCCTAATCGCGTGATGACCAAATAGCCTAATCGCCTAATCATCGCGACTGGGCAATCCATCGAGCCATTGCCAGCCCTGCCACAAGTAGGGATGGCTTTGGAGAAGTTGTTCAAGACGTTGAAAATAGAACCGCAAGATTGATTCGCTAGCGCTGGTGTTTGAAATCTGTTCAATCCTCAGTTCGTATGTGGCATGTAAGGGTGGATGGATCGATGAGCCTTCATTTGGTATCAGGAGCGCAAGGTAGAAGGGGGCCCCTGCTTTCCGAGCACTCTCAATCACGCCAACCGGGGGCTCGATCAATCGATTAAATAGCTTCAGCTTCGGGGATCGCGGTGACGGCTGATGCACATCAACCAAACACACAAGTGCGCTGCTGCTCAAAAATAGCTTCGGAACTTGAACTGCAATAGACTTCAAATCGTCCGTATAAAGATACTGCCCGCCGCGGAAATGGCTTTCTGATGAGCGATTCAACTTGGATGCCCAATGGCCAATAAAGGGATACAAAGGACTGGACTCCGGTCGATTTGCGATCGCCCAAATTTTCGACCCAAGCATGCCAAGTGCGCAACAAAGTGTGTTCTGGTGATGCGTATGGTATGTCAGCACCAGACCACCATCGCGCCTTAATTGATCAAGGCATGTCGGGTCTGAAACGACGACTTGGTTTGGCATCGACTTAAACGCGTCTTGCGGGTATCGATAGAAGTCACGGATTGATCGCTGAAAGTTCAACTCCCATAAGTGCCAAAATGCGATCCTGTCTGGCAGCGTGAGTGACTCTGCGCAAGCTTCGACAATGTCGGTTCGAACGATGTGGTAGGGGTCGAACGTTCGAAATGCGAGCGCTGTAAAAAGCTGCCTTATCGTTTCGTTTTTTTGTGGAAAACTCAGGTGTATGAAATCCAAGGTTTTCATCAAAAGCTGATAACGTCTTGCAAATCGGTGAGTGATGCTATCCAAGTCGAAAATTCCAAGATTTCGCTCGAAAGAGGTATTGAGCGGCGATACGGTTAGCGGTCAGCAGCGATACGGTTAGCGGTCAACAGCGATGCGGTTAGCGGTTAGGGGAGAAGCGGTCGTCCCAGCTTCGCGGAATAAAAAAGAACCCTTGCTCGAGACCTTCCTGACTTACAGAAAATAGAACCGCGTGGTTTCTATAATCATAAAGATGTAGGGCCTTCTCACATGCAAGAAAAATATTGACTGCATAGGAACCATGAAGCAGTGAGATTGCTGGGAAAGAAAGCCTCACCGTCAATTCGCTAAATGGGCGCTGCGTAGAGGTATCAACGATCTTAAACGGTACATCGAGCCGATCAAATCGGCTGCTTCCGCTTGTGATGACAATGCCTCGCTCTAGCGCCTCAATGCTAAAGGCAACGGTTGGCACAGGAAGATTTCGATCCCACACAAAGCTGATCGCTACAACAAGTTCGTCACGTGATGTTCTGAGCAGATGTTGCCCGCCCCCCTGCGATTTGCTTTCGGAATCGCAGGGCCACTCAGGCGTCATCGCGCCATTGCTACCGAGACTGTTATCCCTGCGGGCTGGATCGGTTTTGCTGTGAGCGAATTGATCGCGGACCACGAATGATTCGATTTGAATCAGTTTGGCTTGACCCGTCAAAGCTTCGCTGAGGCTTTGAGCGGCTTCTGTCCGAGGTACCGATGGCCTCTCTGCTTCGGAAGGCTGAGCCCGCTTGAAGGACGGTTCGAGCGTCGGGTCGCTCATCGGGTCTAACTGAAGCGATGCCATTGCATACTGGCGCGTTGTGTCAGCCGCTGCACCCAGCATCCGAAGCCTGCCCTTTTCGAGCCAGATCACACGGTCAGCAATGCTCTCCACGTGGTATAAGGAGTGAGAACAAAAAAGTATTGAACACCCCGCTTCGCGAAGCGACATGATGCGTTCAAATGATTTTTTCGCAAATGCACCATCACCAACCGACAATGCCTCATCGATAATTAGAAGATCCGGTTTGACCGAAGTGGCAATTGCAAAAGCCAAGCGCATGGCCATTCCGGTTGAATAGGTTTTCACAGCATAGTCGATCGCAACCGCAATATCCGCAAACTCAATAATCGACGTCATCGCCGCGTCAATTTCATCCTTGGTAAATCCGAGTAAGGCTGCATTTAAGCGTATATTCTCTCTTCCCGTGAATTCCGGGTTAAACCCGGCGCCGAGTTCTAACAGTGCTGCGATACGACCTCTTGTCTGGATCGTCCCTGCGCTTGGATTAACAGTCCCGCAAACAAGTTGTAGAAGTGTGGACTTTCCTGCGCCGTTGTTTCCAATGACGCCCACAACTTCGCCCATCGACACCTCAAAGCTGATGTCCGAAAGCGCTTTGATCTCGTCAGCTGCTTGCCGATGACCAAAGAGGTAGTGCTTAAGCCGATCTCTGGGGCTGGCAAACTGCAAATACGATTTACTTAAACGATCAGCCTTGATAAGCCAGCTTTTCCCTTGAGTGCTTTGGTCCATGATATCGACAGGCTTTATTTAGGCTCAGACGAGATCGGCAAAACCGGGTTTTAAGCGGTAAAAAGTCGATGTTCCTAAGATCAACGCAAAAAAAGCGATGCCATAGGTCGCGCCACATTCATACCAGTTAATCTCTTGCGGGAAGAAAACGGCGCTTCGCACATTGGTGATCACCATGGCAAGGGGATTCAGATTTAACCAAGTGCGCAGTGGTTCTTTCACTGTTTGAAGCGCGAAAAAAACCGGCGAGATGAACAGCAGTAATGTGAGCAGACTGCCAATGATCAGGCGTAAGTCCTTGATGTAAACCCCCAGGCTTGAAAACATCAAGCCTAGTCCGATTGCAAGAAGGCATAAGGGCAAGACAAAGACTGGTATAAATAAAAACGTGAAGCCTGGGGATAAGTCCATAGCCGTCAAGGCAACGAATAAGATGATTACCTGGATCAGGTAGTGAATCAATGAGTTTCCCATCGTCACGGTGACCAGTGTTTCAACGGGAAAGACAACTTTTTTAATCAAGTTTGGATTTTCTGTCAGCAAACCGGGCGCACGCTGCACCATTTCGCCGAAAACATTGAAAATACTCAGTCCGACGAAAATCTGGATCGCAAATTCAAATCCACCTTGCTCGGTCATTCGGGGCCACTTTGCCCCGAAAATCCCCATAAATACAAGGGTGTAAACCGCCAAGAGACTCAACGGCAACAAAACGCTCCAGAAGACACCGAAAAAAGAGCCTCGATATCTTGTTTCAACTTCTCGAACAATAAGTTGTTTAATCAGCGATCGCGAAGCCCAGTTATTGGCGATAAATCTCCTTAGGCTGTGCATCGTCAAGTCCAAAGCAATCCATGATTGACGTAGTCTGCAATACCTATTTGCAACTCGAATTCGTGAAGGCTGGCAAGCTGTTGGACGAACCCCACTTGACCACCGTATGCCGGAACTAAGGAAGCTAAATCATCAACCCATCGGGCTGCTGCCACTTGGCTTGTGTCTTGATCCCATATTCTGCGAAGGAGCAACCCCACAAGTGCGCTGTCGGTCCTATCGGGATTCGATTCCCAGAATACATCCAGTTTCAACAAATCTTCGATGGCTTGGCTCGGTATTTCGCCGCGGTTCAGGCTAAAACGGTCGGTGTAGCGAAGCACATTCCCAGCGATCGCGGGTGAAAAATCGACATCTCCAAAAACAAGATGTAAGAGCTTAACGGCCAGTCCGGCATTAAAATCCATATCGATTGCCAGCCCAATGTCACTGAATTGAAGCCTTTCAATATCGGTGAGTTCGTCGCGCTTGAGTGCTGGGGGCGTGATGAGAGGCGCGTTTGTTGCCTGAACCTCAATCAGGCGCTTGGAAGTATCGCTTATTCGTTGGGTAATTTGATATGAATCGCGCGAGGACCGGTAAACAACGGTATCGATGCCCAATCCGCCATCGATCGTGTCAAATCCGCTAAGTGGCTCGATTCGGTTTGAAAGCCCATTGCCTTGGATGCTATCTGAGTAATTCGTGCCCACAACCGATTCGATTTCAGTCCCAAAGGCAATGCTTAGATTATCGATAGCCCGTTTTCCCGTGGGTGCAACGCCAACCGAGGAAAAGGTTCCCGGGTTGAGGTTTATTTGTACCGCTACTCCAAGTGCGCTCGAATCGATCGTGTCATGGCCGGCATCGTCAACTAATGTTGACTGATAAAAGCCCCATTGGTTTGTGATGCGATAGCTATCGTCGTCGGCATGATACGGACGCATGCCATACATTTTTCTTAGCGCGAGTACATCGTAAAGACCGTAGTTAACCCGGCTTAGGCCTTGCGGATGCGCTTGGTATGACATGATGGTGAAGAAGCTTGAGTCTTCGCTTTGACCGAGAAAGTTTCCGCTTGTCTCTGTGGTCGCTGATGGGCTTATGTCATAGTCACCAGGGTGTTTAAGACCTAGGGCATGCCCAATTTCATGGAGTAAGGTCTCCCGGTCGGCACCACCAAGTTGATAGTTCCGATCAAAACCTAAGGCGATATAAACATCGCCGCTTGATTCGGATGCCGCTTCAGCGTTGGGAAGATAGGTATACCCGGCTGTTTCTTCCTTGTCTTGCAAACTATTGCCGAATCGTATCTGCCCCCAGGCATCGCTTGTCTCAGGCACTTCTGCGAAATCGATATCAATCAACAAAGAAATTTCTCGAAGGCTTTCTCTCACGACTGTCTTTTGAATATCGCTAAAGACTTTAAATCCATCGCCGTCGTTGGTAGAGGCATAGCGAGGCACTTCAGCCATAAAGCTGAAACTTAACGTTGTTTTCTGACCCCATACACTTGGGTTACTTGGATCGAAGTTCCATCGATAACTTGGCCCCTCGATCAAGGCGTCAATGCGATAGTCTCCCGTCCAGGGATTAGCAATGACGGCATCTTGCCGACTCATGTTTCAAGGATTGAGGTGGGTGATCAACCGTTCAACGTCAGCAAGTTGATCTGCCTCGAGCCGATTGATCACAGCCATGAGGCGACCCCAGGCGACGATTGCGTTGGCGTTTGAGCGGGCGAGGTTACGGTGAACTAAGGCAATTTGACTCAAAAGACTAAGTTCATCTGCAAATACGCTGATACCAGCTTGTCTTCCTTTAGTGGCCGCGTCTAATGCGATCTTGAGCGCTTTGAGGCTTTCGTTCTGTGCGAAAACCTCATCACGGGCTGCATCAAGTGATCGAAAATCTCGATCGATTTGCAATCGGATTTTGGCCTTCATCGCTTGCAGTTGCTGTTCGGCTCGTCGCAGTCCGGCTTGGGCTTGTCGTATTTGCGAATCCACAGCGCCACCAGCATAGATTGGAATCGATAACTGAACGCCAATCTGGGTGGTTCGAAACTCGGTTCCGATGGTATTGTCCATGGCGCTTTTCGACGCTGAACGCGACGCATAGAGATCTGCCGTGGGGTAATGATCAAAGCCTGCCTTTCGTACCTCTTCCTGAGAAACCTCGATGGCTGCAACTTGCGCGAGTAGGCTGGGGTTATCGCGAATCGCCAAAGTAACCCATTGCTCGATTGATGTATCGGCTGGCATAGGCAGCTTGTAGACCGAATCCTTACTGAACTGAAGTGGGTCCAATGGGCCCGTGAGCCCCGTAAGTTCTCTCCTGGCAGCAAGAAGATTTTCACGTTCAAGTCGCGCCTGGCTGAGCTGCGCGCGCAGTTGATGTTCCCTCGAGAGGCTTAGCTCCATATCGACACGGCTTGCATCGCCTGTTTCAAACTGGCGCTTCGCGCTGGTACTTAGTTTTTCTTGGATGAGCAATTGCTCTGCAACGGTATCGATGGTCCGCGTCGCTGCAAACAATTCTGCATGCAGACTCACAAGCTTGAGGGCTAATTCTTGTCTAGCAGCCTCAAGACCAAATTCAGCGTAACGAACTTGCGCTTTACTCTGTGAAAGTGCGGCCCAGCTTTTAGGTCGGAGTAATGCCTGTCTCGCTTGAATGCTTGCACTAGATGCCGGATAGTTGTCGAAACTGCGGTTCAGCGGACCTAGCGAGGTTTGCGTGCTGGAGTCCGTGTTGTTTTGGGAGCGCTGGGCATTGAACCCCACTTGTGGCAGCAATGCAGCACGTGCTTGAGGGTATGCTTCGATGCTTGCGTCTCGGGCAGCAATCGCGGCAAGCCACTCGGGTTCTACCAGTAGGGCTTGCTGAAAATCTTGAGCGATACGACCTGAACCTTTCGGCATGAGCTGCGCGAAAGCATTTGGAACCTGGGCGGCAAGACACAGCGCCGAAAAAAACACAAGCTGTCTGAAGCGCCTTCGCTGCATCAGCGTTCCTTCAGGCCGCGGGACATACGATCACTGACCGGTTTCAACAGATAGTTCAGGAGGCTTCTCTCACCGGTCACCAGCACAACATCGACCGGCATACCGGCATGAAGTTCAACATCCCCGAGCATTTTAAGGGCCTCGGCTGGGACTTCAATGCGTGCGAGATAGTAGGGAATGCCCTGGGGTGTCTGCAAAAGATCTGCCGAGATCGACATCAATTTCCCATCAACGACAGGGGTGGTCCTGGGGTTCAGTGCGACGAACATTAGCTTAGCGGGAATGCCAGCCTTGATTCTTTCAATCAGATGAGGATCGACCTGCGCTTCCACGATCATTCGCTCGTCGGCGGGGATAATGTCCATGATTCGGGTGCCGGCAGCGAGAACCGCGCCACGGGTACTGACATTAAGCCCAACCACCGCCCCTGCGCTTGGTGATCGAATCTCAGTTCGCCTTAATTCGTCATCGAGCGCCACCAGCCGCTCGGATTGAGCCCTCGCTTCCTTAGAAACCTCCGATAACTGGGCCTCGATTTCTTTGCGAAACTCTTGCTCGCGCTGCGTGATTCTAAGCTTCACCTCCGCAATTTGGTTGGCGATTCGAGCGATGCTGGATGCTCCATCTGCGAAGGCTGCCTGCGTACTTGCCAGCTGTCTTTGAAGCTCTTGGTGCCTATTCCTGGCGAAAAAGCCCTCGTTGACCAAAGGTAGCAATCGTTCAATTTCTTGGCTCAGACTGTCGACTTGTAGCTTACGCTGTACCTGGACAGCCTCAAGGCCTTCAACCTGCGCTCTCAGACCCGCGATCGTTTCGCGGTAGGCGCCAAGTTCACTGGCAAGCGAGGCTTTCCGTGCCTCAAAGAGCTGACTTTGGCTGCGCAAGACCATGGCAACCTGGGGCTCCTGGGATCGCCTGGTCAGTTCCGCAGGAAAGCTGACTGCTGAAAGGCCCTGTTGTTCCGAAACAAGTCTCGCCTCGCTCGCCTTCGCACTGAGAAAAACCGTATCGGAAATCTCTCTTTGGGCGCGAGCCTGCGTCGGATCCATGGTGATGAGCAGTTGATCAAGCTGAACAAGATCACCCTCGCGAACGTGAATTTCCTTGACAGCACCCGGGCTGAAGTTCTGGACCGTCTTGCGTTTGGAATCGACGATTAAGGTGCCCGGCGCGTGGGCTCCTTCATCGAGCGGCGCAACGGCCGCCCATAGGAAAAAACCTCCAAGTCCCAGCAGGATCACTGCCAAGCCAATTTTCATGGGGCCTCGAAAATCTCTCGGTGCTGCGGCAGGGTTGTTGTCGCTTTGCTTGATTTCTCGAGCGCTCGCTTCCAGAGTTAGCGAAGCTTTAGGATCAGCCACGATTCACTCCCTGTCCTGCAACTGCCGGCTGCGAGGCGATCGCTTGTTTTTGGGCGGCGTCCTGCAGAGCCTGTAACACCTGCTGTCGAGGGCCATGCATGTGGACAGTGCCATCTCGCAAGACCATCAGACTGTCTGCGATGCCCACGATACTGGTTCGATGGGTAATGAGCACGACGGTTCTTAAGTCTTGCTTCGCTTGCATGACCGCACGTACGAGCGCTTGTTCGCCAGCATCATCAAGATTGGAGTTTGGCTCATCCAACACAATCAGGGAGGGTTCCCCGTAAAGCGCTCTGGCGAGCCCGATTCGTTGTCGTTGGCCGCCTGAAAGCGCCGAGCCCGATTCGCCGATGGGCGTGTCGTAGCCTTTAGGAAAGCGCAGGATCATTTCATGCATGCCAGCTTTCGTAGCTGCACTGATCACCGCTTCGGCATCGATTTCTCCAAACCGCGCGATATTTTCGGCAATTGTGCCGTCGAAAAGTTCGATGTCCTGAGGAAGGTAACCGATCCAAGGACCCAATTCCTCCTTGTTCCACAAAAAAATATCGGCGCCATCAAGCCTCACCTTGCCTGCTTGGGCAGGCCAAACACCCACCAACAGCCGAGCGAGTGTACTTTTTCCTGACGCCGAGGGCCCGACCACCACCAAGACCTCGCCTGGCTGCACAGTGAACTGGATGCCTTTGAGTACAGGTGCTTGGGCGCCCGGCGGGGTTGCAACGACGGACTCAACGGCCAAATGTCCTTTGGGCCGAGGCAGCGACATACCGGGCGAGCGGGCGGGGAAATCGTCAAGCAGTTGAGAAAGCCGCTGATACGACGTTCTGGCGGTAGAAAATTGTTTCCAGCTGGCAATGGCGAGATCAACAGGTGCCAAGGCTCGGCCAGCGAGAATCGAGGCTGCGATCATCACACCAGGCGAGGCAAGATTTTCTAAAACGAGCAAGGCACCTATCCCAAGCACGGCGGATTGCATGGTAAGCCGCC
>Ga0214917_10003758_pt1 | contig 17315 bp, 20 predicted proteins | sample LL_1208_BB_MetaG_FD_177983 | JGI IMG/M metagenome (GOLD analysis project Ga0214917, IMG submission 177983) | Freshwater microbial communities from Lake Lanier, Atlanta, Georgia, United States - LL_1208_BB | ecosystem: Environmental > Aquatic > Freshwater > Lake | place: USA: Georgia | collected... | reverse complement strand
TGGGTAATCGCAAGTTCAGACCGTTGATCAAGCAGATATGCACGCGTCGATGCATACGTAACGATGCTCAAAGAGACTGCTGCTGCAAATGCGCTGAGACTGAAATAAAGCACCATGCGTCCACGAAGACCACGAAGACCGCGAACGTTGTTTCGGATTGTGCTTAGACCTGTGGGCACCGTTGTTCGGTCTGATTTAGGACGTTCAGATTGACCCTGCACACTTCAAGCATTGCGGGATTTTTGCCAACCCCCACCGGCGGGAGTCAAGGGGGAGCATGACTTCCCGCCGGTGTGACAATCCAATACTGCTGGACCTGTTTGACGGAACTCTGATAAATCTGTGACTTTCTGGTAACAAAATTGATCTTCAGGGCAGAATGGAGCACCGTGCAGACTTTGCTTTTCATAGAAGATGACCGCGACATTCGTGCCGCATTGCGGCTCGCACTCGAAGACGAGGGCTACAAAGTTATTGAGTCACCCGGTGGTCAATCTGGTCTGAGAAGTTTCGCTGGCGAGAATATTGACCTTGTATTGCTTGATTTGAGATTGCCGGATATGTCAGGTTTTGATGTCTGCCGTGAATTGCGAAGCAAGAGTTTGGTTCCGATAATTATGGTCACAGCGCAAACTGACACCCATGATCTAGTAGCGGGTCTCGAAGCCGGCGCTGATGACTACGTGACCAAGCCGGTTGTCGCCAAAGAACTCGCAGCAAGAATTCGCGCAGCGCTGCGTCGAACAACTCTGCTGTCATCAAGCTCGGCAACGATCGACCGTTTCACGGTGCGCGACGTTGAGATGCGCAGTGATCAAGGGATCGTGTTGAAGGGAGGAGTAGAGCTTCCGCTCACGAAAACCGAGTATCGACTTTTGCATATTTTCATGGAAAACGCGAACAAAGTTCTGTCCCGTGACCAGTTGCTAGAACTTGTTTGGGGATACGAATATCTCGGGGACAGCCGACTTGTTGACGCACACATTAGGCGCTTGCGATTGAAGATAGAAGATATCCCTGACGATCCAAAAATAATTGTGACAGTTCGGGGAATGGGCTATCGACTTTTAACTGCGTAATTCAAAAATTCTTTCGCGCGTTCAAGTTTGTCGGTGAATTCCATTGGTGGCAACATTTCAATTATTGATTTGCCGTAATTCTTCGTGACAAGTCTTGGGTCAAGTACTGCGACGACCCCCAGATCTGTTTGTGTTCGGATTAAACGGCCCGCAGCCTGCGCCAACTTAGTAGCGGCAATCGGTATGTCGATCGCAGTAAACGCCGATTTACCGTAGGCATCGCGTCGCGCACTCATTAGTGGGTCAGTTGGAACGGGAAACGGCAAGCGATCAATAATCACGAGGCTGAGAGTTTGCCCTGGTACGTCCACGCCTTGAAAGAAGCTCTGTGTTGCAAATAAACAAGTTGATTCATCTTCTGCAAACTTTCTCAAAAGCTCCATTTTTGGAAAATCATCTTGCTTCAATATCTTGAAATCAAGTTTGTCTTCGAGATCGCTATACGCCGCATTTAGGCGTGCGTAGCTAGTGAACAATGCCAGAGTTCTTCCGCCGGCTGCATTAATTAACTCTTCAATTTCGCGATGAACCGCCTTATCGCGCGGACCTTGAGCAGGGTCGGGCAAGTGCGAGGCGCAATAAAAAATTGAATTGTTTTCGTAGTCAAAGGGACTGGCAACATGACATGCATCAAAACTTTCGGGTGCGAGTCCAATTCGCTCGGGCAGATTCGTAGGAATGGTCGCACTGGTCAAAATTGCAGTTCGTTGTGACCAGACGGCTTCGTGCAATGTTGCACCGACGTTTAATGGTCGCATCTCGAGTGAACAACGATCGGGTGTACCGGCGACATAAGCGACATAACCACTGCGGTCAGTCAAGGCCAGATCAATTTCTTCGATGAATCGAGTGCACAGAGACTGCGCACGCAGTTTGCGCTGCTTGGCTGACTCATCATTGGTGGCGATAGTTCGCAAAGACTCAAGTGCCTCATTTGCACGACCACGCACCTCAACAAGGGTTTCACGAGATTCATTATCGAGGGGCAGAACTATTCGCTTGTTGATGTGTGGCACGAGTGCATCTCGTAATCGGGCTGCACTTTTTGCAAAGCCACCAGACATTGCGTCATCGCGAATGATTGATCGCATCGCCGAGCCAATAGTGGTGATGCGGCTGGGAGAAAGCGCAAGACCTGCCGAGTCAGTGACAACATCTTCAAGTTCGTGGGCCTCATCGAAAATTACAACATCATGTTCGCCGATGATCGTGCCTTCGGAGACAATATCTAGTGCATAAAGCCAACCATTGACGATGACGATGTCCGAAGTCTGGCTTCGTGTTCTTGCTTTTTCGGCAAAACAAATCTCGCCATGCGGACATCGAGATGCGCCAGGACATTCTTCGCTTGTAACGCTGACCATTGACCAGGCATTGCGTTGAGGTTGCCAATCAAGTTCTCCTTCGTCGCCAGTCTCAGTTGTGCCGGCCCACTCGCAGAGCCTTTTGACATCTGATTTAGTTCGCACTGACACATCTTCGAGTTCGAGTCGAGACTGTGCGCGGTCAGCCAATTCGGCAATTCTTTGTCGGCAGAGATAGTTGCTGCGACCCTTAAGAACTGTCCAGGTCAATTCGTGATCAAGAGTTGGGTTTAGTGCCTTTGCCAGCAATGGCAGGTCGTTTTGCGAGATTTGGTCTTGTAGCGCCTTAGTAACGGTCGAAACAACGACACGTCGACCTGACACAATCGCCGGAACCAGATATCCGAGAGTCTTACCTGTGCCTGTGCCCGCCTGAACAATTAGGTGTCGATTCTTGCGTAGTGCGCGCCCGACCAAGACTGCCATTTCATCTTGACCTTGTCGTTCTTCGGCGTTCGCAAGTTCGGCTGTCACTTGCCGCAATGCGTCGAGAATTTCTTGATCAGCGATATTTGGCGGCACTTGAGTCTCTAGTTTGAGGTCGCGACTATTTGACTAATTCTTCGCCAAAGCAATTGCGGCATCAAGCTCGACAGCATCAAAGTCGGGCCACGGGCGGTCGGTAAAGTAGATCTTCGCAGCATTAATTTGCCAAAGCAAAAAATTTGAAATTCTTGATTCTCCTGACGTTCGAACAAGAACGTCAACTGGTGGCAGCGAAGCATCGTAAAGATTGAGTTGAAGATTCGCCGGTATGAGGTCAAGTTGGCTGGCAACAATTCTTTTGGCTGCGCGTGTCAATTCGCTGCGTGAGCCATAGTCGAACGCAACCGTCAACACCATGCCAGTATTCATTTTGGTTTCGTCTATTGCCTTTCGAATTGCTCGTTGTACGTAAAGTGGTGTTCGCGAGCCCGGTTCATCGAATGGGCGACCTATCCAATTGACGCGAACATTGTTTTCATTAAGTTCTTTGATGCGGCCGAAAAGTTTTTTGTGCAAACCAAGAATATGGCGAACTTCGGCCCGCGGCCGCACCCAGTTCTCGGTGGAAAAACCAAAAACCGTCAGATAGGCGACTTCTCGCTTAGATGCGGCGCGCACAACTTCGGCAAGCGACTCTTCGCCTGCCGTGTGCCCAGCCGTTCTAGGCAAACCCCGCTTTCGAGCCCACCTGCCGTTGCCGTCCATGATGCAGGCGACATGTAGAGGTTTCGAATTCATTGATTCAACGCTAACAACTCTGGTTATCGGGTCACGTTGTTTGAAAGTGAGAGAATGTCACGGTGGTTAAGACTTCTCGTGACACAACTGGAGATTTGGCTCATGTCTTAGTGTGTGCCGGCACCATCGCCGAATGGCTCGAAACCACCCCAACTGAGTGGAAGCGTCAAATAGAAGCACTTGTTAAATCGGTCGGTGGGGTCGGAGTTCGGTGGCTGTCGATCTATCCATACTCAGGACACGCAAATGCGACCGAGCGTACGGAGATTTGTAATTCGATCATCTCTGTTTTTGGCGGGCAGCGCTCGGGAGATCGTGTTTCAGTGATCGGCGACCATGGCTTGATAGTCGTAGTCGACACGTGCGCAAGCGGTCAAGAGCGATTTGTAAACGCGGTAGCTCAATTGAGCACTAGTCAAGAAATAGATGAAGACAAACTTGCCGCAACTTTGCTCGCCCCCGCCTCTGGTGAGCCTGATTTAGTTTTAGTCTTGGGTTCGCCAACACAGGTTCCAGAATCTTTGATGTGGGAGCTGGCATATAGTGAACTTGTCTTCTTGAATGTTCCATGGCTCAAGTGTGATGTTGAGCATATTCAAATGGCGATCGATGACTTTCAACGCCGCGATCGTCGCTTTGGGGGAGTCGATTCATGAGTTTGTATCGCGACAAAGCGATTGTCTTGCGCACTTATGACTTACGAGAATCAGATCGAATCATCGTGATGATGACTGAAGAGCACGGCAAGGTTCGTGCAGTTGCAAACGGTGTGCGCAAAATGTCGTCACGTTTCGGCGCGCGACTAGAGCCTCTTAGTCACATTGATGTTTTATTGAGCAAAGGCAAAGACCTGGACACAGTTAATCAAGTCGAACTAGTAACTAGCGCTCGGGGTTTGTATACCGATTTAGACAGACTGACTCGGGGTTTGGCAATGTTAGAAGCTGTCGACCAACTTGGCATGGAAGGCGAACCAACACAGCACCTTTACAAAATGTTGGTTGGCGCACTGCAGTGGTTGTCCGAAAACGATTCGGCATTGGTGCTCGCCGCGTTCTATTTCAAGTTGCTCGTCGTTGAAGGAGTAGGTGCCCATGTTGAGAAGTGTGTGGGTTGCGGGGCTCCTGGTGAGCAGATTGTCGCATTCGATATTTTTCGAGGTGGGGGCCAATGCCAAACTTGTCGCAGCGGTGCTTCAATCTCGGGTGCTGCGATAAAAATTATTCAAAACATCGTTGGCGGGCAATTGAATTTGGCTCTCTCGTTGCCAGAGAGTGCAGCCACCAGAGAGGTTTCAGATCTCGCAACGAAATGTATGGAGCATCACCTAGAGCGTCGTCTCAAGTCGGTTGCAGTTTTTGAGCGCCCAGAGCGCTGAAGAAAAAACCTGAACAGATTTCAGCACCGTTTTGTAATAGTCTGATGTAGTGCCAGCGAAAGATTTAGATCAAGTCGTCAACCTTTGCAAACGTCGGGGCTTTGTCTATCCGAGCGGTGAGATTTATGGCGGATTTAGATCGTCATATGATTACGGCCCTTTGGGTTCGCTGATGTTGCGCAACGTCAAAGAAGCTTGGGTTCGAACCATGGTGCAACAACGTGACGACGTTGTGCTCATTGACGCGGCAATTTTGGGTGCACCGCAGGTGTTTGAGGCCAGTGGGCATCTCAGCAATTTCAGCGATCCACTTGTCGACTGCACAGTATGTAAGCGACGTTTTCGTCAAGACCAGATTGAAGACCGAGACTGTCCCCAGTCGAAAAAGGGTTGTGAGTTCACCGACGCACGCGCCTTTAACTTGATGTTCAAGACTCATGCTGGTCCTGTCGAAGGTGAAGGTGCGACGGTTTATCTTCGCCCAGAGACGGCCCAAGGCATGTTCGTAAATTTTGCGAATGTTTTGCAAACCAGTCGTAAGAAACCACCCTTTGGCATTGCGCAGGTGGGTAAAAGTTTTAGAAATGAAATCACACCTGGCAATTTTATTTTTCGAACCAGAGAATTCGAACAAATGGAGCTCGAGTTTTTCGTTCCGCCGGGTGAAAGCGCCCAATGGTACGACTACTGGTGTAAGTCTCGGTTGCAATGGTATGTCGACTACGGCATACCGGCTGAAATGTTGCGAATTCGTGAGCATGCAAAGGATGAGTTATCGCACTATTCGGCGGGCACGAGCGACATCGAGTTTTTGTTTCCGTGGGGTTGGGGTGAACTCGAAGGAATTGCACAACGTACCGACTACGACCTGAAGCAGCATGCAGAGCATTCAAGGCAGAAACTTGAATATTTCGATCAAGCAACAAACGAGCGATACGTGCCTTACGTCGTTGAGCCAGCAGCAGGTGCTAACCGTACAATGGCGGCTTTCTTACTTGCAGCATTTGACGAAGATGTCGTCAACGATGAACCTCGAACGGTTTTGCGTTTGCATCCACGCTTAGCGCCATTTCAGATTGCAGTGCTTCCACTTTCTAAGAAAGACACTCTGATGCCACTTGCAAAACAAATTCACTCGATACTTGGAGCGCGCTATATGTGTGACTTCGATGAGACGCAAGCGATTGGGCGTCGTTATCGTCGCCAAGATGAAATCGGCACCCCCTTCTGTGTGACCGTCGATTTTGATTCGTTAGAAGATCACTCAGTGACCATTCGCGAACGTGATTCAACTGCGCAAAATCGTGTGAAGATCGACTCGTTGCTGACCGAGCTTTCGCATAGGCTCGGCTACTAATAAGTTTCGTATTCGTGGTTTGCAAATCGCAAGCCCATAACTGAGGAGTTCATATGTCGCAAGTAGCGGTTGTAGTTAAATTGAAAGTTTTAGAAGGCCAGCGCGACGCCATGACAGAGGCGGTTAAACCGGGCATCGCAACTGCAAAAGGTGAGGAAGGCACCCGCTTTTATGTTTTTCATCATGATGCCGTTGAGCCAAATACAGTTTGGTTCTACGAACTCTATGCGAATCAAGATGCGGCAAATGCTCACATGAGTTCAGAGGCTTTTAAATCTTGGTCGAAGACACTTGCGCCTTTCGCTGCGAGTGCACCTGAAATTTCGTTCTTGACACCGATGGGTGGCAAGGGGATTTAATTTTTGTATCTCGACGAAATTCTTGCTCAGCATCGCGAAGTCGCGTCGCGTGACACGAGGTCGGTGCCAGAGTTACTTGAAGCGACAAAGACAATTTCGAGAAGTCGCGGTTTTGCCAAACGTCTGATTGATGATTCAAAAAACGCATTGGCGGTAATTGCCGAGATAAAGCGGCGTTCGCCTTCGCGGGGATTATTGAGTACTGAATTAGAACCGAAAGTCATTGCTGAGCAGTATGAACATGCGGGGGCTAGCTGCATTTCGGTATTGACCGACTCTGAATTTTTTGGTGGCTCTGTTGCAGACTTAAAAAGCGCCCGCGGTGCAGTTGACCTTCCAGTTTTGCGAAAAGATTTCACGGTCTCACTCAACGATATTTGTGATGCAAAACTGATGGGTGCTGATTGTGTTTTGTTGATTGTGGCGGCTCTCAAAAAAACTGAACTTGCCGAATTTCACAACTTTGCATCAGAACTTGGTCTTGATGTCTTGGTGGAGGTTCATGACGAGCCTGAACTCAATCTTGCACTAGAAATTGGCGCAAAAATGATCGGCGTTAATCAAAGAAATCTTAAAACTTTCGAGGTTGATCACCAGCGTGCTGTAAATATTGCAAGAAAGATTCCGAGCAGTGTTGTGCGAGTCGCCGAATCTGGTGTTAGAACACGAGAAGATGCAATACGTCTGCGTGATGCTGGTTATCATGCAATTTTGGTAGGAGAGTCACTTGTGACTTCGAAGAATATTGCGACCACACTCAACGATCTGAGGGTTTGATGTTCATAAAGATTTGCGGCATCACCAACGAACAAGATGCCTTGTTGGCGGTCGCACTGGGTGCTGACGCGCTTGGCTTTGTTTTTGCGCCATCTCCCCGACAGGTCGCGCCGCAACGTGTTAGAGAAATAGTTCGACGGTTGCCACAAAGTGTTTTAACAGTCGGCGTGTTTCGAGACGAACATCCCCAAAGGGTTATTGACACAGTTCGAGAGTCTGGGGTGTTTGGTGCCCAACTTCATGGCCATGAGTCGCCAGCGAATGTCGCTGAAGTCATGGTCGAGATCAGTTGGGTCATTAAAGCAGTAGTTGCAGGTTCAATCGAAGCACAGAGAGCCGACGACTACCTAACAAATTTGATTTTGGTTGACTCGCCGACACCTGGATCTGGCAGCACCTATGACTATGAACTTTTGCGGCAGATTCCGACGACGGCAAGGGTTTTACTTGCTGGCGGATTAACCGACCAAAATGTAGGCGTAGCGATCGCGCAGGTTGCACCTTGGGGAGTTGATGTTTCTTCGGGTGTCGAAAAGAGTCACGGATATAAAGATCCGGTCAAATTGAAGAAGTTTATTGAAAATGCTCGGGCTGCATTTGAAGACCTAAATCAAATAGCCGATTCTGAAAGCTTAAAAAAGGGTGATCACCCTTTTAATTGGGAGAACCAATAGATGTAGTTCGGGATACATTTAGTCTGCATGAACCCCAAACCCGTGCCGACTGAATTGTTGACGCCAGGTGCCGACGGCCGTTTTGGTGATTTTGGGGGACGGTTTGTGCCCGAGACTCTCGTGCCGGCATGTGAAGAATTGGAGCGAGCATTCAATGATGCCTGGAACGATTCACTATTCCGAACCGAACTTGACGACCTGCTTCGCGAGTATGCGGGTCGACCATCGATTCTGACTGAGTGTCATAATCTCGGTGCACAACTTGGCATTCGACTAATTCTTAAGCGCGAAGATCTGAATCACACTGGCTCGCACAAAATTAATAGCGTTCTCGGTCAAGCTCTTCTGGCCAAGCGAATGGGTAAGAAGCGAATAATTGCGGAGACTGGTGCCGGTCAACACGGTGTTGCATCAGCCACCGCGGCTGCGTTGCTTGGTCTTGAGTGCAAGATTTATATGGGGGCGGTCGATGTCGAGCGTCAATCATTGAATGTTTTTCGCATGAAACTTTTAGGTGCGACCGTCGAGGCCGCAAATTCAGGAAGTCGCACCCTCAAAGACGCAGTTAACGAGGCGATGCGCGATTGGGTCGCGAGTGTCGAATCGAGTTATTACTGCATCGGCTCGGTGATGGGGCCACATCCGTACCCATTTATGGTCCGCCAGTTTCAAAGCGTGATCGGCAATGAGGCTCGCAAGCAGTTTCAAGCAATGTGTGCTGGTTCTGACCCGAATGTAGTTGTCGCCTGCGTTGGTGGGGGTTCGAATGCGATGGGTATCTTTTCGGGATTCATGGATGCCAAAACTCGATTAGTCGGCGTAGAGCCTGCAGGCGGCGCAGCAGTTGGCCGAGGGACGCCCGGGGTAGTTCATGGGATGAAGAGTTACTTGATGCAAGACGAATACGGTCAAGTACAAGAAGCCCATTCAATTAGTGCCGGACTTGACTATCCCGGTGTTGGACCAGAACATTCGTATCTTGCCTCAGTTGGTCGCGCTGAATATCCGAGCGTCAACGATCAAGAAGTGATTGAAGGTTTTAAATTGTTGGCTCGTACCGAGGGCATCATTCCGGCTCTTGAATGTGCTCATGCCGTTGCATGGATTGCCAAAGAGGCACCAAAAATTCAAGGACAGACGGTGCTCATGAATCTTTCAGGTCGTGGTGACAAAGACGTTGCTCAGATGATGACAATTCTCGGTGACAAGTTGGACTGAAGAGCAATCAGAGATGAAAATTGCGACGCATGCATCTGGAGTTCTCGAAACGCGATTGCGACAGATACGCAACGACGGACGAAAAATTCTGGTGCCTTACATTACGGGTGGTTTAAGCGGTTGGATTGACGCAGTTCGCGGTGCGGCTGCAAATGGTGCTGATGCAATTGAAATCGGAATTCCATTTTCTGATCCAGTGATGGACGGTCCAATCATTCAGATGGCATCAGAGAAAGCACTGCGCGATGGAGCGACACCGAATTCTATTTTGCATTCTCTGCGAACCATTGATGTAGCGGTGCCGCTGATCGTGATGTGCTATTACAACACCGTGTTTAGAGCCGGTCATGAACGGTTTGCGAACACACTTCGTGACTCTGGGGTTGTTGGCGCAATTGTTCCAGATCTTCCGTTAGAAGAGTCGGCACAGTGGGCGAGTGCCGCCGACAAATCTCAGATTGAAACTGTCATGTTGGCAGCCCCAACTGCGCCCGATGAAAGACTGCCACGAGTCATCGATCGAGCGCGCGGTTTCGTATATGCAGTCGGCCTGCTCGGTGTGACCGGCGAACGTGCTGAACTTGCGACGACTGCTGTAGCGATGGCGACTCGATTGAAGAAGATTACCGACATGCCGGTTTTGGTCGGGGTAGGTATTTCGAATGCTGAGCAAGCGATGCAGGCCTGCACTGTTGCCGACGGCGTTATTCAGGGGGCATCAGTTGTCCGACGACTGCTCGAAGACGGCCCTGAATCGGTCGCAACGTATGTGGCGCAAGTTCGCGCAGCCATAGACAGTCCGATTGCATCTAACCGCTAAATTGTTTTCATGTTGAAAACGGGAGATAAAGCGCCAGCAATTGCATTGCTTGACCAACACGGGAAAAAGGTTTCGCTGAAAGACTTTGCCAAAAAGAAGGTGTTGGTTTATTTTTATCCCAAAGCCGACACTCCGGGTTGTACGACTCAATCTTGCTTGTTGCGAGACATTCGAAAGAGCGTAGGCAAAACTGTGATAATCGGCGTCAGTCCCGACGAACCGGCAAAACTTTTGAAATTTGACAAAAAATATGATCTGGGTTTCACCCTTTTGGCTGATACTGAGCAGAAAGTTTCGAAGGCATACAAGGTTTGGAAGAAAAAGTCGATGTATGGACGCGAATATATGGGCATCGAGCGATCAGCCTTTTTGATTGATGAAAAGGGCAAGATTATGCACGCCTGGTACAAAATTTCGCCCAAAGACACACCAGTGTTTCTGCTTGAGGCACTTGAGAAGTGAGTGCGTTGCCACTGCCGAGCGAGTTGATACCTCATCGCGCGCCATTTTTGTTTGTTGACGAATTGATCGAGCTGATACCAGGGCAAAGCGCGACGGGTTTGTGGCGTTTGACCGGAGATGAAAACTTCTTTGTTGGGCACTTTCCGGGTCGACCAACTCTGCCTGGGGTTTTGATGTGCGAGGCGATCGCTCAAGTTGGAGCCTGTGCAATTTTGAGTGAAGAAAAGTTCGCAGGTAAATTGCCGCTGTTTGGCGGTCTCGACGCAGCCCGTTTTCGTCGTCAGGTTGTGCCCGGTGATGTGCTTGAAATGTCGGTGAGTCTCGGTCGAATGTCGGCGCGCGCAGGCAAAGGTGCCGGTGTTGCAAAAGTCAATGGCGAAATCGCCTGCGAGTGTGAATTGTTGTTTGTCATCGTCGATGCGTGAGCATCGACGCATGTGACTGCGATGCGTGAGCATCGACGCACTTACTAATTACTTAGGCGTAAGGCGCGAGAATAATCGAGCCGTTGTGGCCGCCGAAACCGAAATTATTCGAAATTGTCGGACCAGGTTTCCAAGGGCGAGGAGCGCCAGTGACGATATCAACGTTCAACATCTGCGGATCTACGACTGATGTGTTAGCAGTTGGAGGAATAAGTTTGTGTTCGAACGATAGCAATACAGCAGCCGCCTCAAGGGCGCCTGCAGCGCCGAGTGGGTGACCGGTAACACCTTTAATCGAAGTCATCGGTGGTTTGGTTGCGCCGAAAACTTCGGCGACGGCGCTTGCCTCGGCGGCGTCGTTGAGGGGAGTTGATGTGCCATGGGCATTCACCTGTTTGATGTCGTTCGGCGAAAGACCGGCGTCGTCAAGCGCAAGTCTCATGCAAGCAATCGCACCAACTCCTCCTGGTGACGGCGCTGTGATGTGGTGCGCATCGGCATTACTGCCAGCGCCCAAGACTTCTCCGAAAATTTTTGCATTTCGAGCGAGTGCGAGATCAAGACGCTCAAGAACAAACACCGCAGCACCCTCGCCAAAGATGAAGCCGTCTCGAGTTGCATCAAAAGGCTTACTAATTTTTGTTGTTGATAGAGCAGTCATGTTGGCGAAGCCAGCAACCGCTGTAATCGTGGCAGCCGACTCAGCGCCGCCAGAGATCACCACATCGCAACGACCCCATGCAACAAGTCGTGCAGCGTAACCAATGGCGTGTGTCGCGGCGGCGCATGCCGTGCAGATTGTCTCGGCTGGTCCTTGGTATCCGTACCGCATTGAAATGGCTGCACCCGATGCATTTGACATCATCATCGGAACCAAAAACGGCGAAACTCGGCGCTCACCCTTTTCGGCACGAACTATGACTTGCTCTTCGAGAGTTCGAAGACCACCGATGCCCGTGCCAAAAATTGTGCCGATGCGAGGTGCTTCATAGGGCAGTTGTCCCGATTGCGAAATTGCCTCTGATGCGGCAGCCAACGCATATTGTTCGCAGCGATCGGCGCGACGAGCCTCTTTGGGGCCAGCAAAATATGGTGAGGGGTCCCAATTTTCGATTTCGACTGTATTGCTACCTGAGACACCCGGCCCTAAGAGGCCCTGCCAAAAGTTTTGCTTACCAATACCGCACGGGGCAACAACACCGTATCCAGTTATTGCAACTCGATGACCCGCACCCTGCATGAAAATTAGCGCAGGTTAAAACTTAAGAAACTTTTGCAGAAACGAGATTGAAGGCCTTGCCGACTGTGTCGACACCTTCAAGTTCGCTTTCGGGCACGGTAATGCCGAACTCTTCTTCAAGTGCCATGACGAATTCGACCAAGTCGAGGCTGTCTGAGCCAAGGTCATCCTTGAAACTTGCATCCATGGTGATTTTGGCAGCGTCTACAGCCAGAACATCTACTGCACACTTTTTAAAACGATCGAAAAGTTGTTGGTCCATGCGATAAGTCTAGTGCCCCATACCAAGGCCACCATCGACTGGAATTACTGCACCAGTTATATAGCCAGCATCTTGCGAAGCGAGAAATGCGACGACCGAGGCGATTTCTTGAGCGCTTGCCATTCGCGCGAGCGGAACAGCATCAAGCATCTTGTCGCGTTGTTCTTGGGTAAGTGCGGCTGTCATGTCGGTTTCGACTGGGCCAGGCGCGACGACATTGACCGTGATTGTTCGCGAACCAAGTTCACGCGCAAGAGACCGCGCAAGACCAACAAGTCCCGCCTTCGACGCCGCATAGTTGGCTTGACCAGCCGAGCCGAGTAGGCCGACTACCGAAGACATCAAGATGATTCGACCCGATCGCGCGCGCAGCATGCCTTGTGTCGCGCGTTTACAAACTCGATACGCACCGGTGAGATTGGCGTCGATAACTGATGCAAAGTCAGATTCGTTCATGCGCAACAGAAGAAGGTCTCTGGTTATACCTGCATTTGATACGAGAACTTGAACAGGACCGAGTTCTTCCTCAATAGCAGTGAACGCCGCGTCTACTTCAGTCTGAGAGGTGACATCACACTTGACGGCAAAAAAATCACCCGACGGTTTTGTCGTGTTATATGTGATCGCGACTTTGTCTCCGAGTTTTGCGAAATGCTGGGCACAGGCCAAACCAATACCTTTTGCGCCACCTGTAATTAGCACGACTCGGTTCATGATTGATTCCATTTTATTACTGCGCTCGCGGCGGTCATTCCTGCGCCAAAGCCAACCAGCAAAATATTGTCGCCATTTTTTACCCGTTGGTTGTCAACTGCGTCAAAAAGCGCCAACGGTATTGAAGCCGATGAAGTGTTGCCGGTTTCATGTAGAACGATCGCTGCTTTGTCCATTTGTATATCAAGTCGTTTACAGGCGGCTTCAATGATTCGAATATTCGCTTGGTGGGGGACGACAAGTTGGATTTCGTTTGTGGTCAAGCCTGCCGCCTTGATCGATTTTTCTGCTGAATCGACCATGATGCGCACCGCGCGACGAAACACTTCCTTGCCTTCCATATGCAATGTTCCGCCAATCTCGGCATACAAAAGATCTTCGAGTGAGCCGTCTGCGTCGAAGTCCCAGCCAAGCAATTGACCAGGTCCGGTAGTGGCTTCAATTACTGCTGCGCCAGATCCATCGGCGAACAAGATTGCGGTGTTGCGATCTGTCCAGTCGGTGATTCTCGAAAGTGTGTCGGTGCCGATAACCAAAATACGCCGCATGCCCATCGCGACAAGACCATGGCCAGTGATCAGCGCGTAGACGAAACCTGAACAAGCGGCATTCACATCAAATGCGCCACATCGCAGACCGAGCCCATGTTGAACTGCAGCGCTAGTTGCTGGCACGGTGCGGTCGGGGGTTGTAGTCGAAAGAACCAAAGCATCAATCGACGATGGATCTACGCCTGCCATCTCAATGGCCTTGCGACCAGATTCAATCGAGAGACTTGCGGTACTTCCGCCAATGTGCCGGCGTTCAATACCGGTGCGTTCGCGAATCCATGCGTCGGATGTGTCCATCGTTTTTGAAAGATCGTCATTGGTGACGATCTTTTCGGGCAACGAAGTGCCCCAACCAATAATTTTCGCGCCGACAGCTTGCTTAGGTATTACTGGCACGCATTGCTCGCTGTCATACTGTGCGCAACCATGCAATCGGTTGATGTGCAGTTAGTCGTTCGCCGTCGACGCTGATAAAGCTTTGAAGTACTCCATCAAAAAGTGAACGAACCTCCTGTTCACCGACGATGCCGAGCACATCTCCAACGCTAATGCTGGCGCCATTTGCGATTGCTTTATTAGGCACGAACACTCCGGCACCAGGGCTAACAACTAGCCGTTCGACAGCAAAAAGGTGTTCGCCTTCATGCAGTTGTTGGGCAGGCAGCGAAGAAGCGCCTATCCATTCGATGAGCTTGTCAAGTTCATCAGGAGTGCTGATGCTCAGGGTTCGCGCAGACTCAACTGTGCGTTTGGCCATGCCAGTAAGTACACCGCCTGGTCCGAGTTCTACGAAGTTGTTAATTCCGCTTTCTGCCATTGTCTGAAGGCAATGTTTCCAGCGCACTGGGCTCGACAATTGTGCCGAAAGAAGCGTTGTCCACTCATTGCCTTGGTCGTGTGCTTTAGCGTCGACATTCGAAACGATTGGTACATCTGAATCTCGAGGCTTAGCAACTGCAATTGCTTCACGCAGTCTGTCGCGAGCAGGTGCCATTAAAGGAGTATGAAATGCGCCGGAAACCGGCAGTGCCATCACACGCTTAGCGCCGAGTTCTTTTGCGTGTTCAGAAGCAAGTTGAACACCTGCAGTTGTGCCGGCGATAACGACTTGTCCAGGGGCGTTGAAGTTGGCAACCCATACATCGCTGTCGGCGCGCCGACAAGCAGTTTCAACTTGTTCGTCTTCAAGGCCTAATACTGCAGACATCACACCTGGTGTTAGTGCACCAGCCTCATGCATCGCAGCCGCCCGTTCAACTACTAATCGCACTCCGTCTTCGAAACTGAGTGCACCGTTGGCAGTCAACGCCGTGTACTCACCAAGCGAATGTCCGGCGCAAAGGCTCGGTTCGAAACCAAGACGCTCAACTGCGTCGAGCACCATAAGGCTCGACACGAAAGTTGTCAATTGTGCATTGCGAGTGTCCTTGAGTGTCTCTGCATCGGCGTTAAGCAATAGGTCGGCTATGTCACGATCGGCAATTTCGGAAGCCTCGGTTACCAATTCCCAACTTTCGTGGTTTACCCAAGGTTTGCCCATGCCTGGTCGTTGTGATCCTTGACCAGGAAAGGTGAATGCGAGCATCTTCTAAGGGGTGCCTTTCGTGATATCTACATCGTAGAAGAAATACGAGAGTTTGTGCAGTTGAAACTCAGTGTGGGCGTTGAACATTGGTAGATACGCTTAGCGGGCAAGCCCGAGTGGCGGAATGGCAGACGCGACGGACTCAAAATCCGTTGTCTGAAAGGGCGTGCGGGTTCGACTCCCGCCTCGGGCACTTAATGACAATGAAAAACTTCAGTGATGCATTTGTAGAACGGCGCTTGCGACGTGGTTCTCAGACGATACGCGAGTTACGCGACGAACTTCGTGTTACGTCTGAGCAACTTGAATTTGTCGAGAGCGAAGCGCAAGAAAAAGAGATGCGAGCGATGGTCGCTGAAACTGCCGATGCGGCACTTGAGCATCACGAAGCGCAGCGAACTCTTGAGGTAATTCAGAAATATCATCGCCATCTGCTCGATTCGATCGCCGAAGCCGAATTGCTCCAAGATCGATTGCTCGACAAACTCGGAAACTAGGCACATTCGTTTATGGCAATTCGAATTGTCTTGGCCGAAGATGAGGCAATTATTCGTCTTGACTTGCGCGAGAGCCTTCAAGAAGAAGGTTACGAGGTTGTCGCCGACGTAGGTCGTGGCGACAAAGCAGTCGAAATGGTTGAGGCTCTGAGGCCAGATGTTGCGATTTTTGACATAAAGATGCCTGGTATGTCGGGTCTTGAAGCAGCCAAGATCGTTTCAGATAAAAAGATTTGTCCAGTTGTAATGCTGACCGCGTTCAGTCAACGCGAAATCATCGAACAGGCTCGTGATGCAGGCGCACTTGCATATTTGGTCAAGCCATTTCAAAAAACAGATCTGATACCAGCCATCGAGCTTGCGATAGCCAGATTTGCAGAGTTGCGAAGCCTTAGTGGCGAGGTTGCTGCGCTTGGGGCACAACTTGAGATTCGCAAATTGGTTGATCGCGCAAAAGGCGTGCTGATCGACAAGCATCAGATGTCCGAGTCAGACGCATTTTCGTTCATACAAAGCATGGCAATGTCGCAGCGTATGAAAATGGGCGATATTGCCGAGCAGATCATCGCCGGCAAGTTGCTTCCTTAAATAAAGTCAATAACGTCTCGGCTGCGCATCATTTGTGATGACGTACTGACGACTAGTTTCTAATCATGAAACTGATGGCCTTAGACGGAAACTCTTTGGCCTATCGCGCATTTTTCGCTTTGCCGACCGACATGGTCACTGCGAATGGTCAAGTGACAAACGCAATTTACGGGTTTACGTCGATGCTGTTGACTTTGATGCGCGACCACAAGCCAGATGGAGTCGTCGTAGTTTTCGATCGCAAGGAGCCTACTTTTCGTCACGAAGCAGCGCCCGAGTACAAAGCCCAACGCGAAACTCAACCCGACATTCTTTATCAGCAACTTGATTTAATTCGTGAGATGTTGACGAAAATGGGAATCGAGGCAATTGACGCCCCCGGTTTCGAGGGTGACGATTTGATTGCCACAATCGCCGATAGAGCCCAAAAGGCAGGTGACGATCTGATAATTGTGACGGGCGATCGTGACAATTATCAGTTAGTTGCCGACCCTCACATTCGCGTGCTTTACAACAAACGTGGCGTCAGCGACTATGCGCTCTATGACGAAGCAGGCATTTTTGAACGAACAGGAGTGACGCCAAAACAGTATGCCCAATATGCCGCGCTTCGTGGTGACCCGAGTGACAATTTAGATGGCGTTCCGGGTGTTGGTGAAAAAACTGCTGCAAAGTTGATCGCCAAGTACAAAACTATCGAAGCAATTTTTGATAATGCCGAAGATCAGACACCAAAACTAA
>Ga0214917_10003757_pt1 | contig 17317 bp, 16 predicted proteins | sample LL_1208_BB_MetaG_FD_177983 | JGI IMG/M metagenome (GOLD analysis project Ga0214917, IMG submission 177983) | Freshwater microbial communities from Lake Lanier, Atlanta, Georgia, United States - LL_1208_BB | ecosystem: Environmental > Aquatic > Freshwater > Lake | place: USA: Georgia | collected... | reverse complement strand
TTACATTGTTTTCTGTAGCGCCATGATTATTGGTCGGTTCTCCGGAGATTATCTGGCGCATCGATTTGGTGCATCCCTAGTTATTGCTTCAGGTGGAATCATCTCTGGAACCGGATTAACTGTTGGTCTAATAATTGGTGGAATTCCAGCAATCATGGTCTCTTGGTTCTTACTCGGAATTGGTCTATCTGTGGTCATTCCATTGATGTTCAGCGCTGCCGGAACTCTTGCCACCAAGAAATATTCCGGAGTTATTGCCCCATCAGAAGCGGTAGCTAAAGTTTCAGGTGTTTCTTATTTTGGATTCGTAATAGGACCACCATTGATTGGATTTATTGCTGATGTCATTGAACTGCGCTGGACGCTCTTCCTCATTGCAGCTTTTTCGTACTTACTAATCTTTGCTTCAAAATACGCGCGCGAGGCTTAAATTTATTTAAGCGAGTTTATTTTCCCCAAGAAGTATGAAGCGGACGGCCTTCTGCATAGCCTGCAGCTGATTGAATCCCCACCACAGCTTTTTCTGCGAATTCTTCTAAGCTCTGTGCCCCTGCATAAGTGCACGATGAACGTAACCCAGAAATAATTTCATCAATGAGATCTTCCACTCCGGGACGTATCGGATCTAAATACATACGAGATGTTGAAATACCCTCTTCATAAATCCCTTTTCGCGCGCGATCAAATGCATCTTCACTTGAAGTTCGCGCTGCAACTGCGCGCGCAGATGCCATTCCAAAAGATTCTTTATAGAGCTTGCCCGAAGAGTCGACCCGTAAATCACTGGGAGATTCATATGTCCCCGCAAACCACGAACCGATCATGACTGATGAAGCGCCAGCTGCGAGCGCGAGCGCAACATCGCGTGGATGACGAACTCCGCCATCTGCCCAAACATGTTTTCCTAATTTCTTTGCTTCTGCTGCACATTCCATAACAGCGGAGAATTGTGGACGGCCAACTCCAGTTTGCATGCGAGTAGTGCACATAGCGCCAGGTCCAACTCCAACTTTAATGATATCTGCACCTGCTGCAACCAAATCTCGCACACCTTCTGCTGTCACAACATTGCCGGCAACGATCGGAATTTTGGGCGAGAGAGAGCGAATGAGTTTAAGAGCTTCGATCATCTTCTCTTGATGGCCGTGAGCAGTATCAACCACAAGTACATCAACTCCAGCTTTGATTAAACCTTCAGACTTTGCTTTCACATCACCATTCACACCAACCGCAGCAGCAATTCTTAATCTTCCATCACCATCAAGAGCAGGTTGGTAGAGAGTTGCACGTAGCGCACCAGTCTTGGTGATGATTCCAACGAGATCGCCATTGGAATTCACAACTGGCGCAAGTCGGCGATTCTTTTCGTGTAATAAATCAAATGCTTCTCGAGCATTGACCGAATCAGGAATAACCATCAAATCTTTTGACATTATGCGGTGAACTTGGGTGAAGCGATCAACGCCCTCCCAATCTTCTTCCATAACAATGCCAAGTGGTTTGTTTTTCTCCACAACAACAATCGCGCCATGTGCACGTTTATGAATCAATGATGCAGCATCTGCAACGGTTTGGTGTGGCTCTAAAGTAATTGGCGTATCAAAGAGAATATGGCGTGATTTCATCCACGAAATAACTTCAGAAACCACAGGTAGCGGAATATCTTGTGGAATTACAGTTAATCCACCGCGGCGCGCAACGGTTTCTGCCATGCGGCGCCCAGATATTGCAGTCATATTCGCAACAACAAGCGGGATAGTTGCACCAGTCTTATCAGCGGTATGAAGATCTACATCCATACGACTCGTAATTGACGAGCGCGACGGAATCATAAAAACATCGTCGTAAGTGAGATCGTGATTTGGTTGATGTAGTAACCGCACGTAGGGGAACTATAGACCTCTTAAAGCGATAAGATAAATCAATGCCTGAATCGCTTATAAGCGCGCGTGAATTGACCAAGAAGTATGGCGACTTCACCGCCGTTGATGCCATCGACTTCGACGTAGCCAAGGGAGAGTCATTTGGACTCCTCGGCCCTAATGGCGCCGGCAAGTCCACCACGATGCGAATCATCGCTGCGACCTCTCAACGCACTTCAGGAACAATTTCAATACTCGGTCGCGATCCAGAAGAACATGGCCCCCAGATTCGCGCACACCTTGGCGTTGTTCCACAACAAGATAATTTAGATGGTGAATTAACAGTTACCGAAAATCTCTTTATTTATGGACGGTACTTTGGATTAAGTAAGAAATTTATTCGAGCTAAAGTTGAAGAGTTACTTGCTTTTGCTCAACTCGAAGAGAAGCGTGATGTAAAAGTTGACGCGCTTAGCGGTGGAATGAAGCGCCGCCTCACTATTGCGCGCGCTCTTGTAAGCGAACCAGACATTCTTATGTTGGATGAACCAACAACGGGCCTTGATCCGCAAGCCCGCCATATCTTGTGGGACCGCTTATTTCGCCTGAAAGAAACAGGTGTAACGCTGGTACTTACTACCCACTTTATGGATGAAGCAGAACAACTTTGCGACCGCCTCGTTGTTATGGATAAAGGCAAGATTATGGCTGAAGGCTCACCACTTGAACTGATTAAAACCTACTCGACAAAAGAAGTTCTTGAAGTTCGTTTTGGTTCTGAACGTAATAAAGAGGTCGCTCCGATCTTGCGCGAGATGTGTGATCGAATTGAAGAGTTGCCCGATCGCATCTTGATGTATGTTGAAGACGGCGAAGCGCTACTAGAAACCATCTTGTCTAAGAAGCTCCACCCCACAACATCACTTGTGCGACGTAGCTCTCTCGAAGATGTCTTCTTGAGATTAACTGGCCGCTCCCTCATCGAGTAAATATGAACGCAGGAATCAACGTCGCAAAATTGCGGAGCATCGGCGCGGTTTATGTCGCCGAATCTCGTATCTCCCAAATGATGAAGTGGAAGGGCATCATCGCCATTGTTGCGATTGGCAATCCGCTCTTCTATCTCATTGCAATTGGAATTGGTGTCGGCGTTTTGGTTAATCAGAACTCAGGTACTTCAGGCACTGGAGGCGTGGAATACATAACCTTTATCGCACCTGCTCTCTTAGCTTCTGCGGCGCTCACAGGAGCTATGGACGAAATAATGTTTCCGGTTCTCGAAGGTTTTAAATGGCGCAAACTCTTCTTCGCAATGAATGCCACGCCAATCACTGGTGTGCAGATTGCTACCGGAGTATTTATGGCGGCCATGCTCCGCGTTGCATTTACAGTTTTTTGTTACTGGGCACTTCTCATAGCTTTCGGAGTTTTTAGCATCAGTGAATCGTGGGATGTAATACCTATAACGATGTTTGCTGCGGGGGCCTTTGCTGCAGTTATTTTGGGCGTAACCGCTAAAGTTACAAAAGAAGATTTCTTTATGACGATTCTCGGACGTTTAATCATTATGCCAATGTTTCTATTCTCAGGAACGTTTTTCCCGCTTGAAAGCATGCCGCAATATCTACAACCAATAGGCTGGATCTCGCCGCTCTGGCATGCCACAGAATTAGGTCGACACTTTTCTTATGGATACTCCATACCGGGCTCGGTAATTCTCATCCACTTTGCTTACTTAGCTCTTCTTCTTATAAGTGGTTTATCTCTTGCCAATCGCGCATTCACAGCGAGGTTAGCTAAATGAGTAACGCAGTCCAGATCGCTGATGCGCGCGCCAATAAATTTGGACACCAACTCTATGCAGGTCGCGCTCGCGCAATCGTAGAGCGTTCGCTCCTAGCGCTCCGCTCATCAACATGGGTTCCGATTGCCACCGGTTTTGTTGAGCCTGTTCTTTATCTTCTTGCATTTGGATATGGAATGGGCGAGTTAATTGGAAATGTCTCCTACGGTTCACAGCCGATTGACTACACCGTCTTTATTGCACCAGGTTTACTTGCAACGAGCGCGATGAATGGCGCAATCTACGACTCCACATGGAATGTCTTCTTCAAACTTAACGAGAGCAAGCTCTACCAAGGCATGCTCGCAACTCCACTCGGGCCGCTAGATGTGGCGCTTGGTGAGATTACTTGGGCTCTACTTCGTGGACTCTCTTACGCGATGGCATTCATGGCAATCGCTGCTCCACTTGGACTTGTACCTGGAGTTTCTGCAATCTTGGCGATACCAGCAGCAGTCTTTATCGCTTTTGGTTTTGCATCCTTTGGAATGGCAATCACTTCCTACTTTAAGACTTACCAACAAATGGGAATGATTAATATTGTTTTACTTCCAATGTTTCTATTTTCCGGATCGCTTTATCCGATTTCGGTCTATCCAGATTGGTTGGAATTCATCATTCAATTATTACCTTCATGGCATGGGATTGAATTAGTTCGAGATATCTGGTTTTCCGCTTTTGATAGTGGAACATTGATTCATGTGAGCTATTTCTGTGTGATGATTGTGACCGGTTTATATTTCACAACGCGCAGGTTGCGAAACTTATTTATGCGGTAATTACGCGTAAGCCACGCGTAAAAACCATCTCTTGACTGCCCCTTATACGCAGGAGTAAACTTCCATTCAGTTAGTTAACGTTTTTCTTTAGAACAGGGGTGTGGTACCAACAAATCGGATCTTCTGATCCGTATTTGGGAAGTCCCGAAACTCCCATGTTTAATAAAACGCATCATCAACAGACTTTTAGATCAACACCAAATCGTTCTAAACCAATTTCTGAATCGCGCATCCAAGAACTCTTGGAGATTGAACGCGCGAAATTCACAAAGCAAGCTCCTGAATCTGGCGCTGAAAACCTTCGCGCATCGAGAGTTACGCCTCTTGGCGTTGCATCAAGCTTCCAGCATTGGGATCCATATCCCATCTCCATCGTTGCAGCTAAGGGCGCTTGGCTCAAAGATGTCGACGGTCGCGAAATGCTCGATCTCTCCATGGGCTTTGGCGCCCTCCTTGTCGGACATCTCAACGAAGAGGTCGTAAAGGAAGCCCACGCCACTCTTGATGTCGGAACTCTCTTCGCAACTCCCTCGCCGATTACCCGCGATGGAGCCGAAATTATCTGCCGTCGATTTGGTCTCGATATGGTCCGCTTTGCTAACTCTGGTACGGAAGCGACGATGTATGCACTTCGCACCGCTCGCGCTGCGACCGGAAAACTCGGCGTCATCAAAATTGAAGGTGGATACCACGGCTCTTATGACCCGTTGATGGTCTCCGCCAAACCTGCTCTCGACAAAGCCGGCGACCCACATTCACCAAACTCTGTGCCACTTCCTGCCACAACTCCCGGCGATGTGTGGGTTGTTCCTTACAACGATGCGGATGCGATTGAAAGAATCTTGAAGAAAGATGCTGACAAGATTGCATGTGTATTTATGGAACCTGTTCTGGAAAATATTGGAATCGTTCTTCCAGATATGGGTTATCTCGAAAGAGTTCGAGAGCTCTGTGATCAATATGGCGTACTACTTGTTTTTGATGAAGTTAAAACTGGACTTACTGCCGGCCCGCAAGGCGCCGCACAGAGACTCGGCGTAAAACCAGACTTGATTTCACTCGCAAAATCTATTGGCGGTGGAATTCCTGTGGCTGCTTTCGGTGGAAAGCGCGAATACATGGACGTTGTAGTAAAAGGACAGCACACTCACCTTGGTACTTTTAATGGACACTATCTAGCGATGGCAGGTATTCGCGCCGTTGATCGCCTCTGTACTCCAGAAGCGTTACAACGTTGCGAGGATTTCAATCGCCAAGCCCTAACTCGAATCTCTGAAATTATCAATGAATATGAAATTCCGGCTCATACAGTGGGCTTCGGAGTAAAGGGTTGTATAACTTGGTCGCCTAACCCAGTCCGCAATTACCGTGATTACAAGGCAACTGATTTCGATATCGCAGAACTTTCCTTCTTCTGGTCGCTTAATCGCAATGTCATGACTCCTCCAGGACTCGATGAACAATGGTTAATTTCATTGGCACATGGCCAAAAAGAAATCGACATCATCGTCGGCGACTTCTTGGAGTTTGCTCAAGCACTTCGCGCTTAAGCGCGGAAGTAGTGTTCTAAATTCCAGGCTCGAACGCCGCCAGCAACTCCTGCAGTATTCGGAACAATCACAACATCGTCGCCCATTCGCTCCAAATCAATTGGTCGAATTACTCGAGCATTACCGCCACCGATATAAAGGCGATCCCACTTGAAAACAGGGCGTAGCTCTTCCACTAGTTGCCTGATTCTCCGCGACCAGAAAACATTTCCGAGTCTCTTACGCTCTTGTTCACCAATCCATGTGTCATAAGTAGTGCCACGACGAACGGTGGCATGTGAGAATTCAAAGTGCGGCGTTAATTTCCCGCCATAAAAAATGGCAAATCCCAAGCCTGTGCCAAGAGTTATCACTACTTCGTAACCAGAGCCCGTGATAATTCCTGCGCCATGTACCTCAGCATCGTTGAGAACTAAGGTTGGAATTCCTAACTTCGTTCCAATGGCTTTTTGAACATCGAAATCACGCCATTGCTCTTGAAGTTCCGGATCAATTCTGGTCCGCGGCCCTTTAGTGGTTATGTAATGCGGAGTTGCCACCACTACGCCATTTCGAATCATTCCCGGCATGCCGACTGTTGCGCGATATGACTTTGGTAGATCAGTAGCAATACCTGCAATGGTCTCAACAAAACGTTCTGGCGAAAGTGGATAAGGCGTTTCAATGCGATTTGGTTTTGAATGCATTGTTCCTGAGTCATCAAGAACACAGCTTTTGAGGAACAAACCTCCACAGTCAATCGAGAGGGTAAGGCGCTCGATCATGTCGAAATCCTCTCCTACTTGTAAAACTTTGCCAAACATTTCTCCTCGCCTAGTTACAAATCCCGTTCATTTCAGTAGGTTTTGCCCGTGGCGTTGATTGAAATCCGCAACCTGGCTAAGTCCTTCGGTGCTGTGAAGGCTGTCGATGGAGTTGATCTTGATATCAATCCTGGTGAATTTCTTACGCTACTTGGACCTTCAGGTTCTGGGAAAACCACAGTATTAAGAATGATCGCTGGATTTGAAACCCCTGATTCTGGCTCAGTGAAACTTAATGGCAAAGACATTACTTATTTGCCACCTTATGAACGGGACGTAAATACAGTTTTTCAAGATTACGCTCTTTTCCCGCATATGGATGTTATTTCAAATATCGAATATGGACTAAGAGTTAAAGGTGTAGAAAAGAAAGAACGTCGTGAAAAAGCATCAAGGGCTCTTGATCAAGTCCGTCTATCTGGATATGAAAATCGCAAACCAAATCAACTCTCAGGTGGCCAACGTCAACGTGTTGCATTAGCTCGTGCGCTCGTCAATCGCCCATCTGTCTTGCTGCTTGATGAACCACTTGGAGCCCTAGATCTGAAATTACGCCAGCAAATGCAGATTGAATTGAAAGAATTGCAACGTGAAGTTGGAATTACCTTTATCTTTGTTACACATGATCAAGAAGAAGCGCTAACAATGAGTGATCGCATCGCAGTATTTGATAAAGGAAAGATTCAACAACTTGATAAGCCTTCGACAATTTATGAGCGCCCTTCAAATGAGTTTGTTGCTGGCTTTGTTGGTATCTCTAATCTCATAAGCGGGAAGGCGGCTGAAGAGATTATTGGCCAAGCGGGAACATTTACCGTTCGCCCCGAGAAGATTCAGCTCGGAACAATGGCTGGGCAGATTCGCTCCGCAGAAGGAACAATAAAAGAGGTCGAATACCTTGGTCCGAGCACGCGCTTCCTCGTTGAACTTGATGCTGGAGTAACTCTTATGGCGCTGCGCCAAAACACACATGAGACTTCTTTGGAAGTTGAAGCGCTACGAAATAGTCGAACAACTTTGTCTTGGGAACGCTCAAGTGAATACCAGGTACGAAGTTAAATTGGAACGAAACTAAATAGGTTTCCCGCTCACAAAGCGGGAATAGCGGTGGAAATTCCACTGCTCCGTCATACGACGTCGTATGACATATGAAGGAGGAACAGTGCGAGTTACAAAACTTCGCAAAGTTGCAGCGCTCTTTGCTGCAAGCACCCTCGTTCTCGCTGGCTGCTCGAGCTCTAGCGACGAAGGAAGTGGTGCATATGCTGGTCCAGTCAAGGACACACCAGGAACAATTAATGTTCTTGCTTGGCCGGGTTACGCAGAAGATGGTTCAACCGATCCAAATGTCGACTGGGTTACGCCATTCGAAAAAGCAACTGGTTGCACCGTAAACGTTAAAACATATGGAACTTCAGATGAAGCAGTTCAGTTGATGCAAGCTGGTGGCTATGACGTCATCTCAGCATCAGGTGATGCTTCACTTCGTTTGATTTACGGTGGAGATCTCCAGCCTGTAAATCTTGATTTGATTCCAAATTATGCCGACATCTTTGATAACTTGAAGGATCGTCCATGGAATACCGTGGATGGAAAGAACTACGGCGTCCCTCATGGCCGTGGTGCAAACGTTCTTCAATACACAATCGGAAAAGTTAACCCAGCTCCAACCTCATGGTCTGTTGTTTGGGAACCAAATTCACCTGCTACGGGTAAAGTCACAGCGTATGACTCTGCGATCTACATTGCAGATGCAGCTGTGTACTTGATGGCAACAAAGCCAGAACTTGGAATTACCGATCCATACGCTCTCGACCAAACACAGTTCGATGCAGCAATGGCACTTCTCGCACAACAGAAGCCACTTGTTGCTGAATATTGGGCTGATTACACCAAGTACATTGGTGCAGTTCAGAGCGGCAGCATCACTGTTGGAACGTCATGGCAGGTTATCGCCAACGTTCTCAATGGCGAAAAGGAAACAGTTGGCGCTGTTAAGCCAGTTGAAGGTGCAACAGGATGGTCAGATACTTGGATGATCTCATCTAAGACTGAAGCTATCGATTGCGCATACAAGTGGCTCAATCACATCATTGAACCATCAGTAAACGCACAAGCTGCTGAATACTTTGGAGAAGCTCCTGCTAACTCCAAGGCATGCGCACTGACCGCTAATAAGGATCACTGCAAGCTTTATCACGCAGAAGAGACTGATTACTGGTCAAACGTTTACTACTGGAAGACCCCAACCGAGAACTGCCTAGACGGACGTACGGATGTTAAGTGCATTCCTTACGCCGAGTGGGTAAAAGCTTGGTCGAGCTTCCGCAACTCATAAGAAAGTAAATAGTGCAGTGGGCGTTCTTGAAAAAGGGCGCCCACTCACCTTTATAAAATGAGTACAACTTCTAGCATGAGTACCAATCTACGTCGCTACTTGCATCGCAATGTCGGCGCACGTATATCGACGCTGCTTGCATTGCCACTCTTCTGGTTAGTTGTTCTCTACATTGGTTCGCTCCTTGCACTCTTCATAACTTCAATCTGGAAGATTGATACCTTCACAAGCAAGGTTGTTCGCGAATTCACTCTTCAAAATTTTATTGATGTCTTCACAGATCGCGCTTATTTCAATGTAACCATCCGCACACTCATGGTCGCGATTTGTGTGACCTTAATTTGCGCTGTTATTGCAATCCCTATGGCATTTTTTATGGCACGAATTGCGCGCCCTAAATCAAGACCTGTACTTATTGCACTTGTCATTACTCCTTTATGGGCTTCATATCTTGTGAAGGTCTATGCCTGGCGCACGATGTTCTATCCGGAAAAAGGCTTTATTAATTGGTTAATCGAACCTCTCGGTGGATCAAGCCCAGGCTTTGGAATGCTTGCCGTAATCATTGGACTTACATATCTCTGGCTGCCTTACATGGTGCTGCCGATCTATGCTGGAATGGAGAAGCTGCCTGATTCTCTTCTCGATGCATCTTCTGATTTAGGCGCAAAATCTGGTCGCACATTCTTCAGTGTTATCTTGCCAATCACGTGGCCCGCGATTATTGCTGGAAGTATCTTCACATTCTCTTTAAGCATGGGTGATTACATCACCGTCCAGATTCTTGGTGGAACCTTCCAAATGCTAGGAAATGTCGTCTATCAAAACTTCTCGCTCAATCTTCCATTTGCTGCAGCAGTCGCACTCATTCCTGTCATTATCATGATGGTTTACCTAGGTAGCATCAGGAAAACTGGAGCGCTCGATAATTTATGAGACTCTCCTTGCCGGCGCGCATTTTTCTATGGACCATAATGGGTTTTGGTTTTGCTTTTATCTACGTTCCTTTAACCCTTGTTGTAATCAATTCATTTAATAAGAACACTGCCTTTGCTTGGCCTCCCACAGGTTTCACAACTTCATGGTGGAGTAAGGCGGCCACAAATGAAGGCGTCCGTGATGCAATTGGACGATCTGTTGTCGTTGCACTCGTTGCAACTGCAATTGCGCTCGTTCTTGGATCACTCGCTGCTGCGGCGATTGCGCGCTATAAATTCTTCGGCCGTGATGCAATTTCTTTACTCTTTGTTCTACCGATTGCTTTGCCTGGAATCGTTACTGGTATTGCGCTTAATAACGTTTTCACTAACTTCTTAAGTGAGCTAACAATCTTCACAATCATTGTTGGACACGCAACTTTCTGTATCGTTGTTGTTTTCAATAACGTCGCAGCGCGTTATCGACGACTTGGCTCAAGCCTCGAAGAGGCGAGCATGGATTTAGGGGCCAATAGATTTACGACCTTCAGATTGGTCACTTTCCCGCTCTTGCGCAGCGCTCTTGTGGCTGGCGGATTACTTTCCTTTGCGCTCTCATTCGATGAAATCATCGTCACGACATTTACGGCTGGCGCCGGACAGACAACCCTGCCAATTTGGATCTTCCAGAACTTATTCCGTCCCAATCAAGCACCGATTGTGAATGTTGTTGCGGCGGCGCTAATTATCGTCTCTATCATTCCCATCTATTTGTCACAACGATTAACTCAAGAAAAATCAACCAACTAGTATTTTTCTAGCTCTCTTTACTCGATCAGTAATCACGCCGTAAATATTCTTAGAAGCAAGCCACTTCAAATCGCTCTGCGAATTAGCAGTCCATACATATATCCTCGAAGCTTTCGTACGCGTGATCAGGTTTGGATGTTTACGAAGAATTTCGATATCGATAGCAATATTTGCTTCACGTGTTAAGAGCGCCGCCGCCGTGTATTTAATTACTTTTGCAACGTTTGGGTATCGACGCTTCATCCGAATGACGGCTAAATATGAGAATGACATTAAAGTGATCTCAATTCCTGCACTCTTGATATCACTAGATTTCTCATTTAGAAGCTCGATCACACGCTTCTCGATTTTTCCGCCAGAAATCACAGGATGCTTCGTCTCAATCAATAGGTCTTTCTTCTCCTTTATGGCAATCTCAAGGAGTTCTTGAAGCGTAATAGCATCGTAAATCTCTTTGATTTCTTCGGCAGTCATACGTGAGATCAACTGGGTCTTGCCTGTTAATCGCCTCGTAGTCCGATCATGAAAACAGATGACTTCCCCGCTTCGAATTAAGCGGACATCACACTCAAACCCATCAGCTCCTGCGTTAACTGCACCTTCATATGCAGCGCGACTTCCTTCTGGAAACTTGTGGCTAAAGCCGCGATGGGCAAAAATCTTCATCGGCCGAAAATAAAACGAACTGCGTTAAGAATTCCAACTCGACCTTTACGTGACTTAATTAAGAAGAGGGCACGAAAGATAGGTGCTGCCATTCCAAATACCCGTGAAAAGACTGCAGCGCGAGCTGTGAGATCTCTCCTCGTTCCCCAATCGCTTCCTGAACTATCTTTAGGATGAATGGCCACTGTTACCGGAAGAAATACCCCTTTAAGGCCCCGATTTAGCGCATCGGCGATGAAGATGTACTCGTCTCCTAAATAGTTATCAGCGCCTGCTCCGAAATTCTCATCAAAAGTAATTCCTTTTTCTCTGATTGCATCCAATCGAATCATCATTTCGTAGGTCGCAGCCTTTGCTGAGTTGTACTTTGTTAATTGCGCTTTTCTATTGGGATAACTCTTTCGTAAAGTTCCTGTCTCATCTGCGGTTTGCGCCAAGATAATTGCACACTCTGGATTTGCTTCAAAGTGCTCAATAAGTTGAGAGATCCCTTTTTCATCAAAGGTAATATCATCATCGCCAAATATTAAATATTTCCCAGAAGCATATTTCAACGCTGCATTTCGACTTTTCGCAACGCCTTTACTCTTTAACTCAACCAGTTGAGTTTTTGGAGCATCAAAAACATAACTCTCTTGATTTGGATTCTGGACCAGGACGATAAATTCTCTTGACTCATCTCTTGTTGGAAATTTGATGTTCTTTACACGATGTGCAAGTGTTGAATACCCAAAAGTGAGCAGAACTTCATTCTTCGTCATTATCAGCAACTGCTCGCGAGTTGGAACGGGCATAACGCATGAGAGAACGAGAGCCGTTCGAGATAACTGAATTTTGCAGCCTTGCGCCCAAGAAAATCACAAGAGTATTTGCTGGAGTTATATCTCCTTGGATGCTCAAGTAAAGAAGTACACCGAGCAAAGCCAGCATGCCTCCACCAGAAACGAGCGCACCTGTCTCGGCCGCTTTTATTCTTATTCCATATCGAGTGTGAGGTTTTGGCTTCATATCTTTTTCCGCCGAATTGAGTTCGGCCTGAACGACAAGTTGCTTTCTAAATATTGAACCAACAACTTGCAAGATTATCAGAAGGATGACGAGATTGATTAGCGCAATCATGGGATTGAGTAGGAGAAAAAAGAAGAGAATCGCCACTAGCTGAGTTCCAAGGCTAAGTACATTTGTTAATTCAAAAGCCATCGCCCATTCGCGATTTTCCTCTTTGTTAGTTTTCTCTTTTTTAGCAGCACGAAATGATCGTGCTAAAGCTTTTACCCGATAATTACGTTGGTAGTACTGGCCTACTCGAGTAACAACAAAGAAAGCAAAGAAACCTACGATTGCCCATCCCAGAATTGTTCGATCAAATTCACCTTCATGCAGAACTAATTGAGCGAAAAACTTCATCACGAGAAGTTCCGAAACTGAAATTGCTGCAGCTATTAGAGAAAGCACGACTAAAACGAAGCGGAATCGCCCGCGCGGAAATAGGTGGCGAAATCCTTCAATCATCTCTTTGCAGATGAATAACATCGCTCTACCTACCTTGGATCGAGTTTACGTGAGCCAAGTATCGCAATTAGATGTCCGATTGTCACAAAGAGAACCACATATACACCAATGGTGATGAGCGCTTTGTTATCTCCAAGGAGGGTGATTATCAAGGTCATCTCGACAGAGTGAAATAGGCGCTGGATAGCCAAAACTTTAAATGGAGCTTTTGCAACTCGTAACCAACTCTTTACGGGAGCGCCGCTTTCCTTTGAATCAGATAATTTCTCCATCCCAGCAATAGCACGTGACACATGGACAATGTCATTGAATCCCTTATTGAGAAGTATTCCAATTGACAGGAGTGAAGCGAGAAAAAGAAGTTTCCAATCAGAAACCGCCCCTTCGGGCCAACCGACGAGTCGAAGTGCAAATGCAATAGGAATCAATGACTCAGTGAGGTAATGTCCTACGCGATCAAGGAAAACACCTTTAGGAGATTGGGTATTTCGCCACCTTGCAATCTCGCCATCACAACAATCCCAGAGCATTTGAAGTTGCGAAAAGAAGAGCGCGAGAAGAATTCCTTTGTAGCCTGGAATGAGAAGCGCTGCGCTGATAGAAATTCCAGTAAGAATCATCAAATAGGTAACGCCGTTTGCAGTAATGGGGGTCTTAAGCAAAATCCGTGTGAGATATGGCGAAATCTTCCTTAGATAAAGATCAGCGACCCAATGTTCGGCGTTTGAACGGCCAGTGACTGATGGAGGTTGTGAAATCTCTCTGATCTGCGCAATGGTTGGCTTTGAAGGCCGATTGGTCATTTTCCTATCTTATTGGCTCTATGTCCTAAAACCCATTGCAACGATGAAAGCACAAGGAACAAAATTGAGAAATACCAGGCAAAGTATTGCAATGGCCAATTCTGTAGCGCGGCAATACCTAATAGAAGAATTCGTCCACCAACAAAGAGGCCAAGAATTGAAAGCCAAAGTGGTTTCTTCTCATCTTGCAGGGCGCGATAGAGATTATCGTAATGATGAAAAATAATGCTGAAGATTATGAAGTACGTAGCAACTTTGATTTGATTACTTTCTGCAAAAACCCAGATTAAAAATGCTCCTTCGGTTAAACGCAAAAGCGAAGGCTCAATCCAATCAAATCGCTTACTAAAACTTCTCTTCACTCCAATGAGATCAGATTGATTGGTGATGAGTGGTTTTGCAATCGCTTCCTGTGGCATTTCCAGCGTTTTAATTACTCTGCCTCGGAATACCACTATCGCCGATATTGCAGCAAGGATTGGCATGATAGTAAAAGTAAAGGCAGCTCCACCAATGACTGCGCTTACGCTAATTACTAACCATCGCTCACCAATGGGGAATTGAATTATCTTGCCTAGCCAATAGCGCAATCTTCCTTTTGGCTCGCGTTCTGTTGGAACGATTCCATCAAAGTCCGCCAAATAGTCAACCGGTTGCACAAACTCTTCTTCTGCACGAATACGAACAACTCGCGCGTAGTTGTAATCAGAAAGGTGCCTAAAGGTTTGAATTAACATCATCGAAAGCGCCGGAATCCAGAGATCTTTTCCGTTTTTCTCTGCGCCGATAGCAAGCCCCAGAAAGACCATGTACTCCTTGACGCGATCAGTGACAGCATCGAGCCAAGCGCCTAGTTGTGAGAACTTTCTTGTGTAACGAGCCAACTCTCCATCAACGCAGTCAACAATTATGCTGAGTTGAAGTAGAACCGCTCCGAGAAAAATCTGCCAGAAAGTTCCTTGTGAAAATGCGTAGGCAGAATAGAGCCCAATCCCAAATGAAATCAGCGTTACTTGATTAGGTGTAGCGCCAACTTTGACAGCCACCCAGGTAAGAATCTTTGAAAATTTCCTCAGAAAGAAGACAGAAAAGAAGCCGTCATTTGCTCGGTTTGCCATTCGCAGACGCACTCGACCCATGTTGAGTTGTGAGATTGAGCGCTTAGTTTCTTCTCTAACCGTTGCGTTAGATGAACGACAATATGGCGCAGCCCAGACTTCTGCAGCATCAACTTTTATCATTGCTCGAGTTAAAGCAACCAGGACAAGATCTATTGTATTCCCCTTTGCTTTAAATGTTGCTGCGTTCTGCAAGGCAGTTGCTATTTCCTCACGTTGCTTCTGAGAAAGCCGTAATAAACCTACAAATTTTCTATTTCCAATAGTGACTTTATGTGAAGCTGAACTTGCGCTTGCAATTCGATTTTGTCGAACTAATGTATCCCCATTTTTCTCTATAGCCACAAGAGCCGCTGATGCGCTACGTGGATAGTCAGTGAGCAGCTCTATATGTGGATCTGCAACAACGCTATTTTCATCGATGAGTAAGAGGTCAGATTGTTTAGCGAGAAATGTATTGAGAACTTCGTTGATAGTCGTTGCAGGAGTGACCACCAACGAAGAAAGGGATTGAGTCATTTCCTGTAGTATAAATCTATGGCCCTTCAAGTTGTGATTCTTGCAGCCGGAATGGGCACCCGTTTAGGAAAACCTTGGCCAAAACCACTCACACCTCTCGCTGATGGCCGCTCCATCATGCAGCAACAATTAGAGAATGTTGAGAAAGTCTTTAGAACTGAAGCGCGAGTCACAATTGTCGTTGGTTTCAAAATGGAGATGATTATGGAAGCTCATCCCAACGCCACCTTTGTTTACAACGAAAATTACGACCAGACCAATACATCAAAGAGCCTTCTCAAAGCACTTCGCGCCTCTCAAGAGAGCGGTGTTCTATGGTTGAACGGCGATGTTGTTTTTGACGCTAGAGTCCTAGAGAGAATTTCAGACCGTATCCGCAATGAAAAGTCTTTCGTCTGTGTAAATACCTCCGCTACCGCAGAAGAAGAAGTGAAATACACCATTGATTCAAAGGGCCACATAAACGCCCTCTCTAAACAAGTAAAAAATGCGCTCGGAGAAGCTGTGGGAATCAATTTCATTTCCAAGCAAGATAAAGAAGCGGTTATTCAAAGATTGGATGAAGTCGCCGATAATGATTACTTTGAGCGCGGACTTGAATTAGCTATTGAGAAAGATGGAATCGAAATTGAACCGGTTGATATTTCTGATTTATTTGCTGTTGAAGTTGATTTTCAAGCAGATTTAGATCGAGCAAATCAAAATTTCAACTAAAGTTTCTTTCTCAAACGATTAAACTCTTTTCTAACTCTTCCCTTATACCTTCCTAGAACATTTCTTTGGACCCAATTAATTGGCATCTTGCCGACTGATTTCTTATTGAAGGTCAACATCGCTTGTGAGACAACGTCTATTGAGATCTGAGTGGGATACACCGACTCTCCCTCGGGAACTGTGGAATTATCTAGACTCTCCAGATCTCCAACGATTCGTGCACGTGTAGCAATCAACTCGCGTTTATTTTGACCGCCAATTTCATTTCCTTTATCGATTGCCCATCGAGGTGTAAGAAGTTTTCCAGAATCTAAGGATGGCTTCACATGATCTGTGATGGTTCGTATATAACCATTGCGGATAAAGACTTCGTATTCATCCCAATCTCGTTCTTCTGGAAAACGACGATTGATTTCGAGGAGTAGCGCAACTTCTTCCATGGTAAGAGAGCGGTTACTTCCTGTTTCCTGCGATTTCAATAGTCCCTGGGGCAGTCCGAGATAGGTGTTGATTGAGTCAAAGAGAAATCTGGGTTGTGACTCATCAACAATAATGACAGTCACATTCTGTGGACCAAGTACATCAACCCATCTGCCCACCACACGACCATGGAAGTGACGTTTCCAAAAAGTAGGGTTGATCTTGGATTCGCCAGGTTTATCAAGTACAGAATGTAGCCACTCGGTGTAATCAACTTTGATTCCATACTTTAAATACTGTTGATATGAAGAGGCAAGCAGTTTTACAAGAGGTCGAACTGTGAAGATTGCTTGCACTTTACGGTCTTTGATCTCACTAAATATGGTTCTTATTGCATCACCATCAAGCTCTGAGAAGAATTCGCTGCTGATTAGGATTGTTTCTTCTTTGCTCTTATTTATAGATGCAGCCAGCTCATCCCATTCTTTTCGGGAGACCTTTTCGCCTCCACGCTTACTCCATCCCCATGCGCGACCGCTAAGCGCCCAGGCAATGCGATGATGAGCGCGTCTTCCGATATTGGGATAGTGAATTCCTGCAGCTTTTAATTCTTCGCTTTGGGCATCGAAAGCTTCTTGTAGCGCCGTAGTTCCCGATTTATGA